>Ga0114963_10003021_pt1 | contig 11476 bp, 14 predicted proteins | sample C_131016_EF_Meta_FD_87019 | JGI IMG/M metagenome (GOLD analysis project Ga0114963, IMG submission 87019) | Freshwater microbial communities from Lake Croche, Canada to study carbon cycling - C_131016_EF_MetaG | ecosystem: Environmental > Aquatic > Freshwater > Lake | place: Lake Croche, Canada...
CATCAGCCAAATTCAACGCCAGAACTCGTCCCCCTGCGCCCGCAAAGTAGACAACACCTTGATCGATAGCAAGGCCACGACATCCCCCATTTGCCATCACCAAAGATTCGCCTGCTTCCGCTACCCGGGTATGCCATTTGACTTTCCCGGTTGCCCCCTCTAGCACCCAAACCTGATCCGTATCCGTGCAGTACGCTAAATACCCACCCGCGACGACCGGGAAACCCGTTAACTCTGTTGTTGGGGTCTCTGCATCGTGAACCCAACTGGGCTTCAGACGATCTACGTTGCCCACGTGAATTTCATTGAGCGCACTAAAATGCCAACCCGATTGCCCTCCATGAATGCTGGGCCAATCCTGATTAGCGGCTGATGCGTGCACTACATTCGGCAACAGGAGCACCATGACCAGAGCCCACCATGTCGAGAATGGAAACGCTGTAGGCGCACTAGAATAAAGGGGACGAATGGCTCGCATGAGGAAGACGCTAACAGACTGAACGCAATGGCAGCAACCCCAGAAGCATTCGAATCCTCTACAATCGCTCGTTATGACTTTCTACCACCCTACTGTTGAACTGGCGATGGAATTGATCCGTCGTCCCTCTGTTACCCCAGATGACGCGGGTTGCCAAAGCTATATTGCAGATCGGCTGGCTGCGTTGGGTTTTGTGCCAGAAACCCTAGAGATCGGTGGCGTCAAGAATCTTTGGCTACGACGCGGAAATGAGGCCCCTCTGCTGGTTTTTGCAGGGCATACCGATGTTGTTCCCACGGGCCCCGAATCGGCTTGGCATAGCCCTCCCTTTGAGCCCACGATTCGAGATGGAGTATTGTTTGGTCGTGGCAGCGCCGATATGAAATCTTCATTGGCGGCCTTTGTAGTGGCCATCGAAGAAACCCTCCATGAGCAACCTGACTTACCCGGTTCGATCGCATTATTGCTCACTTCAGATGAAGAAGGCCCCGCTCGCGACGGTACAGTCCGTGTGGTGGAAAAACTGCAAGCGCGCCATGAAACCATGGATTTTTGTGTGGTAGGCGAACCCACCTGTGTCAGCCGCCTGGGCGACACAATCAAAAATGGACGGCGGGGCTCTCTGAGTGGAAAGCTCACCGTTAAAGGGATACAGGGCCATGTTGCCTATCCTCACCTGGCATTAAACCCCATTCATCGTATTGCCCCTGCCTTGACTGAACTGGCGGCCACGCAATGGGATGAGGCCAATGAACATTTTCCGGCCACTACCTTTCAAGTTTCTAATATTCATGGCGGAACCGGAGCAGGCAATGTCATTCCCGGTTCAGTTGAATTGCTCTTTAATTTCCGATATTCCACCTCCAGCCCCGCTGAACAACTTCAGGCACAAACCGAAGCGATTTTGAAGCGACACGGCGTGGAATTCGATTTGGAATGGGATCATGGGGCGCAGCCTTTTCTGACAGCGCGTGGCAACTTGGTTGACGCCCTGCGCGACAGCATTAAAACCGTGACCGGTTTAAAAGCTGAGGTTTCCACCACAGGCGGGACCTCAGATGGTCGCTTCATTTCTCGCTGGTGTCGGGAAGTCGTGGAATTTGGCCCAATTAACGCCACCATCCATCAAATCAATGAGCACGTTAGGGTGGAAGATTTAGCGCCACTCACAGAAATTTATGCGGGTCTGATCGAACGACTGCTCGGTGCGCCCGATGAGGATGATGATGACGAAGAGTGAATCGCTTCTGTGGGATGAAGCCATCCAAAGCCTTAAAACACCCCGGGATCTGATTCGCTTTGGTGCCTCGCGTTTTGTTGAAGCGGGTTTGTTTTTTGGGCACGGCTTCCCTGACGCTCTGAGCGAAAGCCGTTATCTGGTGGCCTTCTCATTACAACTTCCCGTGAATCAAGCTGAACTCTGGTTGGATGCCCGACTCACTCATTCCGAGTGCGCAAAGATTCTCGATTTACTCAAACGTCGATGCGAGAGCCGACAGCCTGCCGCCTATCTAACCGGTGAAGCCTGGGTTGCCGGATGTAGTTTCCGCGTTGATTCGCGCACCATTGTGCCGCGGTCTTTGATTGGCGAATTATTGGAAGATGAAGCCCTGGCGCCATGGATGAATCTGACTGAGTGTCAGCGCATTGCAGATATCTGCACAGGAGGGGGCTCTTTGGCCATCTTACTGGCCTTGTTTGCCCCAGAAGCCGAGATCGATGCAGTTGATCTTTCTCCTGAAGCACTAGAGGTTGCGCAACTCAACGTGAGTGACTACCACCTGCAATCACGGATTCAATTACTTCAAGGTGATTTACTGCAGCCGCTCAGTGGCGAATATGATCTGATTGTTTCAAATCCGCCTTATGTGGATGCGGCAGCCATGGCGAGCTTGCCGGATGAGTATCGTACTGAACCTACGATGTCGCTGGAGAGTGGCGAAGACGGCTTAGATCACGCCCGGGCATTAATCTCGGGTGCGGCTTCGTATCTCAGCGAGGAAGGCTTACTGATGGTGGAAATTGGCCATCAGCGCGCAACGCTGGAACTTGCTTATCCTGATTTGCCCTTTACTTGGCTCGAGTCCCGGGACGGGGGGACCTACGTCTTTGTGCTCCGCCGGCAGGACTTGTTGGCTTAATTAACCCCGCCCACTGCATCACTCGTGTGGTTTCAGTGGTATCCAGTTCAATGGTTTGCCCGCGTTTCAAACGCGGTGGCAGCGCAATAATCCCAAAACGAACCCGCATCAGGCGACTGACCGTAAAGCCCATCGCTTCAAACATTCTCCTGACCTCGCGATTGCGGCCCTCGCGCAAAATCACTTCATACCAATGATTAGCACCTTCCCCACCGCGGTCTTCAATACGTTCAAACCAGGCAGGCCCATCATCCAACATGATCTCTTTCGTAGAAGCCACCATTTGTTCTTCGGTCAGTTCGCCCAATACCCGCACGGCATATTCGCGTTCTACCTCAAAGCGCGGATGGGCAATCTGATTGGCAAGTTCGCCACTGGTTGTGAAGACCAATAGACCGCTGGTATTAAAATCCAAACGACCAATTGCAATCCAACGCTGGCCGCGCAGTCGGGGCAATTTATGAAACACGCTGGGGCGACCTTCGGGGTCGTCTCGGCTCACGATCTCGCCTTCGGGTTTGTGATAGAGCAGCACGCGCGGGAGTTTCACCTCTTCGGGGGCTTGAACCCGCACACGACGGTTACCCACTTGAATCAGGTCGTTTTCCTGAACACGTGTCCCGGGTACCGCCACGATACCGTTCACCATTACTGCGCCCGCTTCGACTAACGCATCCATTTCACGACGCGACCCCATTCCTGAGTCAGCCATGAACTTCTGTAGCCGGATTCCTTCATTCCCCATAGAGGGTCTCTTCTTTCATCGTGGATTCCGTTGTCATCGTTGCAGACTCTGAGTCTGTTGAGTCAGCCGTCGAAGTGGTTTGATTTTCATCGGACTGTTCCATCTCTAGTGGGCCCATCGCATCTTCTAACACAGGAAGCGATGAGGGATCCGATTCTAGATCTGCCAAGGGAGGCAATTCTTGCAGAGATCGCAGACCCAGGTCGTCTAGCATACGGCGCGTGGTTCCGAATAACTCAGGGCGGCCGGGTACTTCCCGATGACCAATCACATCAATCCAACCCCGTGCTTCTAATGCTCTTAGAATTTGGGAAGAGACCGCGACTCCGCGAATATCCTCAATGTCTCCGCGTGAAACCGGTTGGCGGTAGGCAATAATAGCCAAGGTTTCCATCACCGCGCGTGAATAACGAGGGGGACGCTCAGGGTGCAACCTGGCAAGCCTGGCTTGGACATCAGGACGGGTTTGAAAGCGCCAACCCGATGCCACTTGCACCAATATTAATCCCCGCTCATTCCATGCTTCGCGTAATTCATCCAACAAACGACGTAATACATCTGATGGAATTTCTTCATCAAAGAGTTTGCGTAACTGACTGGTATTCAGCGGCTCTTGGCTGGCGAGCAGTGCGCCTTCAATCAGTCTGAGGGCTTGCTTCAGATCAACCGAACTGGCGCTGATCTCTGAAGACACATCTGCGTTCTGCGTATCATCGAAGTCTTTAGCGTCAGTGTGTTCTTCCTGAGACACCGTGTTGTGCGCTGAAGCCAAATCAGCAGTGACATCCTGGTCTGTTGTGCTCATGTTTTTTCAGCTAAACGAACATAAATAGGGGCAAAGCTTTGCTCTTGCATCAACTGCACAAGACCTTCTTTGACTAATTCTAAGAGCGCCACAAAGTGCACCACGACAATCGGAACGCTGGCGCTTGAATCAAACAACTCTATAAAGTCGAGAAACTGTTGATCCGATAAACGACGCAAGATCAGGGTCATGTGTTCCCGCACAGATAATTGCTCGCGCGTTATGTGATGGTGTCGATTCATCCTTGCCCGTGCCAGAACGGCATACCAGGCATCTCTGAGTTCATCAGGATCCACTTCAGGTAAACGCGGCGAAAGATCTTCAATTATTTCTGCTGCGGCGGGTTGAAAATCTCGATGCAATCGAGGCAGGGTATCGAGTGCTCGGGCGGCTAATTTAATTCGCTCATATTCCAACAATCGACGCATCAACTCTGCGCGAGGGTCTTCGCCTTCCTCATCACGCGCTGAAGGGGGGCGGGGCAAGAGCATGCGTGACTTGATCTCTATCATCACAGCTGCCATGACCAAATATTCTGCGGCCAATTCCAAACGCACTGTTCGCATTGCCTCAACATAAACCATGTATTGACGCGTGAGTTCTGCCATGGGGATATCTAAGATATCCAATGCATTTTTGCGAATCAGGTACAACAAAAGATCGAGCGGTCCTTCAAAACTTTCTAAGAAAATTTCCAAGGCCTCGGGGGGAATATAGAGATCTGCTGGCAATTCCAGCAAGGGTTCCCCACGCACCAAAGCCAGTCGGGGCTGTGGCGGACTTTGAGACGCGAGAGGCGAATCCGCCATCTCGTCCGTCAACGCAGTGTTCACGAGTAGCTTAACCCCATGGCATCCCTGACATCGCGCATCGTGTCTTGAGCTAATTTACGGGCGCGCTCGCATCCATCCGCCAATACATTACGTACGGCCGTGGGATCTTCCTGCAACATTAAAGCCCGCTCACGAATGGGAGCTAACTCAGTCAACATGGCATCTACAACGGGTTGCTTGCAATCCAAACACCCAATTCCCGCCGTGGTACATCCCTCACGCACCCAACGGCGAGTGTCATCGCTACTGTAAACCTCATGTAAAGACCAAACCGGGCAGCGTGCGGGATCGCCCGGATCTGTGCGACGGATTCGTGCAGGATCGGTGGGCATCGTGCGAACCTTGCGCGTAATCTGTTCGGGGTCTTCTCTTAAGGAAATGGTATTGCCATAGGACTTAGACATTTTCTGTCCATCGAGTCCTTGTAAACGAGAGGCCTCAGTCAATTTGGCTTGGGGTTCAACCAGAATCATTTTTCCCGAACCTTCCAGATAACCAAATACCCGCTCGCGATCGGCAACCGTGAGATTTTGACTGTCCGCCAATAAGGCACGTGCCGCCTCTAGCGCCTCTTCATCACCTTGTTCGGTGTAGCGGTTGCGCAGTTCCATGTAGAGCTTAGACTTCTTGTTCCCAAGTCGCTTGACGGCCATCTGCGCTTTTTCTTCAAAGCCGGGTTCGCGCCCATATAGGTGATTAAAACGGCGGGCAATCTCACGCGTGATTTCAATGTGAGGTACTTGGTCCTCCCCCACCGGAACCAGGTTGGCGCGATAAATTAAAATATCGGCAGCTTGCAGCAAGGGGTAACCCAAAAAGCCATAGGTAGATAAATCACGATCAGACAATTTCTCTTGCTGATCTTTGTAACTCGGCATCCGTTCAAGCCATCCTAGAGGCGTCATCATCGACAACAAGAGATGCAGCTCGGCATGCTCAGGCACTCTAGACTGAATAAAGAGCGTGGCTTGATTGGGGTCCACTCCAACCGCCAACCAATCAATCACCATGTCCCAAATGCTTTGCTCAATCATTTGAGGATCATCGTAATGGGTCGTCAGCGCATGCCAATCCGCCACCATGAATAAGCACTCATGCTCATGTTGTAAATGAATCCAATTTTTGAGCACACCGTAGTAGTGGCCCAGATGCAGCGCACCGGTAGGGCGCATTCCGGATAGAACCCGATCAGGATACATGGCGAATCAACACTCCAATTTCAATCAATTTGATATTCAAAGACCTACAATCCAAGCCGCTAAGGACAAAGTAGCGTAAAGCAGCGGGCGCATCAAACTCTCCAGAAGATTACCGGAGAAAGCCAAAACTAAAATAATGATCATGCTATACCGCTCAAGCGATTCCAGTTGAATGGCCCATGCAATCGGCAAGGTACTGACTAGAATCCGACCGCCATCCAGGGGAGGAATGGGCAGTAAATTAAATACCATCAAAACCGCATTAATCTGAACACCTGCTTCTGCCATTTGCTCGGCATACAGACTGAAGGGGCTAACTTCAGTGACCGAAACCCAACGTAAGACAATGGCCCACAGCAACAACATCAAAAAATTAGAGGCCGGACCTGCCGCAGCAACCCAAGCCATACTGCTACGTTGGTTACGTAAGCGACGTACATCAATTGGTACAGGCTTAGCCCACCCAATCAGAGTTAAGGGGGCGTGAGTGATGCGACTGAACACAAAGAGCGCAAAAGGTACCGCTAAGGTACCCATCGGGTCGACATGCTTCATGGGATTGATTGAAATCCGCCCCAACATGCGCGCGGTTGGATCACCTAATAAATTCGCCACATAACCATGCGCAGCTTCATGCAAGGTAATGGCAAAAATAACGGGAATGGCCATCGCGAGAATATCTAAAAGAATGTCGATCATGCCGCCTCAAATCCAAAGCTTTCAATTTCGCCGCGCCCCTCGCGAATTAACGTAGGCGCTTCGCCAGATAAATCCACCACCGTTGTCATTCCAAAACCACATGAACCGCTGTCAATCACCAGATCCAGTCTGCGCTCCAAACGGTCTCGAATGTCTTCTCCCTCAGTTAAAGCCTGATCTTCTCCGGGCAGAAGTAAACTGGTGCTGACCATAGGTTCGCCGAGTTCTTCCAATAAAGCCAGTGCGACCGGATGATCTGGAACCCGCAATCCAATCGTAGCCCGCTTAGGATGCTGAAGGCGCTTGGGGACTTCTTTCGTTGCTGTGAGTAAAAAGGTATAGCTACCCGGGGTATGGGCTTTCAATGTTCGATACGTTTGATTATCGACCTTGGCATAGCGGGCAATCTCAGCCAAATCGCGGCACATCAAGGTCATGTGATGCTGTTCATCTAGTTCGCGAATGGATCGGATCCTTGCGACCGCATCCTTATCGTCAAGGTGACATCCTAAGGCGTAGCAAGAATCAGTGGGATAGGCCACCACCCCCCCTTTACGCACAATATCCGCTGCCTGGCGAATCAGTCGTGCCTGCGGGTTTTCGGGATGAATTGAAAAATACTGCGACATTATGACCAGGCCTGCCAGACCGGTTTGCAGATTGAAGGGAGAGGCCCCAATCTGCCCGGCAGCGTAAAGCTTTCTCCCGGGCCATGATAATCCGAGCCACGTGAGGCCAGGAGTCCATAGTGTTGCGCATAGTCCGCAAAACGATGCACTTGTACCTGGGTATGGTTGCTGGTGACTACCTCAATGGCTTCGCCACCTAAATTTTTAAAATCCTCTAGCAAAGCACGCAACCCTGCTGATCCCACTTTATAGCGCCCGGGGTGGGCCAAAACCGCGATGCCGCCCGCTGCACGTATCCAAGAAATCGCTTCACCCAGTTCTGCCCATCGGTGCGAAACATAACCGGGTTTACCCTTCACCAAATAACGTTTAAACACCGCGGAGACATTACGGGCTTTTCCTTGCTCTACGATATAGCGTGCAAAATGGGTGCGGCCAATCATTTGATCTGAACTGGCAAAGGACAATGCCCCTTCAAAGGCCCCAGGAATGCCCGCTGCTGCCAGGCCATCCGCCATCTTACGGGCGCGCTCAAGTCGCCCACCGCGGACCTTCATCAAGCCTTCTGCCAATTCGGGATGGGTGGGGTCAATATTCAGCCCCACAATGTGAACCGTGAGGTGATCCCAGCTCACTGAAATTTCAACGCCAGAAATCAAGCGAATACCATGGGATTCTGCGGCAGTGCGGGCTTCTTGCAATCCTGCCGTATCGTCATGGTCGGTCAGCGCCAATACATCTACCCCCCCCTTCACTGCCAGGGACACGACCTCTGTAGGGGAAAGCAGACCGTCAGAGACGGTGGAATGACAATGCAAATCTACGTTGCGCATGGGAACTCAAAAGCAAGGGAAACCTATTTTAACAGAGCCCTTGCCCTTGAGCGGTTGGACATCCCATTGATTGGTACAGGATAATAGAAGGATGACTACATTTTTACTTGATTTTCTGCCTTTGCTCGCGTTTTATGGCGCCTTTTGGTTTGGTGGCATTTACGTCGCGACTGGGGCGGGAATTCTGGCTTCGGCCATGTCTATTGCCTGGGCTTTGGGCCGTCGGCACCCCATTCGCCCCATGGCCTGGATCAGTTTTGCTCTGATTGTTGTCTTCGGCGGGGCCACACTGGTGCTTCATGATGAAATGTTCATCAAATGGAAGCCAACGGTTTTGTACTGGTTGTTTGCAGCGGTTTTGGCTTTAGGCCCTCGACTGATGGGGAAAAACCCTATTGCCATGCTGTTGGGCAAGGAACTCCAGCTCACTGAAGCAGTCTGGGCAAAGGTGAATACCAGTTGGGCCGTGTTCTTTGGGGTGCTGGGCGTATTGAATCTTGCCATTGCTTACAACTTTGACACCGCCACCTGGGCAACCTTTAAAGTGTTTGGGACAATCGCTCTTATGGTGGTGTTTGTGATTGTTCAGGGGGTTTTTCTGGCGCCATACCTACAAGGTGAAAAGAAATAGAGATGCAACCCCTTCCTAGTACCTCAAAAGAGATTGAAGTCGTGCTTCAAACCCATTTTAGCCCCACGCAATTACGTGTTCAGGATGACAGCGCCAAACACGCCGGTCACGCGGGTGCACGCGATGGTGGGGGGCACTATCATGTTGTGATTGAATCTTCGATGTTTGCCGGTCAACCCTTGGTGCGCCGGCACCGTCAGATATACACTGCCTTGAAACCCTTAATGGGCAGTGCCATACATGCTTTGGCCATTGAGGCCTGGGCACCTGGGGAAGCGGACACGGGAAGCGCCCCTAATTTGAGTAGTCAATCAATACCAAAGGAAATTTAGATGAACGCAAAGCAAGCCCTGGCCTCCCTCGCCCTGATTGGAAGCACCCTCAGCCTGACGCTGATGTTTGCCCAACAGACTAACGCCCAAACCGGCGACCCCGCTCCGAGCGCAAGCAGTTCAGCAGGATCCAGCGCCGGAAACGACATCACCGTCAACGGTCATGTCATCCCTGCTTCATTGGTCGATATGATTGCCAAATCTCAGGCCGCCAGTGGGACACCTGATACACCCGCTATGCGCAGCGATATTCGCGACCAACTGATCAATCTGACCTTGATTGCTGACGAAGCCGTTCGCTTAGGTCTGGATAAGCAACCCGACGTTGCAATGCAATTGGAAGTGCAGCGCCAACAGATTTTAGTGCGTGCATTCCAGCAACATTATTCCAAAACCACACAAGTCGATGATGCTGCTCTACGCGCTGAATACGAGAAAGTACGCAGCGAAATGGGTGAGAACGAATACAAAGCGCAACACGTTTTAGTCAAAACTGAAGCCGAAGCGAAAAAGATTATTGCTGAACTCGCTAAAGGCGGTGACTTTGACAAGATCGCAGCGGCGCAATCCTTGGATAGCGGCTCTAAAGAGGGCGGCGGCCACCTCGACTGGGCGGTGCCTCAGGCGTACGTGAAACCCTTTAGCGATGCGATGATCGCTTTGAAAAAAGGGGAATACACTAAGACCCCAGTGGAATCACAATTTGGTTTTCACGTCATCAAGCTAGAAGATGTCCGTGCAGTCAAAGCCCCTTCGTTTGAAGAGGTAAAAGAGAACCTCCGCCAGCAGCATGTTCAACAAGACTTCGGCAATGTTGTTCACACTCTGCGTGAGAAAGCCAAAATCACTGGCATGTAAACCATGCTTGTTGCAATCAAAAAAGGCAGCCTGTGGCTGCCTTTTTTGTTGGTTCATTTGAATGCGGACAAGGTTAGAACAGATTCAATAGTAGTAAGGGTCAGAAGGGGTGGGGCGCGTCTTAAATCGCTTGTGCCCCCAGAAATACTGATCAGGACGAGCACGTGCCTGAGACTCAACAAATTGATTCATGCGCAGCACATCGGCTTCAAGATTATCCGAAGGGAAATGTTCCCAAGCTGGATGAAACGCCACGGTATACCCCGCCGAACCCGGCTCTTGCCACATGGTGACCGGAACCACTCGGGCCTTGGTGAGTGCGACAAGACGTGGCAAGGTTGTCACCGTTGCGGCAGGAATATCAAAGAAAGGCACAAAGATAGAATCCCGATCGCCAAAATCCATGTCGGGAAGAAAATACAGTCGACGTCCTTCTCGAATCGCACGCACCATAGGCCGCAATCCCTCGCGGCGATCCAACATGATCACATCCCCCAGCCGATCGCGTGAGGCTTGAATTAAGCGATCTAGTACAGGGTTTTTATGCGGGGTAAAAAAACCTACTCCTTTGAATTCCATCCCCATCCGTGCCCCGCCAATCTCAAGTCCCAGTGCATGCATGGCCAGAAAAATCACCGGGCCATCCTGAACGGCTTCGTAATGATGAAGATCTTTAAGCTGTACTCTTTGTTTGATGATTCTTGCGGGGGCAAACCACACCACCCCTAACTCTAAGAAACTTCTGACTAAGGCACGAAAATAATCGAGTTCGATTTTTTTTCGCTCAGTATCACTGAGTGTTGGGAAACAGATTCGGATATTGGTTTTAGCGGTATGTGCAGCGCGCGTTGCTCTCACGATAGGGCCCGCACAGGCTGCCAATGCATTGATTGCCGATTGCGGCAAAAAATGAATCAACCACAGTAGAGCAATACCAAGACGTATCATGTGGGATCACACTCAATGCGTTCAAAACGCTCACAATGCCGTTGCGGTAAAGGCGGCAGCCAAAGGGTCTTTTCGAGCTGGCTCAGAACCTCTTGGAATTGATTCCAATCTTCCTGGTTGTGCGACTTCAGTACGTAGTGCTCCATCCATGTGAACTGCACATCCGCGCGCTTGAGTAAACGCCCCATTACCCTACAGCGCACGTGTAATTCGCGCATCAAAGCTTGAGCGCTGTTCTCTACTGCACGCACATCCAGAGCGGTTGAATCCAGCCGGTACCAAACAAATAATTCCGTATTCATGTCTCAGTAGGGGCGTTTTCAGCGGGGATCTTGGTGACTGCTA
>Ga0114963_10003022_pt1 | contig 11475 bp, 5 predicted proteins | sample C_131016_EF_Meta_FD_87019 | JGI IMG/M metagenome (GOLD analysis project Ga0114963, IMG submission 87019) | Freshwater microbial communities from Lake Croche, Canada to study carbon cycling - C_131016_EF_MetaG | ecosystem: Environmental > Aquatic > Freshwater > Lake | place: Lake Croche, Canada...
CGCCTTGCAGACCCAGATAATGACCTGTAGTGGCAACAAACCATATTGTGCGCTCATTCCCTAATTTCTTGAAAGTTCGCGCCGTCTGTAGTAATCCTGCGATTCCAGAAGCGGCATCCGCCGCCGGAGCCAGTGCAGGAACCGCTGAGATGCCATCGTAGTACGCCTGTACCACAATGATCTGCTTCGAAATTTTGGGATCTTTGCTCTGACCGGGCAAAACACCGAGGAAGTTTCGTGCCTCAGTGCGCTCCCACTTCATGTCGGCTTTTAGCGAAGCCTGAACATCTTTACGACCCAGAGCAAGAGCCTGAAGCGCAGCGGCATCGGAACGCTTGATATAAAACCGGGGGATCGAAAGCGGTACAGTGACATATTTCGCTTCCGCTTCGCCGCGCAGGGTTTGCGTCGGCTCGATGAATACAACTGCCTTCGCGCCCAATCGTGGCGCATTCATCCAGTCCAAACCGCAGTTGAAATCCAGCAGAACGATCGAGCCTTCGATGTCCTTACCATTGAAAGAGGACAGGGCTCCACGTCCGGCATAGATAAGTTTACCGCTCAATCCTTCAGGAGGAAGTTGTGAAGTCCGTAGCAGATTAGGCCACAGGCAGTTCAGGTTATAGGTCTTACCGCCCGCCGTCAGCGAGGCTCCCCGATCCATCGGAACCGTCGCTTCAAATTTTTCTTCCGAAACATTACCGGCGCCCAGAATCTCTCCCAGTTGCGCCTTGACATACTCCGCTGCCGCTCGTTCGCCGGGATAGCCGACCACACGGGAGCCATTCGAGGAAAGCGTCTTGATGGTGTCAGCCATCACCGCAGCATCGACAGAGGCGGAAATCTGACGATACTTCTCTGCCAGCTTAGCGTCAACATCCGCTGCCGCCGTCCGACCGAGACTGGCGACAACAACCCAACAGATAAAACCGGCGACAAACCGGAAAGCATGACCGCACCGGGCGGAGGTCGTCATCGAGAGGGATTCCTTAATTTCCAAAACACACCCTGAGCCAACTTAGGCGATTCACACTCTTCACCCTACCATCATCGGGGGCTTTCACCGAGGGATACGTCTTATTTTAGCACATCGGACGCTTCTACAGCAACACCCTGCCTTGCAATACTTTCGAAGACAAAACTAAAGGAGGTAAGAGCTTCCGAGCAGGATGACGATTACAGGAGAAGATTAACCATAAAAAAAGAAAAAGGCGCCGCCCGGTGATGTCATTGTGAGATGATATCACCCTATCGGGCGGCGCAAGGGAAGGTGTTCAAAAGGTGCGAGAGAGCCTTTGCCACCATTGCAAGATTGGCATCAAATTTTGACGAGATCTTGCGCTAAAAACCAGTTGGGCATCACGAAAACCATCTTTTGCAATCGCTGCAAAAGCTTAGCGGTTTTTACGACGTCCAACGAGAAGTCCCATTCCCAGACCGGTACATATAATAGCGGTGGTCGCCAACGTGCCCGGTTCAGGGACAAGCGGCGTAGTATTGTCGGAAAACGAGGCGCCCCCAAGGGTTATTTTGTAATCCCCTGAGCTCTGCCCTCCCTGTCCGTCATAGAAATTAGGATTAAAGACATCGGCGGAAAACGGAGCGTTATTATAGGACGAGATACCAATCAGGTAATCGCCCGCAGCAAGCGGAGTATAAGTGATAGTAGATTGGTGGACGCCTGACGATGCGTCATCATTATCGACCAATTTATCCCCATCCAGAGTGAACAACGCCAGAATGGTATCCAGAGTTGTGCCATTACCCACGGTCGTTCCTGTAAAGACGCCGCCATCCAGATGAATTCTGTAGACGTCCGCATCCATATCGGTTGCAATAGAACCTGTGATAGTCGTGATAGAACCCGACCCGGACGTGATCTGGTAATCGTTGAGCGTTTCGCCCGCATCACCAGTTTCTGTCCAGGTTTGGGCATAGACGCCTGATGAGAGAGATGCAAATGCAATCGTCGCACAAGAGATTGCGGCAAGTCTCGAAATATTCATTTTCAATCCTTCCTCTAGAGCGCAAGGAGACGTGGAGTGACAAGGTAGCGCTAAAAGTCTTGTCGTGTCTCGGGATGCAGGAAAGCTCTCCCGTTCCGGGAGGCTGTCATGAGTTGACATCAGGGCGATGAGTCAAAATGACACTTGGATTATACCCAATTTTTAATACTTTCAACTGTTTTCGTAATTTTTTCAAAAAGTTATTTTTATAAATAATTGCGTCATTCGGAAGTATTTTGAGAGGAAATCCTAATCTCAACGAGGCAATCAAACTTAATTTTCAAAAAATTACATAAACCTGATTGGCATTATTATAAAAATAACTCCATTAACAAACAGCGATGGATTCAGTTGAAGGAAAGAAAAGAGCGGCAGAATCCGCAAAATCGTGGAGGTTTTTAGAGGTAATAATGAACATAGAGTCACCCCTGTTACCCCTAATATGCGGTAGAGGGCATGTATTTTTCGTCCTAAGAGACGCAACGCGCCACCTGTTTTTTTCGAATAGCGATGGCGCTAAAGATACACCATCCACTAATCGATAATCTGGACAACGCCCAACTGGAGATCAAAATGAGAGGGAGTGTAAAATAAGAAATGGAATCCGGAACGTAGAGATGGAAATTTTCGCGACTGCCAAATAGCAGGAAGAAAGTTTTGTCGCGGTGATCGCATCCGCTCTCCCCCCGACTTGGCGAGAGTATTTTGTATTTCGTCCGGGTTTGTCGGATAGATAGAGAATAGTATGGTCGTCAGATAGAGCAAGCGCCGCTCGCTGACTTAATACACTCGATTAGTAACTGAATACACAATCGATTGACTGCAATATTCTGGGTCAACCGAATCTATAGCCATTGCACAAGAGTAGAAATCAGACACAATTACAGTATATAAAAATATACATAAATGTCAAGCTCTATACAAAATATACGTATCCAATAATGAACTTTTAAATTCTGGACAGGTACGACAAATAGAAAGGCGGTGATTTTATTTACTAAATATCCTGAGACTGAAGCGCTTTAGCGGAACGCCGAAAAGCGGATGGCATAATCATAACGCCGCCCAGATACCATTATGACTTTTAAGAACGCTAATGTGCACGTCCTGTGATCGTAATTTCTGATCTAACGGTATTCGCTTAATCCCAGGCGCACAGAGATTCGATATAGCTTGCGGAGCCGTCGCGCAGCCAGCCGTCCAATTGCGCCTGATCCTTGAGTTGTTGACCACGCAAACGGGGAACGGCGATATAACCCGATTTCCAGTCGGGTAGTGCGGTCATGTCTCCCCAGAGCTTTTCAAACTGCGTCACCGGAAATACATCTTCCTGCCCATGTCCCCAGCGCTTTTTCACTTCCTTGATCGTAATATACGTGGGCATGCGGGCGGCGATATTGCGAATTCCCTCCTGCACACGCTCCTGATCGGCAAGCGTCTCCCGCGTCAAGCCGAAGAGAGCAAGTAAAGGGTCTATAGACACCCATGTCGTGAGAGAATTATAGTAGGTCAGATCGAACTCATCTTCCTCACGAGGCATCGCCAAACCTTCGACCAGACGGGGACGACCATCCACCCGCGCCAGCCCACCGCCACGGTCTTCCAGTCGTCGGGAAATAACCTCGACGGAGAAATCGTTTTGCGAAGCGATATGCCTTCCCAGAATGCCTGTATCGACATCCGCTCCCAGAGTATCGATATTATGCACCATCAAGTACTTCAGATTCGGATGTTCGGCGAGCAAGTCATATAAAACACCGTTCTTCAGCATGTTCGGGATTTCGTACCAGTGCCCGACCGGATGCAAGCATTGGGAAGGAGCGTTATCGGTGTAATCCCTACCCTCCCCGGTAGAAATCGCCCAGTTCATTAGCGCTGTACGGACAGAAGAGCGCATCTTTTGCGCCTGCACATCCAACACCTGTTGCGGCGTTTCTTCCCAGTGGTAACGTAAATCACGCACCGTCGGTATCATACGAAGCCCGATAGCGCGTCCGGGAGAAAGCAAAAGCGGACCGGGGTAGCGGTAATCGTTTTCCGTTCGCAGATAATCAGCGATGGCGTCGTGCGTTAGATAACTGGTGGTAAAGAGATGCGGGATAGGAGCGTCGTTTTCCCTGCCGACACGGCGGCTTTTCGCCAGGTGCGTTTCCAGAAACGTTCGCCTTTTTCCGCCTAATTTTGCGAAGGGGTGCAACGCTTTGACGACGCCCGCTCCTTGCGTCCACCGTGAACCGACTCCAGCCGCCAGCGTCACTACCGCCACTTCGCCACGTGCGAGGGACGCTTTAGCGATCTCGAGATACTCTTCCGGAATCGCGCCGGTTGCGTCGAAGACATCCTCCGGTTCGACATCTTGGATACTGGCATTCACCGGGAGGCGGTTTTGTGCAAGCCCAATACGCCCGTTGATCAGGTCGGCGCGTATCTGCTCATGAGCGATAGCGTCGAATCCGTTTTCTTTCAGTAGCCCCATCAGGTCACGTCCACTACGGTCGGACTTTCCGGTATCGGGCATCAACCGATCGAAGAGCGTTTGCGCCATACTTCCCAGGTCATTTCGTCTGCGGGTTGCCGTACTCAGGGCTGCAAGTTCCGCACGCCGTGCGGGAGTGAGAGATCGGGGGTCTTCACGGAGTACGCTCGGGACAATGTGGGCGTAATAACCGGCGGGCATAGGAGCTTCGTCGCCTGCCAGCATTTCCGCAAAAGTCCCGTCGTTATTGATGGCGAAGTCATAAATAACGGGTTCCATGGCATACGGTAACGCTTGTTCGAACTTGCGCTTGTTGACAGTAAGTATTTCCGCCAGTTTCTCCTGCGCTTCCGCTTTTCGCTCCGGCGCAAAAATAAAGCCCATACCGCCGCCGCTCATGCCACCGAGCATCCAGAATCCCCAGAAATCTTCGCCGAACGCCGCCTTCGCTTCTTCGATGAGCGTATCGGTATATAAATTGCTTGCCCAAGGAATGATGGTCTGTATCGGTCCGAAGAAATTACGCGTTGTCGCCGCGCCGAGGGACTTGATGTCTCCTCTTCGCAGACAATCCAGAATTTCTTCAAGGATACCCTGCGCTTCCTGCCGCGCTGTCCATTCCGGTTCCGAACGCAACAGATACTTTTCCGTCACCATTTCCAGAATCGGTCCGACATTCTGCGCCATTCCACCGTGGACGAGCACAAGAGAATCCTGCAATTTCTGGCGCGTTTCGGGCGTCGCATAAGGAGGAGGCGTGACGCCTTCAGCATTGGCATCCGCAGGCGGCGCAAATCCGAGAATGGTGTGCGCTGGCAATAACCTACCCCGGCTGATTCCGAACTCAGGATCGTTTGCCGAAGCGAACTGCCCTTCGATCAATTTGATTCCCGGCCATACTCCGCCGGAATCCTGCCATCCTCCACCGCTCCCGGCGATCCACTCCCCAAGAATGGCGCGTGCCGCCACCAGGCGACGTTCCGGTTCGGTCAAGGGGCCGGTCAGGGAACGCGCCTGTCCGGTCGCCCGCATACAGGCGGAGATGAGCGCAGCAAGCAGGTTCGTGGAAACCGCCAAACGGGAACCCTTGGGAATCCCGTTAACATTGGAAACCAGTTCTATGCCTCGTCCCGGTCCTACCAGATTCTCCAGCAGATGCGGCAAACTCGCCTGTGCCCCTTCAATACCGGGTGGAGTCAAACCGGAAGCGATCAATGCCGCCTTTAGCAACCCCAGATAATCACGGGCGAAATCGAAAACTTCCGCCAGAGACGTGATATCGGCGGAAACCCCTAAATCCACACTGGCAAGCCGCAAAACAGGTTCATCCAGTACCCGGAAATAGGCTTCGACCGGTGGACGAGGTTCGGAGTCCCGTCCATGAACGGCAAGGTCGATGGAAACATTTAGTACCCTCGCGCCCTCCGGATAATCCATACCGAGGAAGAAGATATCGCTCCAACCGGAATGCGTCAGATCCATCCGCACAGGCGTTCGTTCACGCAGGATCGGAAAGGCGGCGTCCGGAGAAGGTCGATCCGTCAATTCCTTACGGACTCGCAGAGGCTGATCATCGGGATGACCGACGCGAAACATCCATTGATTGCCCCGAACGGTACGGACGCTTCGACGCACCTGATCCGCCAGCGTCTGAAACGCTAACCGGTGATACGCAGACGCAAGGGCGGACGATAAAGCGTCGGACGGCCCTCCCTGTCGTTGTTGCCGCAGAAACACCGCAATCGCTTCTTCAAAGCGACGCTCCAGCAAATGTTCATACCCTACGAAGGGTATAAGACCGCTGTCGGAAAGTTCCGGACGGGTCGGCAGGTGGAAACGGTATATTGAGTACAGGAAAAAGCATGCCCGGACTCGTTCGTAAAGATTTTCCCGGTTATGCCGGAATCCTTCCAGTCGCTCCGCTTCCAGAAGCAACCGCGCAAACGACATTTCCCGGCAGATTCCCTCAAGCGATTGATTTCGGATCGCCGGGTCATCAGAGGTAATCAACTCGGAAAGGTCAGATATGTCATAGGTCATTTCATATCGAACGTTCGTGAAATAGCGAGGGAAATCCTCCCGAAAGTAATCCCGTTCCCGATAGGCGAAGACCTTACCGGATCAAAATATAATCCAGATTCGGCGTGTCCACCCCTTGCCGCTGAAGGGCCATAATGATTTGTCCGCGATGGTGGGTCTCATGGGTCAAAAGGTGAAAAAGGACTTCTTCGATGGTTAAGGTCGCTGAGTAATTCCAGCGAAGCATATCGACCTGTATAGTGCGTAACAGGTCTTCGTCCTTGAGTCTGGCAAGATACTCACGGGTCTGGTTGCGAATCGTCGCCGCATCGGAAAACAGACCATCGGCATCCGTCGCAGCCCGCTGTTCATAAATGACGGGTATTTCCTCGCCGCCAATACGGTGTTTGATCCATCGCTCTTCCGCGCCGATAATATGCGCCATAATTTTCCGGACGCAGTTATAGTCAGACTCCGTTTCAAACGATGCCTCCAGCGTTTGCGGAGCGCGGTTCAGGGTGTTCAAAAGAAGGAGGTTACATTTATCCGAGTACGTCAGCCATCGGTCAAAATCTTGCAGTGTCATAAAGATATTATAGCGGAACCGGGCGGCGGCGTGCAGGATGCTGAGCGCCCGCAGGGTTATTTTGGCAGTAGGAGGAGAGCGGTTGGTACAAGCACTCCGGTCGGTTCCGCATCTTCAATGCTTCCGCTATTGCGGTAGACCAGTTGCGCTGAAGGACCGCCATCCATGCACATCGCTTCTTCTGGCGCGGAATTGAATTCTCTACGAAAGAGAACCGTCAGGTAATCTGCGATTTCAGAGAACTCCATTGCATCGGCGCGACCGAGAACCATATGTTGCGGACCGCCCCTATCCCAATCATAAGCGACAAATGCACGATTGAGTTTTCCCGGACTGACCAATCGTTCGTCACGGTCGGCGATATATTTGCTTCCCGCCGCAAACAATCGGGGACCGCAACCCGCTGCAAAAAGCGTTTGCCAGGGAGCGCCCTCCGGAGGGGAGACAGCGGAATTGTAACGTTTTGGCGGTGCGCTCATCGTTCCGGTCACCCACGCGATTTGCGGTTTGCCGTCCACTCCGAATCCCAGAGCGGAACGGGTATATTTTGCCCCAGAGGTATCCGATGCTTTGATAAAACTGAACGGCGCGACCACACGCCCCTCACGAACAAGCAGACCGACAATCTGTTTGCGCCTGCCAACCTCGTCATAGGTATTGCCGAAAAAGGTGGCGTTCATTCCGACTATCGCCCCATATTTTTCTGACCATTCACGCACCGTTTTACAATCGCCGACGAAATTATTGCCGCGCCGCTCAATATTTTCCGCCACAAATACCGGGCGAACGGCGGCGGTCTGCAGATCGACAGAGACCGTCTGTACTCCCACCGTCTCATCCCGACGAAAAACGATTCCCGGAGCGATATCTACACTCTTCGGAGACGGTTTCCCACATCCCGCCAGCGATAAAGAGAACAGGAAAAAGATGGAGGCAAGAAAAAACGGAAGGCGAAAACGGGATTCGATGACTTGTCGGTCATGAGTTAATATTGCGTAGATCATGACAAAACAGAGACCTCAAGGCAGAAAAGAGATGAAATCGACAGGAAGCTTGAGTTTACATTTCACGGGGCTATTTCCTGACTGCACAGGAATTCCCTCAAGAATAAGGAAAGAAAGCGGGCGTCAGAGATTTCCCTGACGCCCTTTTTCCCGCTCTACGGTAGCGATTATCGCGCCGTAGATTCGGATGCCCTCGCTATCCGTATCGATCCTAGAAATCGATCCTAGAAGGAGTCGATATTCTTGACTTCCCGAGCGTACCTCATGATAAAGTCGCGGCGTGGTTCCACCTTGTCTCCGAGAAGTACGGAGAACATCTGGTCGGCTTCCGCCGCTTCCTCGACCGTTACCAGCGCAAGCGTACGGTGTTCCGGGTTCATGGTCGTGTCGGCAAGGTCTTCCGGATTCATTTCGCCCAGACCTTTGAAGCGCGTCACGTGAACGTCCTTCTTCTTCACTTCTTTCAGAATACGGTCACGATCCGCTTCGGTCTTCGCATATCGCTTTTCATCCTTGCCAACGCGCAACGAGTACAGCGGCGGTTGTGCAATATAGATTTTCCCTTCGTCCACCAACGGCTTCATATAGCGGTAGAAGAAGTTCAGCAACAACGTTCGGATATGGTCGCCGTCAACGTCGGCGTCCGCCATGATAATGATCTTGTCATAGCGAAGCCTCGCCATATCGAAGCGGTTTTTGTCGTCTTCATCTTCGCCAATACCGAAGGCTAACCCGGTTCCGATAGCGGTAATCAGCGACTTCACCGACTCATTATCCAGAGCCTTATCGACGCGGGCTTTCTCGACGCAGATAATCTTTCCTCGCAACGGCAGGACTGCCTGTGTGCGACGATCCCGACCCTGCTTGGCGCTACCGCCTGCCGAATCGCCTTCGACGATGTACAGCTCACATTTTTTCGGGTCACGTTCTGAACAGTCAGCGAGTTTCCCCGGCATGGAGTTGCCATCCAGAGCGCTTTGACGCTTGACCAGATCCGCCGCACGCCGCGCCGCTTCCCGCGCACGAGTCGCTGTGAACGCTTTATCGACAATAGTACGCGCCACCTGCGGGTTTTCTTCCAGAAACTCCATTAACCCTTCCCCGACAATCGAGTTACAGATACCTTCGATTTCCGGGTTACCAAGTTTATTTTTGGTCTGCCCTTCAAACTGCGGGTTTGAAATACGAACGGAAATAACCGCCGTCAGACCCTCGCGTACATCATCGCCGGAAAAATTGGGGTCTTTCTCCTTGATGAAGTTGTTCTTACGCGCATACTGATTGATCACGCGTGTCAGAGCGGTCTTGAACCCGGAAAGGTGCGTTCCGCCGTCCTGTGTGTTGATGTTATTGGCGAAGGAGTAAATCGTTTCCTGAAAGCCCTTGTTGTATTGAAGAGCGATTTCGATAGACGCCGTTTCTCCCGGTCGATATTCCCGTTCGCGATAGAAGTAGATAACCTTCGGATGCAGGCCGTCCTTCGCTTCGTTCAGGTGAGCGACATACTCCGCGATTCCCCGCTTATGATGAAATGTCTGCGGTTCCTGATCATGCAACTCATCGTGAAAAGTGATCGCCACTTCCTTGTTCAGGTAGGACAGTTCGCGGATACGCGCCAGAAAGCGCTCCGATGAATACGCCAGTTGACTTTCCTCATTCAACGCGGAGGTAAAGATCGTGTCATCCGCCAGCCACTTTTGCATGGTGCCAGACTTGTTGGCGCCCGCTTCATTCGGGTCGTACTCCCCGATAACCGCCAGTTTCTTTTTTACCTTGCCCCGCTCAAATCGAATACGGTGAATCTTTTCGCCGCGCTTGACAGTCGTTTCCATCCAGGTGGAAAGCGCGTTGACACAGGAAGCGCCGACTCCGTGCAGACCGCCTGAGGTCTTGTATCCCCCATCGCCGAATTTGCCACCGGCGTGCAGTTCGGTCATCGCCAGTTCGACGCCCGGCTTTCCGGATTTCGTGTTGATATCTACCGGAATGCCACGACCGTTGTCTTCCACTGTCACGGTGCGGTCTTTTCCCAGGATGACGCTGATTTTGTCACAATGACCGGCAAGGACTTCATCGATCGAGTTATCGATAATCTCTTTGAACAAATGGTGCAAGCCGGGGACGCCCGTATCGCCAATATACATGGCAGGGCGGTGACGAACCGCTTCCAACCCTTCGAGTTTACTGATAGAGTCTCCGCTATATTCCGTCTCAATCTTCTTTAGCGTAGGCGTATCGATAACATCGCCCAGCGCATCTTCAACCTCGATGACATGCGCTATTCCATTACCGTCATGCCCATCGCCGTTCGCAGGTTTTACTTCCCGTACCGTTGTTGTCCAAATCTTTTCCGCCAAAGTCGCGCTCCTTAAAGATCGATAAAAACGCAACATGGCTGCGCTTTATTGATATCAGTTATCAAAATTTTGTCAAAAATACCACTTGCATTGTACCACAAACAGTCGTTCGCTTCAATGTAATCGAAATTCGGTCAAGCGTCGGTGCGAGATATTTCCGAGACGATTCCCCCTCCTGAAACAACCTCATGTATTGATCGATCATACGCTCTTGTCCGACAGAAAGGTCTTCTCCCTTACACTGTTCAGGAAACCTGCGTCAGGACACGATAATACGTTCAATTCTCCAGTGATGTTGGCTTTGATTATACTTTCCCGTTTTCGTAACCCGCTTCCCTAAAGCGAATAGTCGCGCTTGATTTATCTGCTATACAGGAAAGCGCGACACTCCAGGTGATGCTTGCCGGAAACGATTTATGTTGCGTTGCAAATTATTCCCTGGAAAGTATAGAAAGTATACCTGACTATTTCGATAAACTTGACCATTTCGGTCAGGTATGGTAATAAAGATCGATGGCATTTACGCTTACATTAACGGAAGACGAACGCCGTACCCTCTCAGACCGGTTGGAGCAGGGAACGGTAACGGATTCGCTCCGCTGGGCCTGGGAAAATTTCGGACAGCGGGCGGCGATTGGCACCAGCTTTCAGGGAGCCGGGCTGGTGATGCTTCATCATGCCCGTGAGGCGGGAATTCCCTTGCCAGTCTTTACACTCGACACTGGACTGCTATTTCCAGAAACGCTCGATTTGAAGCGGCGCCTGGAAGATTTCTTCGGTATCACAATCGAAGCGGTGACGCCCGAGAAAACGGTAGAAGAACAAAGCGCGGAGGAAAGTCCGGAGCTCTGGAATACACGCCCCGACCTCTGCTGCTATCTCCGGAAGGTTGCGCCGCTTCAGAATCGGCTTTCGACACTGGATGTCTGGATTACCGGTGTGCGCCGACAGCAGGCGGAAACACGGGAAAATGTCAGCGTTCTGGAGCTTTACCAGTTCGATCCGTTAGGGGATGAATATATCTACA
>Ga0114963_10003024_pt1 | contig 11465 bp, 10 predicted proteins | sample C_131016_EF_Meta_FD_87019 | JGI IMG/M metagenome (GOLD analysis project Ga0114963, IMG submission 87019) | Freshwater microbial communities from Lake Croche, Canada to study carbon cycling - C_131016_EF_MetaG | ecosystem: Environmental > Aquatic > Freshwater > Lake | place: Lake Croche, Canada...
ACCAAAGGTGCTGCAAATTTCACGACCACCATGTTTTATTTTGCTACGCCATTTTTACTAATCGCGGTTATATCTATTTTTAATGGTGACACAGTTGCTTCTGAAGCTTCCTGGTCCACGCTGCGATATTTGCTTGCTGCTCCAGTTCCTCGCACGCGCTTGTTAATTCAAAAGTTGAAGGTAAGCCTCTCGCTCTCAGCGATTGGAATTGTGTTGCTTATTGGAACTTCTTGGTTTGTGGGAATGATTACCTTTGGGTTAAAACCGCTACAAACGCCACTTGGTGCAACCTTCACCAACCAAGTTGCCCTCCAGCGCATATTGATTATTGGCATCTACCTGGCACTCGTTTTGTTTTCCGTTGCCGGCTTGGCCTTCTATCTAAGCGTCTCTACCGATGTTCCACTTGGCGCAGTTGGTGGCGCAATTGGAATAATTATTCTCTCTAACATTTTGGATGCTATTTCTGGCCTTGGATCAATTCGAAATTGGTTGCCCACCCATTACTCATTCTCTTGGTTTGATGCGTTATCGAGTTCGATAGATTGGAGCCAGCTGATTCGAGGTGCGGCCTATAGCGTGATTCTGAGCGCCCTCTTTGTTTCACTTGCAATCATCAAATTTAACAAGAAAGATATAACTTCTTAGATATTCCAGAACCTCTTAATTGCTTAGTCCGCCACCAAAGGTAAGGCTTAGTTTTACTGAACCAGGTGCCAAGGTCGCGCTGGAATCTAAGTTGGCTCCAATCTTGCTAAAGCGAATTGGATCGGACGAGCTCATCTTTAACCCAAAGATTAGCGCGCGCATGGCACCTTGATCAGCTGCTTCTAAGTTGCTGTCATATCCACCAATTATCTGAACGTAAGAAATGACGGCATTCGGTGGCAATCCATTGGCAGTTTCGAATTGCAAAATATCTCCTTCAAGTTGCTTGAGATTAAAGCCGCTATAAACCTGTGACATAGTTTTTGTAGCGGTTTGTTGTGCATGTGATTTCTGCTCCAAGGTATTAATGGTTGTTGGTATTGGGACCTTTGGGATGAAAGAGATGGTGGCTAAGAAAATAACCATCAGTGCTAAAAAAAGATCGGCGTACATCCATCCAGCAAGCCCGAGCAAATCTTGCTTATGTTCAACTTCACGTAGCCGCTTGCGCATCAGTTTTTGCGCGCTTCTCGGATCTTGGCTTTCGCCTCAAAGAGTGCAAAATTGCCTTTCATGACCGATTTAGAGTTTGACTCTAAAGTCTTTGTCATCCGTTCCGCAGACTCTGAAACTTTCAAGAGTCGATTCAGAACGTTCGCAATGTTAGAGGAAACAGCCCCAGGAGTAATTGTGCGCTTAGTATAGAAAAATTCTGCAAGCTCTAGGCCAATTTCCATTCGAGCAGAATCCAAGGAGGCTGCAAGTTCTTCCTTTTTCGTATCTATAACTCTTTCAACTACCGAGACAATCAGGGTTAGAAGAATTACAAGTGCAATAAGTATGAAATCAAGGAAGGCAATACGACCAATAACCCACTCTTTACCTAGGACCTTAAAACCGTTCTGCCAAAATTCCAGAAAATTCACCACGGAGTTGCTATTTTGATTTATATATATCGCAAAAGCGGATGTCGCATGACTAACTGCATCCCAAGTTAACGCTACTGGAACAAAAACTAGGATGTTCCGGATTAAAGTTAGATAGAAATTCGCCTTCTTCAGCCTTTCATTCTCGGCTGCGGCAGGAAAGGGCAAAAGTTCTAATGGATCAATGGTTGCCCAGAAGGGCCAATTCTTACGCTCGACTAAATCTCGACTAACGCGAATTACATAAGGGTCTTGCTGCACGCCGCGCTCACTAGCCCAATTCAAGAGACGTTCGGCTAACTGGGTGTGAATCGGATTCGATTGCTTCATTTTAGGCCCCTTAATTAGTCTTGCGATTTGGTATTGATTCCATAGCTACTCTTGCTGAGAATTTGACGCCACGGTTGTCTGGCAAATTTTCGATATTCCACGAATTGCCAGTTACTTCATCGAATAAGCGCGAACCAAAACCTTTATTAAACTTACCGATAGCTTGACCATCATTTATCGCGATAAATTCCAAATGTGAATCTTTTGCGCTTATAGTGAGATCGATATTTGACGCTCTACCATGACGGTGGGCATTGCTTAGTACCTCATTTATTAGATCACCTATTCCCGTCACGAAATAGCTATTTATCTCTGCTGCTTCGAATTCAACAGCGCTTGAAATCTGAATAAGAGAACCCCATTTATAAAAAGCATCCCTAATCACGGTCTCAAGATTGAGATCCCCTTGCTGCGTTTTGGGCGCTAAATCAATATTCAAATGCTGCTGCGCTATAAGAATTTCATTTTTTATGGCTGGCAAGTTCATCGTTTTGGCGAGATTTTCAATTCTAAAAGCTGATGTTAATAATTGGGTGGATAAAGTGCCATGCAAAAATTTGGCTAATCTCATATCTTGGGAATTTCTCATCAAGGTTTGCTTTAGATTGTCTAGATACGTTTTATAATACTTATTTTCTAAGTCATCTATTTCGAGCAAATTTAAAGCTGTAGCTGCATGTGCCGCAAGGACTAGAAAGAACACGGTAATTGTCCAGAAGAATGTGAGGTAGAAGTTAAAAGGGTTTTTGCTGTGGAACGCAAGATTATTTATTAAATTTGCTAAAAAGGTATTGATTAAAGAAGCTAGGGTTAGGGTCGCCAAAATTGAAATCCAATTTGGCTTTAGGTTTTTTAGAGTCTCCTTAATTGCCAATGCGGTAAGCAGTAACAAGCCACAAACACTGACCAGGAAGACGGATCCTCGCCAAACCCCGTAGCTTTCTACTGCGATCCGCAAGTTAGTTGCAATACAAAGAGCTAAAAGCCAGGGGAGGGATGGGCTGATGGCCTCTGGGAGAAGAAGGAGAAGTTGTCGCATAAAGTGTGTTTTTTCGAAGTGCCCTCTAGAACGCTCATTTATTTTGTGACTCATGGGACGAATTAGTTCCTGCGCCATCCTCCTGAGGTAATTGGCTACCTCTAATGGCTGGGGATCTTCTTGGCCGGTAAATTTAGTAATAAATGCGGATTTTGCGTTGGCAAGCCGCTCGTCAATCTCACGAACCAACTGGTCATCACCCATCTTCACTGGCAAAAAAGTACCTTCAAAATTTCTTAAATCTTGCGCAAGCTCTTCGCGTACATTCCTAATTGAGTGCCACCAGAAATTTACATACGAGAGCAGCGAAATCATCAATAATCCAAGCACCGCAGAATTTAGGGTACGCACAGCTAGGGATTCGTATGAGAGTCCAGCAATATGGAACCAGCCTTTAGCAATTATTTCAGTCGAACTTCCTTTGATTGCACCTAAAGCAGCGCCTAAGGCAAAAATCCAAGAATTGGGAACTGGTTTTGACCTACGATTTTTCAGAAAAGTTTTGTCACAAATTAATAAAAATATCGCTGCTAGTAGGGTACCAATCGCTGCGGCCCAGCACCATTTCATGAATTCTAAGTTTGATATTTTATGGTTAATAGTGAGCGGAACTCCGAATATCAAGAAAGGTAGGAGGCCAAAACCTAATTTATAGGAGATTGCATGAGCACCACCGAGATTTAATTTGGGTGCATTAACCATTCGGTAGCGAACCGGACTGTTGGAAATAGATTCTCGATAGTCCAACCCTTTTATTATGTGTCCCGGCATCAATTTTAAAATGGCTAACTAATCTAGAAATAGCCTGTTCGACGGACTTTTCTGAAACACCACGTAATCTCGCGATCTCACCATTTGAAAGCCCTTGCGCCAGGTATTTTAAGGTTTCTATTTGGGCGTCAGATATTTTTTTGAATTCGGGATTCAAAACATTCTCGTTATTTGGCTTTGATCCAGAACTTAAGTGGATGGATTTCGCTAATTCTGAAACCAACATTTCTACGTTATGGACCCGATGTTTTACTAAATAGCGGGATCCCGTAGGCAGATTCAAGACCTTGATATCAAGAAGGCGAGGATCTGAAAATCCAGTAAGAAGGACTATTCCAATTTTTGGAAGAATTCTGCGAAGCCCAAATGCCAGATCAATTCCATTAGGCCCACCACCTAGATCTAAGTCCAACAACGCCGCATCCGGCTTGGTAATTTCTGCGATTTTCATAGCGGAGCCGACCGAGCCTGTGTCATGAACCACTTCGACACCCTGAAGTTGCAAAGCTGCCTTCATGGTTGATCGAGTAAAAACTTCATCCTCAACAAGCAGGATGCGCATTTGTTTCACACCTGTAAGAGTATGGGATTACCCCTCATCAAGGTTAGGGGCGCGATGAAAATACACACATAACTTCCTAACTTCGAATAGGGGAAACCCTAGCGATTTTGCCACTTCACGCTTGATTGCGTGCCAATTTTCCTGCCCATTAGGTAAACCCCTCATACTGAATTCGTTCACACCCCAGAACAGCCAAGAACGAAGAACGGGTAATACCTATGAAAAGTTTTTCACCCCGCACCATTGCAGGCTTTGCCACGCTTTCCATAGGCGCAGTGGGGCTTACCTTGCTCTTTACTTCAACCGGAACTGTGTTTGCTGACCAGACCGTGAAGACAACTACCGTTCAGAGCATCGATGATTGCGTGATTGTTGGCACTGCTAGCAGTACAAATATTGTGCTCAATTATTCTTCTGGTGGCCAAGGCGGTAAATATGACGGAAGTGGAAGCTACGCCTTGTCTGGTAACGACAACGCTGGCGCATCTAATTACACCGTCCTCGATGATCCAGGTTCAGATCACAATCAACCTTGTAAGTACTGGTCTACTGAATCTGCGCACACAGCATCAATTTCGTTAAATGATACAAACGCTTGTTATTCACCTGGCAAAGCGCTGCAAGCCGGCAAGTGTGCTTCACAAGGATTCGGCTGGTCATACGACGGATCACATAGTTGGTGGACACATAGCGGCGTGACAAACTATAAAGATGTTTACGCATTTTTAGATGCGGGTGGTGCTGGTCAGCGCTTGAGCTTTTTACTTGATGGTGCGCAAGCCTCGTTAACAATTCAATTAACCGGAGTTACGGGGGCTATTCCAACCGCCATACCTTGCACTTTTGGTGCTACCGCTGCGCCACTTCCGCTCGCAACAAACCTTGCAGTTGCCCTGGGAGCCGCCCCTTCGCCATCCCCATCGGTGCTTCCTAGCGCTTTAGCCGTTACCGCAGCAAATACGCCGTCGGTAGCAGCTTCGGCAACAGCATTTCCAACGATTGGCGCTTCTTGTTCTTGGACAAAAGCCATTACTTTAGTGATACCTAATTCAAATGTTATTACGGCCGAAACTGGTGCAACGATTAGCACAATGGCTGGATTATCAAGCGTTGAGATTGATGGACCAGCACTAACGACAACTGTCGGTTAAAAAAATAGCTTCAGAAATTTTTGGCTAATGAGAATTGGTCAATTGAGATTCCTAACAATATTACTTTTTTTGTCGATCACTTCAACTTTTGGCCAAAGTGCATCCCAGGGTGCTAGCAACGACCTTGGGATTTCCACGAAAGTAGTTAGTGATGCTTCCTCCAACCACCCAAACACCGCGGGCACCTCGACAGAAATAACAACCTTGATCAATCCGGGCACCTCGTTTGCGCGCTACATCCGAATTCAAAATTATGGAATTCTAAAGTCGCAATACTCGCCAACGATCGAAAGCAGTCACTATCAAGCGGGGGACCAAACCAGAGGTGATCACACGGTAAGCGATTTGAGTAAATATGCAACTTTCTCGCCGGCAAATCTTGTCTTGGCACCAGGACAAGTTGGGTACTTAAAACTCACCCTTGCTATCCCAATCAGCGCTCAAATTGGGGTTCATTTCGCGACACTCTTTATAAACGTCAATCCGGCCAACAAAGTTCAAAATGTTAAGCACAAGGGAACCGTTGCCGTATTCAGCTCGAACTTGCGCGCAGCCATTCAAATGGCAATCGGCATTGGTACCCCAGTTTCAATTCCAGTGAATTTCTTGATCACTGGAGTCCATGAAATTTTTAGCAAGCAGTTACCTTACTTAGAAATTAAAGTTAAGAATTTATCTACACTTCCCATAAACCCTGTCGGTGCGGCGCACTTTAATGATCCAAATGGAGTACTCAGCATTTCTACTCCTTTGGAATTCGCATTCCAAATGATCGCCCCGCTTTCTGAGGGTAGCGTGGATGTTTATATACCAAAAACTATTCCAGCAAATACCTGGATGGTCCACGTCGATGCGCTGCAAGGTGCAACCAGTGAATCAAAAGATAGCGCAATAAAGATTACCCAAGTTAACAAATTTAACTTTGCTATACTTGAAAAAGTTGGTGCATTCTTAATGTTCCTACTCTTAATTTTCTTTGGCCTACTTTTAATTCGCAAACCGAAGGAAAATTCGGACCCAATTAAAAAACAGGTCAAAAAGTTCGGTGATAGTAGCCAGGATGAGATAGATGAAATTTTAAATCGCATATTTACCGAAAGAGACCATAACCAAATTCCAAAAAAGCCCAGCAAGAAGAAGGTGGTCAAGAAAAAAGTGGTCAAGAAAGCCACAAAAAAAGTTGCCAAAAAATCAGCAAAGAAGCCCCCGGTTAAAAAGGCTCCAACTAAGAAGAAATGACAATCTGCCAATCCCTTTTAGTATGATCTAGCACGGATATTCCTTAATCAAAGAAGAGTGATGGGTCAAAAATATGAGCAAAGTTTATTTATTCGTTGAGATCGAAGTTAAAGAAGGCAAGCTTGAAGGCTTCACTTCTGCGATAAAAAAGCATGCGGCACATATTCGCACCGAAGATGGCTGTGAAACTCTTGAATTATTTATTGATACCAAAACTGCTAACCGCGTTTGTGTCTGGGAGGTCTGGCGTGACCGAGCATCATGGGATGTTCACATGGTTAACGATGCAAGCAAAACCTGGCAAAAAACTGCATCAGAATTTGTAAACGGCGAAAAAATTACCGTGATGGATGCTCTCTAATTTTTTACCAGGGGTAATCAAGGATAAATATTTGCCCATCTATTTCTTTGACATCATAGCTCTGGAGCGGTGAATTTGCAGGACCGCTAATTGCCTTTCCGCTTAAGTTATCAAACGTTGACGTGTGACATTTACAAATTAGTTTTTTATGATCGAGCTCGACACCACAACCTTCGTGGGTACAGATGTTGTCAAAAGCTATTAGTCCGCCGTTAGTTCTAGTGACTATGTAGGGCTTACCTCGACCAAAAGCATCCTTGTTGATAAAAATCTTTGTCTCGCCTTGTGAAATTTCTGAAGAATTTGCTACACGTATCTCAGTTATTTTTGCGGGTGTAGAACTTGATTTTGTGGCAAGCGACTGACTTGGAGTCGGACTTGGAGTCGGGCTTGGAGTCGCACTAGGGGTCGGTGCGGGGCCGGTGGAAGCCTCTAAATTTGGCTTCGAGAAAATGGGAATTCCTTTATCCCAAACCAATTTTTTGCCCGACTTTATGGCAGTGAATTTTTTGTTTCGCCAAACAACTATCTGACCAACCTTCGTTGGTTTTAAGGCTGGAAAGTCGGCGCCCGAAGCCAATGAATCAAAGCCACTAAGACCACTAAAAAAGGTCAGGAAGATAGCGCCAAGAAAGCCCCGCCTGTGAAGGTTAGTCATTGCCAAATATTAGCCAGAATAAGTGTTTTACCAATCAGCCAATGTGGAGCGCAAGCCTAGCTAGCCCGATTTAACACCGTCTGTTAACTTAAAGTTTGGAGTCAATTTCATTAAATATGACCCAGAATTCTAAGTGGAGCGTAAAAGTCAGCACTGAAGTAATCCCAACCATAGGAGGAAATTTTGAAAGCAAGAAATGTAATTGCAGGAGTTGTGGCTGTTGCGGCCGCTGTTTCACTTACAGCCGCATCATGGCCAGTAAACAAACCAATTTATGTTGTATCTACCAATGATGCTGTGGAGATAAATCCAATTGCGACCACAGGGGACATCATTACCGGAACAGAAATCCGGGGCATTCCAGACGGTATGGGTGCATTCGCTTCAAATAATGGGCGTGGTGGAATAACCGTTCTTTCAAATCACGAAGTTGCAATCAATGACAAGATCGCAATGAAGAGTGCTACAACGGATCGCCCTTGGGGAGTCTCTATCACAAAGTTCAATTACAGCCCATCAATCAAGCGAATGGATAATGCAACAAACTTTATAACGAGCTGGAATTTCTGGAATTACAAGACCGGAACTTATAGCTCTTCACCGATAGGCGGCGAACCAGGAAACCAACAAGCAGGTTCATTCGGTTGGGGTATCAGCCGTTTCTGCTCTGGAACTTACACACCAGAAGGAACATTTATCTATAACGGCGTTGGATTCGATGGCGCCCTATACACAACAGGTGAAGAAGTTGGAGATAGCTCTCGTGGATTCGCATTTGATATGACCGGAGCCGGATATCAACTTCCACGTGTTGGCATGCTCTCAATTGAGAACATAGTGCCAAACCTCAAAAAGGGCCCAAACACTGTTGCCATGATCGACGAAGATGGTTCAGCGACTGATTCTCAACTACATATGTACGTTGGAAAGAAGCAAAGCACTGGAACTAGCGTAGACAAAGCAGGACTAACGAACGGTGATCTATACGTTCTAAATGTTCCAACAGTTGCGACAGATAATCTATTTCGTACCACTATTGCTAAATCAACACCAGTTGACGCAACATTCAATAAGGTTGAATGGAACACAGATGTAACTTCATTTGCAAAGGGTGTCAGAGAAGCTGGTATGACATTTGCCCGAATCGAAGACGGTAACTGGGATCCAAGCAATCCAAACGTCTATTACTTCATCACAACTGAATCAAACAAGGATCCAGTTGCAACTAAGGAAAATCCAGCAGAGCCTGGCGTTTCACGTGACGGCGGTGGATTATGGCGTCTGACATTTAAAGATGGTCAGAATCCACTTGCAGGTGCGAAGTTAGAACTTCTTCTCAACGGTGGTGAGGCTCCATATTTGTCTAAGCCAGATAACTTGACTGTGACCAAAAATGGAATCATTATGATTCAAGAAGATCCAGGCAACAACGCTCACGTTGCTCGTATTCTTGCTTACCGAATTAGCGACGGAAAGATTGGAACCGTAGCTGAATTTGATAAGAAGTACTTCACTGCAGCAGGATCTTCATTCATGACACTTGATGAGGAAAGTAGTGGAATTATTGACGTGACTGATCTGATGGCGACTAGCGGCGACAAGAACACTTACTTTATGTTCAATGCCCAAGTTCACACATACAGTGGCGTGACGGTAGTAGATCCAGGTGTCAAGGGCGCCGTATCTCCTGCCAGAACTGACCTAGCCTATCGAGGCTCTTCAGCAACAAATCTAAACAATGTTGCTGTGGAAGGTGGCCAGTACTACACAATGGCAGTATCTGACTGGAATAAGGTTTTCACAAACTAAATTCCGTTTATAAAATCGCGAGCGAAAATTTTTTCGCTCGCGATTTTTATTTCAATTAGATTGCTCTGCCAGCATCCTTTGCAAGTGGTGGACGACAGACAACGCCAGTTGCGCCATCAAGTTTCCAACCACCAGCAGAATGCGGAATCAATACCGCATCGCCCTTTTCAATCTCCATGGCCGTGGCGTTTTCAAATGAGATTCGGCCATTACCATCTAGCGTTAAGAAGATTGAGAAACCTTCAGGAATTGCACTTGATTTGCCAGTGAGATAGTCAGCGCGGAAGTATGGATTAGCAACATCAGTGAAGACTGATGCATCAGTATTAGTGAATAACCGATCAGCAAAAACCAGCTTGCTTGCCTCATCCTTTTCGATCGGGGTATAGCGAAGTGCATCTAATACGGTGTCGAAACCAAGACCTAGGTGGCCATCTTTAACGCCATCTACTGCAAAGTCATTCCATTCAAGGAGTGCAGATAAGTCAGTAGGTTCTTGAAGTTCTAGAACAAAGATCCCAGCACCAATTGCATGTGGGACGCCGGCTGGAACAAAGACAGTATCGCCCGGTTTAACTTTAAATTTCTGAAGTGAAGCAAGTAACCCAACAGAATCTCGCGCATCAACCATCGTGCGAACTTCGGGTTTTGTTAGCTCTTTTGAGAATCCAAGACCAACTTCTGCACCTTCTGGTGATTCCAAAATAATCCACGCTTCAGTTTTGCCGTGATCGAGAGCGAGGTGTTGTTTAGAAAACTTACGATTTGGGTGATAGTGAACCGGTAGGCGTTGATCTGGATCAAGCAGCTTCATCAATAGTTCGGTGCTCGCACCAAAAGTATTAACGTGTTCGGCGCCAAGCCATTCTTCGGGATTAGCCAGGACAGCATCGCGTAGATACATTCCATCAGAAAGAACTGAAAGCCCCATAGTTGCTTCACCAAATCGGGTTGTCATCGAACCAATCCACTCCTCGGGGCGCATTGGACCACCAGGACCATGACGCAGCGCACCGATGCGGTAACCGCCTTTGTAGAAGTGATCAAATTGATTGGATGCGAGTTTCTGTGGATTTGCCATGAATATAACTTATCGCTTTTTTGAAGTAACAAACCCCTATTCTTTAACCTATGTTGCAGAACAAGGTTGAACTAAATGGAATAAACGTAATCGCCGAGAGCGAGCGTGGCGGCAGTGTCCGAAGCCTTTTCTGGCCTTGGATGGCCGGCAATGTCTCGCTCTTAGCGCTTTCATACGGCTCATTTTTTCTTGGTTTCGGTATTTCATTTTGGCAAGCGACCTTCGCCGCAATAATCGGAACTGTCGCATCATTCTTATTAGTTGGTGTCAGTTCACTCGCTGGAAAACGCGGTAACGCCCCCACAATGACGCTCTCTCGGGCAGCCTTTGGGGTAAAAGGAAATATTGTTCCAGGAATTCTTTCTTACTTAATTTTCGTTGGCTGGGAAACAGTTTTAGTATCACTTGCAACACTGGCAACCCAAACAGTTCTCTCAAGAGTCGGGCACTTTGATCATAATTTTTCAAGGCTGATTGGATTTGCCTTTGCCGCCGGATTAACAATTTTCGGAGGCGTGCTTGGTTTTCAAGTAATCATGAAGTTGCAACGTTTTCTTACATTGGCAACTTTGATTCTTACCGCTGGATATATCCTTTTCACGTTGCATAAAGTTAATTGGAGCGAAGTTCACGCAATCAAGGCCGGGAGCCTTCAAGGATTTATCGGCGCACTTATATTCGGTGTAACTGGAATCGGACTTGGCTGGGTTAACTCGGCGGCGGATTACTCACGTTACTTACCCCGGAAAACATCGAGTGCCAAGGTGATTGGCTGGACGGTATTTGGTGCCTCCACGGTCCCAATTATTTTGGTTATCTATGGCAGCGCACTTGCGGGCAGCAGCAAAACTTTGAGTGCTGCGATTGCAAGTGACCCAATTGGAGCTCTA
>Ga0114963_10003025_pt1 | contig 11464 bp, 12 predicted proteins | sample C_131016_EF_Meta_FD_87019 | JGI IMG/M metagenome (GOLD analysis project Ga0114963, IMG submission 87019) | Freshwater microbial communities from Lake Croche, Canada to study carbon cycling - C_131016_EF_MetaG | ecosystem: Environmental > Aquatic > Freshwater > Lake | place: Lake Croche, Canada...
ACAAGCCCAGGCGCTGCAACGAATTGCCATGCGCGATGCCGATGACTGGCCTGTGCTCGCCTGCGCTATGACGATTGCCTGCCCCGTATGGACAGAAGATGCCGACTTCTTTGGCACCGGAATCGCGACTTGGACCACCGATCGCGTGGAACTGTATTTAGCGGGTTGATTCGGATGGATGGCGCCTGACTTAGGCCGCGACTCGCCAGCTTGGGAGTACCTGTAATCGGCGCCGCCAGATTCACCTTGGAACCCCGAACGACCGCTATTTAGGACGGGCAGTTTTCGCGAAGGTCTGCCTCCATAGAAGCGGGCTTAATGTTTAGGGGGGTTCCCAAAACGTCGAATTTCCGCTTTGCTTGATCGCTGGCTGCGCGCGAGCTTTGGCCAACGACTGCTATGGCCGAGACTTACCGCAAGACCGGGTTTTTCGGCTGACCGTTAACGCTGCACTCCGGTCAGCCAGGAGGCAATGTGAGTATCAGGCTGTAACCTGAATCCCGCAGTAAACCGCAGCACCTCCCCAAATCGGGCATTAGACCCTCACCGTGAGAGACGGGACCGACTGGCCTGCGTCATCAATAAATTCACAGCGAAAGCTAATTGTCATTTGTTCATTTTGCGGTACTGCAGCGGCGTGCAATTTCGCCAGCGGCGAAAACTGCGGCTGAAGTTGGTGTCGTCGGCAAAGCTAAGCCTTTCGGCGATTTCTCCCATGGGCAGCACGGTGTTTTTAAGATACCAACAAGCCAATTCACTCTTCGCATCATCCAAAAGGGACTGGTAGGTCAGTCCTTCGCCGGCGAGGCGGCGGATCAGGGTTCTAGGCGACATGGCCAGGCGCTGCGCCGAATCCTTGAGGCTTGGCCATTCCTGCTTGTCATTGGGCATGTCCGACCTCAAACGCGAGGCGAGGTCGCCGCCGATCGCTGCCAATTCTTCTTCGCAGCTGCGGCAAGCACTGGCATAGAGCTTGGCGTCTGCGGTAGGCGTGGCCGTATTGGCTACCGTTAAAGGCACGCTCAAAGCCGTCTGCTCTTGTCCATAGTGCATTCGCATGGGCACGTGAATGGGCACGACGGAAGCCCAATTGGCATCAAAACGCATTTCCGCAGCCGCCTCATCTCCAGCCACACCTTGAATCGTCTTGAACAAAGAAACCGCCGTACCAATTTCGCAAAACGTGCTCAGCTCACCCAAGGGCATGCGGGGCTTAATCACCAAGCGTGTTTCGTTCTCATCGGTATTGCAGGTGTACTGAAAGAACCTGTTGCGCATGGATGCGTAACGCGCAAGGGTATGCATGGCATCACCTACTGTGGGGCTCGATACCACGGCATAACCCATCGCACCATGGGCAGACGCTGAAATCAAGCTGCCCAAATCAATACCCAAATACGGATTAGCTGCTACGTCCAGTCGTTCAAGTAGAGGCAAAACGTCCATCACCGTCGCCATCCTGCCACTCTCTGACAAGCGGATGTCCACCTGTATCCCCAGCCGTTGGGCCAATGAAAGAGCAATCCGCACATAGGCCGGATGGATCACGGCTTCGCGCCAGCTTGAGGGTGGGGAACATATCTGCATGGGCGTAAATTGTCATTTAAAGAGGAAATTTTGTCATCTGCTGAGCTGTCCGAAAAGTGACCAGTCTCGAATCTGCGCGTTGCCCCAGCCGGAAAAATCGTGGCGCTCGGAAGCCCGAACGTTTGGGTGACCCGTGGTGAATCCAAATTCGCAGTCCCGCTGCAGCGTCTGCACGCTAAGGCCTGCACCGACTGCACCTAGACCGTCAGTGCACGCGATGCCTTGGGGTCACGAAATACAAGCGGTTTAATCGTGTCGCGCTGGGCGTCGGGGATTTGCGCGTAGTCAGCTGCTTCAGTGATCCGGTGATGCATCTCAGACTTTTCGCAGACCGGGTCGGCGTTAGCGGCATCCCCTGTCAGCATGTAGGCTTGGCAGCGACAGCCCCCTAAATCCTTTTCCTTTTCAGGGCAAGTGCGGCAGGGTTCCTTCATCCAGCTGTCACCACGGTAGCGATTGAAAGCATCAGACTCGTACCATATATCCTGGATGCCCATGTCGCGTACGTTGGGGAAACTGATGTCCTTGAGCATCTTGGCCACATGACAAGGTAGCGCGGAGCCGTCTGGTGTGACCGTCAGAAAAATACTTCCCCAGCCGTTCATGCATTTTTTGGGTCGAGTTTCGTAATAGTCTGGAACCACAAAAATGATCCTCAGCCGATCACCTAACTTTTCTCGGAATTCGTTGGTAATCCGCTCGGCTCGCTCGAGCTGCTCGCGCGACGGCAACAGGTTGTCGCGGTTGAGTTCAGCCCAAGAGTAATACTGGCTGTTGGCGAGCTCCAGGTACTCAGCGCCCAGTTCCACCGCGAGCTCGATGATTTGTCCGATGTAGTCAATGTTCAGGCGGTGAATCACGCAGTTCAAGACCATTGGCCAGTCGTGGGACTTGATGATTTCAGCAGTGCGCCGTTTCAAGTCAAAAGTCTTGGTATGGGATAAAAAGTCGTTGAGTTCTTTGGTTGAGTCCTGGAACGACAGTTGGACATGGTCTAGTCCGGCCTTCTTTAGCGCTGCGGCGCGAGCCTCGGTCAGCCCGACACCTGAGGTCAACAGATTGGTGTAGAACCCCAATCGATGGGCCTCAGCTACCAGGATTTCCAGATCTTCGCGCACCAACGGCTCCCCCCCCGAGAAGCCGCACTGGACGCTGCCAGCCGCCCTGGCCTCGCGCAACACCCGTAGCCAGTCTTCCGTGGAGAGTTCCGGCCCAGCCAGGGCAAAGTCCACTGGGTTGTAGCAAAACACGCAGTGCAGTGGGCACTTATAGGTTACTTCTGCAAGTAACCACAGCGGTGGGCCTATAGGATTTGGCGTGTCAGATTTGCAAATTTCCGAAGCGTTCATAGTTTGACCCATCCTTGGCCCCGCGCCATAGTCAGAAAATTCAACACATCCGTGCTCAGTCCGGATGTTTGGAACTGCTTTTCCAGTGTGTCAATAAGTACCTGAATGCTGGTTTTACCGTCCAGCCGCGACATAATCTCTCCGGCGCTGCCGTTAAGCGCGACCATGCCCTCGGGGTACAGCAGTACCCATGACTTCTGCGCTTGTTCCCACTGCAGCTTGAACATCCGGGCAACTGTTGGACAGATTTTCAAATCCACGTTTGGATGCTGCTGCGCCGTTACATCTGTCATTTCTTAGCCCCTTTTATTTCAATTTCGCACTGACTCAGCATGATCGCGTCAGCGAGTGCCCAAAGCACGTCGAGCTTGAATTGCAAAATCTTGACCGCACGCTCTTGCAGCTCCCGGGTCTGGCTGAAGTATTCGAGGGTGAACTTCAGACCGTGATCTACATCGCGTCGGGCCTGGGTCATGCGCTGCTTGAAATAATGCAAGCCAGTGGGATCGACCCACGGGTAATGGGTGGGCCAGGTGTCGATGCGTTGCTGGTGGATATGCGGCGCGAACAGCTCGGAAAGGCTTGATGCAACAGCCTCCTGCCAGGGTTGGTGCCGGGCGAAATTAACGTAGGCATCAACCGCGAAGCGCGCTGCCGGTACCACGTAGCGCAGCGATGTCACGTCATCGCGACTCAGGCCAACCGCCTCGCCCAAGTGGATCCAGGCCTCAATGCCACCCTCGTCGTCCACTGTGCCAATGTGGCAGCCGTCATGGTCCAAGATGCGCTGTATCCATTCGCGCCGAATCTCGCGGTCGTCGCAGTTGGCAAGGATTGCAGCATCCTTGATAGGGATGGAGATCTGATAATAAAACCGGTTGGCGACCCAGCCGCGCAGCTGATCCGGTGTGAGGGTTCCAGCCGCCATCATGAGGTGAAACGGGTGGTTGATGTGGTAATTGCTATTGCGTCCGCGAAGCTTTTCTTCAAACTCCACCCTGCTCCAGGGGATCAACGCGTTTGTCATAACTGGATGTCCATGCCATCAAATGCCACCTCGATGCCACGGCTGCGCAGGTACTCTCTCTGCGCACTGGACTCGTCAAGAATCGGATTTGTGTTGTTAATGTGGATAAGGATTTTCCGGGTGCTTTCAGGCAACTGGTCCAGCCATTCGACCATTCCACCAGAACCGCTTTGCGGCAGGTGCCCCATGTCTCGCGAAGTTTTGCTGGACGCACCCAAGGCGATCATCTCTTCGTCGGTCCAGAGCGTGCCGTCCACGAGAACGCAATCGGCTGCCTGCATGGCGGCCCATACTGAAGGTTCCATCTGGCCCAATCCGGGCGCATAAAACAGACTCGCTCCACTGGCGGTGTCTGTCAGTGTCAAGCCAACGTTATCTCCAGCCTGCGGGTGGTTACGGTGTGGCGAGTAGGGGGGAGCGTTGCTGATTAGGGCAAGCGCTTGTAAACGCAGGCCAGGCACCATGGGCATGGCGAAGCCAGGTTCGCCCAAAGGAACATCATGCCAATTGACGCCGCAATAGTGATCCAACACGTTGAGTAGCGGATTGCCGCTCACAAGATCATCACGCACCAGGGAATGGCACCACAACTCCAGCGGTTGTCTGTGCTCGCGAAGCATGTACAGGCCGGTGGTGTGGTCTATCTGGGCGTCCATCAAGAACACCGACGCGATTGCGGTGTCCCTCAGGGATCGGGCTGGCTGCAGATCGGGAAAGCCTTTAATCTGCTCAAGAATGTCGGGAGACGCGTTGAACAGCACCCAATTGACCTGGTCCGCGCTGACCACAATCGACGATTGGGTGCGAGCTTGAAGCGTGGCGCTGCCTTTGCGGTAGCCGTCACAGTTGTGGCAGTTGCAATTCCACTGTGGGAATCCTCCGCCGGCGGCCGACCCTAAAACCCTAACTCTCATTGTGCAACCCTATCAAGAGCTTGGCCGCTAGTGAACAAGCCCGCCGAAGCGATCCGGCGGGCTCGATGTGCTTAGCGATTGGCGATGTACAAGTTGATTTCAAAGCCAAAGCGCATGTCACTTGCTGCGGGTGTTTCCCATTTCATAGCGTTTCTCCATAAGGGTTGACCGCGTCTTGCGGTCTTGCGTCCCGGCAGCCTACCTGCCGAAACACTTCTATTTTTAAACCTGTACCGTAAAGCGGCATCAGTAAATCATGGATTCGGTACTCATGATTTTCATGAGTTTCAGCATTTGCTGTGGCTGGAACGCACGCCGCCAGGGCGCTATTGCGCTAAATGGGACTAGCATCCCCCTCCATGCAATCAATTGCGTCTGCAGCCCGGCTGTACCCTCCTATTGCGGCCTATGCCAGCGAGCAGATTGATGTTGGTCAAGGGCATCGTCTTTACGTTGAGCAATGCGGAAATCCGCAGGGAGTGCCCATGGTCTTCCTACATGGCGGCCCCGGTAGCGGCTGTTCGGTGCGACACCGTCAGTTTTTCGACCCGGCGCTTTGTCGAGTAGTGCTTTTTGATCAACGCGGCTGTGGACGCAGCTTGCCACGGGGACAGCTACAGCACAACCACACCGATGCGCTGGTGCATGACCTTGAAACCCTCCGAAATCGCCTAGGTATTGCGAGATGGCTTGTGGTGGGTGGTTCCTGGGGCGCTGGACTTGCGTTGGCTTATGCCCAGAGCTACCCCGCTGCCTGCCTAGGGATGGTATTGCGGGGCGTGTTCTTGGCGCGCTCAGCCGATGTTGATTGGTTTTTTGGCGGTGCCGCACAACTGATGCCGGATGCCTGGCAAAAGTTGATCAAAGGAGTGATCGGCGAATCGCATGAAACCGTTTTTCTTGCAATTTCCGCCGGCCTGAATAGCGCTGACCCCGTCAGGGCTTTGGTGTGCGCCCTGGCTTGGGAAGCATGGGAACAATCGCTGTCAGAGCGGCGCCTTGTTACACCCCGCGCCTTGGCGCTTGACGATTCCCAGACCGCCATGCTGCTTGATAAGTACCGTATTCAAAGCCACTACCTCGCCCATCAGTGCTTCCGGGACGGCTCCGGCTTCATCTCTGAATCTATTAGAACCTGGAACCTACCCACGGCGCTCTTGCATGGGCGGTTGGACTGGATTTGTCGCCCGCAGTCGGCCTGGGATTTGCACCAACGACTGCCGGGCAGCCGCCTGCAGTTGGTGGAGGGCTGTGGACATAATCCCTTCGAGCCAGCCAATGCTGGGGCCTTGGTAAGCGCCATTCGACACTTCGCTCAGCACGGGAGTTTCTCGCACTGGGGTACTGAGAATAACGAGGCATCATATTTATGAGCCTGCGACTTCAGGTCAATTTGATCATCTCTGCTTTGCTATTGCTGTTTGCGTCGGTGCTCATCTGGCTGCAGATAGACGACACCCGCCGCAGCGTGCATGGAAAGGTGCTTGCCTCCAATGTGGTGGCAACACAGTTGCTGTCGAACATGCAGTGGACCAAGGGAAGCCCCGGATTGGCTCGGATGACCGAGTTTCTTCGGGAGGTAGGAAGCATACCTGCCATCAATCTGGAGCTGCGTGACGACGAGGGAACACTGGTCTATAAGTCGCCACCGCTCGTGAACCCAGATGGACGTCAGCCTCCGGCCTGGTACGGTGCCCTGGTTTCAACATCGTTCCAGCCCAAGGTCGTTGTTCTGCCGATTGGCCGAATCGTGTTACAGGCCGATGCCTCGTTGGCAGTGCTGGATGGCTGGGATTATTTGCGTCCGGCACTTTGGATTGTGCTGTTTGGACTGGTGTTGGGCAACGCACTGATATATGCGCTGGTGGGTCGCACGTTGCGGCCACTGAGCAAGCTTTTGCGAGGCTTAAAGCAGATCGCAGACAGCCAATACGACACCCGACTGACTGGACTTCATGGGCTTGAAGGGCGCGAGATCAGTAAAGCATTCAACGATATGGCGCAGTCGGTGCAAGACAGCATCGCTGCCAAACGACAGGCCATGGAAGCAACGCGGGCGCTCGCTGATAACCGTGAGCTAACCCAGATGATCCAGGCGCGCATTGAGCTCGAACATGCGGCCATTTCGCGGGAACTGCATGATGAACTGGGGCAGCACGTTACAGCGATCAAAAGCGCCGGGGTTGCGATTGCCCGGCGCACCGCAGAGACGGACCCCTCCATCGAACAATCCGCGCGGCTGGTAATTCAGTGTGCGGACCTGATCTATGACGGAATGCACCGGATGATTGCCACACTGCGTCCACTGGCGCTAGACCAGTTTGGCCTCAATGACGCGCTGCGCGACCTTTTGGTGGAATGCCAACTGCAGCATCCAGATTTGCGGGTGAGCTTTTCGCTACCCGACGGGCAAGATGTGCTTGACCAAGCTCTCGCCACTGCGGTCTACCGCATCGTACAGGAGGCAGTTACCAATGCATTGCGCCACGCACAGGCCAGTCGTTTGGATGTCACTGTGGCGGTCCACTCGCGCTCCTTACAACTGAGCGTGCGGGATAACGGCTCTGGCCGGATCGATGAATTCCAGCGCAAGGGCCACTTTGGGTTGCATGGCATGCGTGAACGCGTGCAGGCGCTCAGCGGGAAATTTCAGCTGCTGCAGTGCGAACCCAGCGGTGTCGAAATTTTGGTAGATCTGCCTTTTTCAAAGCAACAAAACAATGCATAAGCTCAAAGTCATGCTCGTTGATGATCATGTTGTAGTCCGCATGGGATTCAGGCTGCTGCTGGAAGCCTGTATGGACATCGAAGTAGTGGCCGAGGCCGATAGTGGTGAGGCAGCTTGCCAGGCCTGCGATGCGTCCATGCCAGACGTCATCGTGATGGATCTTGCCATGGCGGGTATTGGCGGTGTTGAGGCTATAAAACGGCTGACTGCAAAACATAGTCAAGTGCATATCCTGGCCCTTTCGGCGCACGAGGACACCAGCCATCCGTTTCGCGCCTTACAGGCTGGTGCCTTGGGTTATTTGTCCAAGCGCAGCGCTCCAGAGGCACTTATAGATGCGATTCGTACCACCGCCAAAGGCCAGCGCTATGTAGACAACCAGATCGCGCAGCGAATTGCCATGCAGTCGATCAGCGGTGACAGCAACCCTGTGAGCCAACTCTCGGCGCGGGAATTTGAAGTGTTTGAGCAATTGGCGCGCGGGCAATCGGTGGCGCAAATTTCCGAAACTCTCAAACTCTCGCCCTCGACGGTCGGAACCCACCTCTACAACATCAAACAAAAGCTCGGAATAAACAATCAGGCTGAAATGACGCTGCTCGCGGTGCGACATGGACTGATCAGTGTTACCGAATAGCGCAGCGCATGGACCAAGCCACGGTTAAGCGGTATCTGCCCTGGATCGTGGCGACAGCGCTGTTCATGGAACAGCTCGACACCACCATTGTCAATACGGCAGTGCCCTCCATGGCGGCCAGCTTTGGCGTATCGCCGCTGAGCTTGAGGGGCGTTGTCGCCAGTTACATCTTGAGTCTGGCCATCGGCATACCCCTGAGCGGCTGGACGGCGGACCGCTTCGGCACGCGTAGGGTCTTCTCCGTTGCGGTCGCCCTCTTCACCACTTCATCGCTGCTGTGTGGACTGTCTGTCAATGTGTCCATGCTCATCGGGGCGAGGATTTTGCAGGGCATCGGCGCCGCAATGATGGTGCCGGTAGGAAGACTTAGCATCATCCGCACCTTTTCCAAATCAGAATTGCTGGGCGCCATGAACTTCGTAATTATTCCAGCATTGGTTGGCCCCTTGCTTGGCCCAACGATTGGCGGGCTCATCGTCCATTGGTTCTCATGGCGTGACATTTTTTTCGTCAATGTGCCTGTTGGTATTGCCGCGCAGTGGCTAATCCATCGCCACATGCCTGACTATCGCAGCGATGTAAAGCGCCCATTTGATCTGACAGGCTACTTGCTTTTTGGGACAGGTATCGCGCTGCTATCGTTGTTGCTGGAAGTGTTTGGCGAATACCCAAGCGATGGCTCTCCTACTTGGGCCGTGGGCGTGATCGCAATCCTGCTGCTACTGGCCTATTTTTTTCATGCGCAGCGGATAAATTTTCCGTTGCTGCGGCTGTCTCTTTTCAAGGTGCGCACCTTTCGTATCGCTGTGCTGGGTGGCTTTGTTACCCGACTGGGGATTGGCGGCATGCCCTTTTTGTTGCCGTTGCTCTACCAGTTAGGCCTGGGTATGTCGGCATGGCAATCCGGTCTCCTTTTGATGCCCGCTGCAGCTGCAGCAATGTGCATGAAGTTTGTCGCACCAAGAATCCTGGCGCGCTTTGGCTATCGCAACGTGCTTATCGTGAATACAGTGCTGATTGGGTTGTCGATCAGCCTGTTCGGTTTTGTTTCAGTCGATACCCCGGGCTGGCTAATTGTCAGTTTGGGCTTAGCACAGGGTTTCTTCAACTCGTTGCAGTTCACCAGCATGAACTCCATGGCCTATTCCGATATTGATGCTCCGGATTCCAGCATGGCCAGCACGATTAGCAGTTCCTTGCAGCAACTATCAATGAGTTTTGGTTTGGCTTGTGGGTCATTGGTGACATCCTGGTACTTGGGAGATGTTGCACAAACCGATCAGATCGCCGTTACCGGGGCTTTACACCACTCATTTTTGACGCTGGGCGTGATCACCTTGCTCTCATCTTTGTTTTTTTGGGCCTTACGGCCTAGCGACGGCAGTGCGGTCAGTCGAACAGCACGCAATTCGGAGTGAAGCAATTCCCGGACTATGGCCCTTCTTAACCCATGGGTGGTTCAGTTTGCTTGCCGATCGACTGCGTCTCAGATCGCACTTGACACCGACCGCTTTGGAACAACCCTGCGGGCATATGTGACACCCGCAAACGACCTGTTGAAACCCCACAGGTTTCGTGGCCGAACGTCTGCTCCTTTTTCAGGACCAGTCATTCGTGGTCTGAAGTTCCAAGCCCGCTTCGCTGCACTTCGGTCAACTGGGATGGCAATTTCGGCTCCAGGCTGGGAGCGGGCTACGCCATGTTGCAACAAATTTTGGCTGGAACCAAGCCCATTGCTGACTTCCAGGCCCGTGGATCAGTGACCAAAAAGCAGTCTTCGGCCTGCGGAGATCAACTCGATGGGCATCCGGTATTCCGCGGGCTACTTGTTCAAGGCGTCTAGCAGCGCCTCCATTAAACGCAATGTGGCGTCTTCCGCTGTGCACGGGCCGCCGCATGCAGCGTTGACCAGTTGCACATTTCCCTTTTTAAGCCCAAGCAGTACGCGAATGTCTTCGCCGAGCTGGTCCTGGAACAAAACGAGGTTTTCTTTGGGCGTTCCACGAATGATTGAGCGGGTAGTAGGCGTCAATATCGCCACAACCGGCGGCACTGCATCGGCGACCGTCGTTGGCCATTGAGACGGGGGCAGGGGTTTTACGTCGGCAAGTGCAGCGGCACTAAAGAAAATCAGACTAAGGATGAAAGACGGTTTAAGCATTGAATGACCTCCGCGCTCCATTTTGCAGGAAGGGCTTGGCTGGCATCGCCTTCTGGCAAACTAGCAAAATCATCTTCACTGAAAGGCTCAACGCAATGGCACTGCGAATTAACGACCAAGTTCCTAACTTCAAAGCTGAAACCGATCACGGCACAATTCTGTTTCATGACTGGATTGGCGAGAGCTGGGCAATCCTGTTTTCTCACCCCAAAGACTTCACACCAGTGTGCACGACGGAGTTTGGTGCCGTTGCCCAGCTTGCGCAGGAATGGGAAAAGCGTGGAACCAAAGTGATTGGCGTCTCCGTTGACGGCGTAGAGGCCCACAAAAAGTGGAAAGCCGACATTGAGGGTTTTGCTGGGGCTCCTGCAGGCTTTCCCATCATTGCGGACGAAGACTTGTCGGTCTCCAAAGCTTTTGACATGCTGCCTGCAGAAGCCTACCTACCCGACGGTCGCACCGCGGCGCACACCGCGACAGTGCGCTCCGTATTCATCGTAGGACCAGACAAAAACCTCAAATTGTCGATGACCTATCCGATGTCTGTTGGCCGAAATTTCGCGGAAGTTCTGCGCGCACTGGACGCTTTGCAGTTGACCTTCAACGCGCCCTTGGCAACACCTGCGAACTGGGCAGTGGGCCAAGATGTGATCGTAGCTCTTGCACTGAACGACGATCAGGCAAGAGAAAAGTACGGCGACATTGATATCAAGCTTCCATATTTGCGCACGGTCAAATCGCCAGAGTGAAGTCTGACTTCAGACTGACTTTGTATGTGGAATCTGGCATCCGAATTTCGCTGGGCTTATCAAAGTAGGTACTCGGAAAACGGGCGCAAGCTAGAGGCGGCTCCTGGCCCGTTCTAGACGTAGGAGTGCTTAGCGTCGTTGTCCGCACGCTGCAAAGCCGAACTACGCTTCCCATTACTTCCAACCCGCATTTTTGAGAGCTCTCCGCCAAAGGCGAGCAAACTTTTTAGGCAAAAAGCCGCTTCAGGCCCAGCCTCTCACCATTTCGGGGGGCCGCATGGCAATACGCAGCAAAGTTTTCCCGGCATGCGA
>Ga0114963_10003026_pt1 | contig 11460 bp, 9 predicted proteins | sample C_131016_EF_Meta_FD_87019 | JGI IMG/M metagenome (GOLD analysis project Ga0114963, IMG submission 87019) | Freshwater microbial communities from Lake Croche, Canada to study carbon cycling - C_131016_EF_MetaG | ecosystem: Environmental > Aquatic > Freshwater > Lake | place: Lake Croche, Canada...
CCCAATTCAGTTTGATGTCCGGATTTCGCCCGGGATGGAACGATTCAAGGGGCCAACCTCCGGCCTCCATCGATTCTGTAAATGGCACAATCGCAATGTGGCAGCGCGTCCGTATGGGGCAAAATCAATCTCTACGGACCGGGTATGCTACTACCATTCCGATCATTTTTGCGATTATACAATAAAACTGGTGAATTTACGTCAAACGTGAGAGAGATTTTCTTAGGCAAAATTTTAAAGCCTATTAATATCAACAATTATCACATAGCGGGTGTCAGGACGTGGAATGTGGTATAGTGTGGCATCCTAATCTGTCAATATCGAAGTTCTATAAAGTAAATGCTCTTAATCAGCGGGTCATAGGTTCAAGTCCTATACAACCCATTCCATTGCCGAAAGGCAATAGTATATATTGCCAGCGAAAAGCCTCTATTCAGGAGGCTTTTCGTTTGACAGAGAATTTAGCAGTTGCCTCGGCGTGTCAATCGTATTGAATGTCCACGATTTTCCCTCTGTAATACGGTTCGCTTCCGTGCGGCATCCGCCACGAGACTTCGCCCTCCAGCGGGATCCTCATGCCATTTCTCTCGTGATAGTTCCAGAGACGGCCCGCCCAGGGAAACGCTTTGGATTCGCCCTCAAGCGAGTAAATACGGGAGGGCGCGAAAAAGTCGCTGATTTCTCCGTTAGGATTGAAACCAAATTCGAGGGCGACCGTCGTCGCGCCATCGCTCAACGTCGCCAGCGCTCTCCGGTCATCAATCGCGGTCCATTTCAGGTTTGCGGAGGGCAGAAGCGCTGTCGGCAACCACGCCAATTCCGCCAGATAGCGCATCAATGAACCTGCATCCAATCGGGCATCGTCGTGGGCGTCCATCATTGTCACAAGCGATAAAATCTGGGCGGACATCGCCCCGCGCCCCATCAGGTAACTGTCTCGTACACTTACATTGAGAAAAGGGTTCATTTTCATTGTCGCATCCCAGACAAAGCCCGCCGGGTGGGCGGAAAAATCTTGGGTCGAATCAAACGGAATCCATTTATCGTTGAGATGAAATTCGCCTTCATGGTGGATTTTCGCCGTGCGAATCCGCGCCTGCCCCTCCTTGAGCGCAAAACGAAAGTAGGCGGCGACCGGCGCAGGCAAACGGTCGAAATCTTTGAAGGAGACCGTTTCGGCGTTCGCCGTGGCTGCCTGTCTCAGAGTTGTGACCATTCCTTCGGTTTCTCTTTGCCGCTTGGTTGCGCGTGACCGCAGTATCGAAGCGACTCCCACGCCCACCAGTCCCACGGTCGCCAGAGTAAGTTTCGTTCGGTCATTCATTCTCGTTTTCTCATTTGACGAGGCGCTTTCGCGCTTTCTGTCGCCCCATTTTTCGTTTACGATTGTCATTTGTGCGTTCAGGATTTCGACCCCGTCGTTTTGGCAGGAGAAAAGGCGGGGGAGCAATCTTCTCTGCGAAGAATTCGAACAAGAACCATGCCGTGAATCATTCCGACAACGGTTCCGGTGGCAATCAAGGTGATGAGTCCTCGCATTATTCCTTAAATTAGTGGACGACAAAACGGACGGTTCCCGCGAAACCATTGTCCTCGGTAACGAGCCGTTATTTTGCCCTGTCATCGTCAACCTCATCGTCGTAGGATTTTTCTGCAAGATGCTTGAGCGTCAGAAGCATCTTGCGCTCCATAATGAAATGAGCGGGCTCAAAAATGGAGACATTGAGCAGTTTTCTTCCGAAATTTCTGGCTTCGTCACCGCGAATGCGAATAACGAGGCGCGTTTGATTTTTGGCAATCGGATGAAGAACAAACGCCCAACTTCCGTGTTCGATTTCATCCCGCAAAACGAGTGAGCGTTCCGGCTCAAGCCTGACGACAAACCAACCCGCTTTCGAGTCGAACGCTCCCCCGAGCCAGCCTTTATGAGCGGAGCGGATAAAGTCGCCAACTTTTAAATCCTGTAATTTGGGAACGATTCTACCTACGTTATGAATTTCGAGACCGATTAGATTTTCGAGACAATCATAACTGAAAAATCCGCCTCGGCCCTGCCCGATTTGTACGAGCCATTTCCAGATTTCCGAGGCGGGCGCGTTGATGCTGATGGCGTGCGTCACCTGCTCTCCAGCATCGGGTTTAACGTCATCGCCCGGCAAAATTTCCGCGATTTCTTCATCGGTTGCGCCCCAACGCAGATGCCAGGGGCGGACTGCCAGAGCATACCCGGAGACAAGCGCGCCGACTCCGCCGACCATCGCCAAGCCCATGAGAGCGTTTCGCAACTGTTTCTTGTTCATAATAAACTTCAATATCAATCAATAAACCCAGCCAGAATTTCGTTTTATCCGGGTTGTACGACGAGTGCCGCATTAATTTGTCGCTGGCGCTATGTCCGAACGAACCAGCCAACGGGGCGGCGCAGTGAGACCGGCGGCGGATAGCGTTTCACGTAGCCTGACCGGAGAATAAATTGAACCGGTTTGGGCATCCCGAGAGATTGAGTCAGCGTTTCCTTGGTGGACGATTCTTCCAGTATTTGTGTCATGGGATGAATGGCGACGCTCCTTCCGCGCGCTTTCAGGAATAATCGTTGCATTCGTCCGCCGGTTTCGAGCAGTTCCTGCGGGGATTCATCCCTGCTGGTAATCAATATCCAACCTGCTGATTCCGACACTTCCTGTTTCGCGTTATCTACGGCCCGCTCTCTAAAATCGCGCTTCATCACCGCGCTTTTGCCGTAAAAGTTCCGCACGACCCATCCGGGGATTCCTTCGATTTCCATACTTGCCGTTGTCAGTCCATCCCGATATTTCTCCGCATTTTTGCTGGAGAACCGTATCCATTCGGATAACTCCTGCTGCGCCGCATCGCGGTAGGATTGAAGGCGATTGGCTTGGATGGTCTGTTCACTGATGAATCGGCCCTGTGGACTGGCGGCGGACAGATAATGAATAGATTCGGGTTCGGAATCCATGAAATATTTGAGGTCGTCGTTGCGGAGCGGTTCACTCAAAAAATGCGAGCGAACTGTGCGGCGATTTTTGATTTTTGTGATGTCAAAAGGCGTTTTCGGCGCGTGTTTTTGTAACCTTACCTCTATGACGCGTTCATCCTGATTGGTTTTCGCTAATAAGTCTGAATGACAGACATAGCCGAAAGAACCCGCCGCATATTCCAGATTTTGAAGGAAAGCGCCGATAGATAACATCGTTTCTCTCTGAGTCGGGTCAACGGCAGGCAACCACCTTGTCTTATCATTGCCGATAATCCAGTGATAGGGGTCAAGATATTGGACAGACCACGGTTGCGTGTTGTGACCGCTCGGCGCGAGCGAGGCGAGAAACAATATCTCTTCTTCGTTGGGCTGAAGCGTCGGGTTGTCATCTTTCGCCCGTTTGATATCCGCCCGGGAGAAGTTCCTTTTATCGCTCCACAGATAACCAGCGGTTCCACCGGCGATTAACGCCCCACCGGCGATAGTCAAGAATTTCCTTCTGGTAGAGGCGTTCATTTCATCGGTTCTTTCTCGGCGCTCCAAAACGTTGCGCCCTGTCGGTTTGTTCAATGGATATCATTCTGGAGTCATCTGGTTTGTCTTCCGCTCCCAATAATGGGGGTCAGGACGGATCAGGCGCCACTCGAAAAACAGGTGGTTTTGAGTCACCGTTTCAAAGCGCTTCGGAATGAGGAACGATACATCTGCTATTGTCTCTGGATAGGATTCCTGGGGTAGTCAGACGCTCTGGCAGATCGAGGCGGGCGACTCCGATTCGGTTATCCGCCATACCGTAATAGACATCGAAGCGGTCTGGCTCGCCGATATCATCGCGCCGGTCAATTCCGGTGGGAAACACGACATCTGGAACGATTCCATGACGTTCTTGCAGGGTCTCCGGCCGCAGAATAGGTTCGGGCGACCGATAGAGGATTTCCTGTGGATGCTCCCGGGACAACACCATAAGCCCGGCGGAGTATTGGACATGGATTTTGTCTTCGCCCGGTTCGGTGATCTCGCTTACCCCGTGATAAACAACCAGCCAACCGTGCCGGCTCAGGATGGGCGGGGCGCCGCCGCCGATTTTCAGTCGTTCCCAGAGCGCGACGGGAGACGCAAGGCGACGATGCGAATTAAACAGACCCAGATGGCGAAGTTCATGGTCTTTACGGGGCATAGGACAATAGGAAATCCAGATACTGATATGATCGAGATCCACCCGTTCAAAATCCGCCAGAGACACCGAATCCTCGGGAAGAGCGCCCGGAAAAAGTGGGCGATGCAGGAGCGCCAGTTGCATTTTTCCGACGTGATTCGGAACAGCTACCGGAAAGATACTGGCGTCCTTATTGTCCACATGGACAAAATCAACGCCGTTAAAGGAGGCGAATGCAACAAGACCCAATCGTCTCCAGTGAAACAAATCCTCCGACGCCGCCAATGCAATCCGTGGCCCTTGAGCGGAAAACGCCGTATAGGTCATGATGTATAGTCCGAGCAGATCGACATAGGTAATACGGGGGTCTTCGCAACCGCCGCCGTTGGGATGTAACTCGTAATCCGCTTCCGGTTCCAGCGCAATGCCAAGTCTCTCGACTCCGATAGGGTCGCCGCCAGCATTGAACAGCACTTTTGCAATGCCGATACGCGAATAATTTCCTCGCGCAACGAGTCGGGGAAACAGATAAAGCGTTCCCTCCGGGCTGCGAGCGGTCGCTGGATTCAGGACTCCTTCCACCTCGAACGGATTACCAGACTCTGGCTCCATAATCATCCCGAGACGCTGTAACGGAAATCTCATCATCCCTTCTCCTCACCAGACCGCACCGGACATTTGGCGCAGGAACGTCTACGAAGGACGAAAAAGAGCGTCCGACCGGACGCTCTTTCTGGCTGCGGAAAGGAGAGGCGGAACGTGTCCGCACTCCCCAACCGCCTCTTCAACCATCAGTAAATGACAGTGATATTATCCACCACGCTCTGGACACCCGCAGCGCCCCAGGCGGAATTGGTCGCCAGTTCTCGCTCGGACCAGCTATGAACGGCGCCAGTCAGTGTTACATTGGAGCCACGGACTTCGACCAGAATGTTTTGCGCATCCGCGTGAGCGCGTCGCTTCAATGCCGCCTCGATTTCGGACTTGACGGAACTTGAGGAAGCCTGCGGTTTGATAGATATCTGGTCACTGACGCCAACGACACCCATAAGCGGTCGAACGGCGGACGCCGCCGCTTGCCGTTGGTATGCCCAGCCGACTTCGCCGGTCAACGTTATCCAACCGCCTTCGACCATGACCTTGATACTATCCTTCGGTAGGTAGGTCATCCATGCCAATGCATTTTCGGCAGAGTGTGCGATATCCGTATCGTTTCGTTTGCTCGAACCGTTGAGCGCAACATCCATCTCGACTGCCAGAGCCTTTACGCCAGATACCTGTTGTGTGGCGCGCTCAGCATCCCACTTTTCGGCATAACTGTCGACATGGCCAGAGAGGGTGACAACGCCTTCACTGACAGCGACGCCAATCTTCGTATCGTTGACCGAAGGGTCCCATTTCAGTTCAGCCATAACGTCCTTCTGTAACTGGGAATCGGTTTTCATAATATTGTTCTTTCGCGCTAAGGGAGGGGAAAAGCGGATTTTACTCCTACTCTCTCCTGTCGCCTCAACCCCCTTAAGTATCTAATCGACAGAAGGTTTCGCTTTCTACAAGTATTTATTTTTATAATTTCTCCATAATAGTTGCAGTATTCTTACTTGCCTGTTGAGGTCGGCGAAGCGTATTCACGATCCAGACAATCAAGCATCAGCAGGGCGATAAAAGCCCTGAATGTCCTCGTGTGTCTCAAAATTGCGACCCACGGTGGAAATCTGGTTGCTGGGCAGGTCGCCGTCTTCGAGACGACGCACCGCCGCCTCCGCCGAACTATGGTTTCGATAACTCGCCACGACGGTCTGGTCGAAAGCGACGGGCGGTAAGGTAGGCAGAGTACTATTCATCAAAGGAGGCGCTACTGAATCGTCACTACCAACTGGCCCACGCCATCAAAGAGGTCAAGCCGATTCCCCAAGGTGAAAAGATGCCCCTGAGCCTGATAAATCAGGTTGTTACTCTCATTCGTGATGTCATATTTGTCGCCCAACGAATAGAGACGCTTGTTGATCTGTAGTCTCATATCGCTTTGTCTGATTCTGCACCGTCCCTCGGCACGGCGGTAAGGTTTGCCATGCGCCGGTCTTTAACAGGCGCGTCCTCAACAATCTTTCCATCCCGGACGATTACCTTGCGCTTGCAGAACTGGGCGATATCCGGTTCGTGCGTGACCATGACCACTGTACGGCTCTCATCGTTGGCCTGCTGGAAAATCGCCATTTCAGGAAGCGTTTGCACGGGTTAGACTTTCTTTTCCAATAAGGGAGAATATCTTGCATCAGGTTTTTTGCTCTGGAAGAATTTGAAGGATTCAAACCATAGAATGCTCAACCCTCCCGCGCCCAGACAGATTGCCAGGTCAATGAGATGCAGAAAAGAGAATCGGAACAGCGTCCGCAGAAATGGTACGTAGAGAGCCAGCGCTACGGACACCAGGACGCCGCCAATCACCCACCATAGCGCCTTGTTAGGCCGCCGTAGCGTCTCGACTATCGTACGTGACCAGGAGAGGTTCGTCAGGATGAGTCCCAGGTTTGCAACAATGAGTGTGGTATATGTGAGCGCACGCGCTTCTAATTCGCCCTGATTCCGAATCAGTGAGATATAAAAAACGGACACCACGACCAGTAGTACGCTTGCTCCTTGCAGCAGGCTTAATACGATGGCGCGTCTGGTAAAGAGCGGTTCTTTGGGATCACGCGGCGGGCGGTTCATAGTATCCGGCTCTTCCGGTTCCGCTTCAAACACTATAGAACAGGCGGGGTCAATAATCATCTCTAAAAACACAATATGTACCGGTAACAGAATAAGCGGCCACCCAAACGCTACGGGCAGGAGCGCCAAACCGGCAATCGGTACATGAACTGCCATAATATAGGCCATCGCGTCTTTAATATTGGTGTAAATCCTCCGACCCATTCGTATAGCCTTGACGATAGAAGAAAAGTCATCATCCAGAAGCACGAGGTCGGCGGCTTCCCGAGCAACATCGGTTCCCCGCTTACCCATAGCAATTCCGATATGCGCCGCCTTGAGCGCCGGTGCGTCGTTGACGCCATCGCCGGTCATGGCGACGATTTCTCCATTCGCTTTCAGCGCATTGACGAGGAGAAGCTTCTGTTCGGGCATGACACGCGCAAAGATGTTGACCTCACGAATCCGTTGCTGGAGCGTCTCCACAGACATTTGCGTAAGCTCCTCACCCGTAATCACTTCATCAGGGGAACGCAAACCAATCTGACCGGCAATACTTCGGGCGGTTTCCGGATAATCGCCTGTAATCATGATGACCCGGATACCTGCGCTATAGCATTCTTTGACTGCTGGGGCGACGGTGGGACGTACCGGATCAGCCAGACCAATCAGGCCCAGAAGAGAGAAGACAAATGACTTTTGTTCATCAGGGAGAGATTCGTTGTCAGGGAGGCATTTTGCAACCGCCAGTACCCGAAGCCCCTTCGCCGCGAGCGCTTTGGCGTGGAGATTCAATGCTTGCCGTTCACTTTCGTCAAGGCGGCATAGTTGTGCGATAGCTTCTGGCGCGCCTTTTGCCGCCACAATGAACGCGTTTTCCGGCGTTTTCCAGACGTTCGACATGGCAAGCAGTTGAGGCGAAAGCGCATACTCTCGCAGGAGACGCCAGCCCTTCCGCGAATCGTTATCGTGCGGACGCGCTTGTGATTCTAATTGATGGATGGCTTTTTCCATCGGATCAAAAGGATCAGGCTGACTTGCCAGAACGCTGAACGTCAGCAGTTCCGCAAAGGCGCCTGATATCGCTGGCAATGGCTCCTCTCCCATAGTGAGGATGGTTCCCTTAATACTAAGATTGCTTACCGCCATCTGGTTTTGCGTGAGCGTTCCTGTTTTATCAACGCAAAGAGCGGTCGCCGCGCCAAGCGTCTCAATGGCGGGGACGCGACGGGTCAGGACATTATTCTGTGCGATGCGCCAGGCTCCCAGCGCTAGGAAGATCGTAAGAACGACGGGAAATTCTTCCGGGATCATGGAAATCGCCATCGTGATTCCTGCCAGAAGTCCATTAAGCCAACTGCCACGGGTGAGACCATAAATCAGCGCAACGACAAGGCAGAGTGAGAGGCCAATAGTAGCGAAAATACGTACCAGCCGCTTTACGCCTTGCTGTAAAAGTGTCGTTTCTTGCTCGACGGATTGCAGGCTCTTTCCAATTTTGCCAATTTCCGTGCGGCTTGCCGTCGCCTTGACCCGAGCGATTCCACGCCCTTGCACAATGAGCGTTCCTGAATAGACGAACGGTTTATCATCCCCGCCCGGGCGCTCCATGTCTCTGTCAGCATCGCTCGTTACTTTGCGGACGGCTATCGATTCGCCAGTCAGGAGCGATTCATCGGAGGCGACATTCAGACCAGAGAGGAGAATTCCATCAGCGGCGATACGGTCGCCTTCAGCAAGAACAAGCATATCGCCAGCAACGACGTCTCGACCGGCAATACGGAGTTGTTGCGCATCGCGGATAACCAGAGCGCGCGGATTCGATAGGTCGCGTAAAGCCTCCAGAGTACGTTCAGTCTTCCGCTCCTGATAGAAGGTGATCCCCATGACCACAAAGACAGCGCTCGCAAGCATCAGCGCTTCTTCCCTGTCGCCCAGGAAGAGGTAAATCACCGCGCACGACGTCAGTAAAAGGAACATTGGTTCGCGAACGACATCCAGAGCAATGATAAACAGGTTGCGTGGTCGGGCTGACGGGAGTTCGTTAAAGCCATCCGTTTTTAGTCGAAGCGCCGCCTCCGCTTCCGATAGCCCCTGTGTCGCCAATTCGTGATTCGTGATCACTGTATTCCTTTTTCTCGGCACGTAAATGGTTTTTCCAGAGATTGTTGCTTTACGGGGCTAAAGCGCCCGCAATGAGCGACAAATTCTCCTGATCGCTACCGAGCGCCGGGAATCAACTGCATGCAGGGGGACAGCAACGTCAGCGGGGATAGGCTACTCTCGCCATTGCGCCCTGCCCGCTATTAAAGTTCTGAGAGGGCATATCTTCCCTTCCCTGCTATTGTTCCCGTTTTGATTGGTTATTGCAGAGATTGAAAACGACTGGCCCAGAGTTAAGCATTATCCGCCAGATTGAGCCGAGATCGAATACGGGGTGTAAAGTCGCTGTCTGTTTGAAAAGTCGTTGTCTATTTGATATGGATTAACATCCATATCAAACAGACAAATGCGTTTCCTTCGTTACTTTTTGCAGGGAGTTAACTTTGGTGCAAGAAGGGGTAATCTGTGTACCCCTCCGCGCCCGGGGCGTAAAAGGTCGCCGGGTTGGGTTCGTTGTAGGGGCCGCCCTGCTGGATACGCTGCGGTAGGTCGGGGTTCGCCAGAAACAGTTTTCCCCAGGAAACGGCGTCGCCTTCGCTTGCGTCAAGAACCTGTTGCGCCAGTTCCGGCGTGAAGCCTTCATTGACAATGACCGGGCCGCCAAAGCGCCGCTTCATTTCCGGTGTGAATCGCTCGCCATCCCCGACGCTCTCGCGGGTGAAAAGGAAGGCGATGCCGCGCTTGCCGAGTTCCTCCGCGACATAACCGTAGGTGGCGCCCGGATCGGAATCAATCGCGCCGTACCCCTCCATATTGCGAGGCGACAGATGCACCCCCACGCGACCGGCGCCCCAGACCGAAATTGCGGCGTCCGTCGCCTCTAACAGGAAGCGGGCGCGGTTTTCAATAGGGCCGCCGTAGGCGTCCGTGCGATGGTTTGTCCCATCGCGCAAGAACTGGTCGGGCAGATAACCATTGGCCCCGTGAATCTCCACGCCATCGAATCCGGCGCGTTTGGCGTTCTCTGCGCCGTGTCGGTACATCGCGATGACGCCGGGAATCTCGTCGGTCTCCAGGGCGCGGGGCGTGACATAGGGCGTCTGTTCATAGTTCTGGACGCGCACCTGCCCGAGCGGCGCGATGGCGGAGGCGGACACGGGCAGTTCGCCGTTGAGATAATAGGGATGCGAAATGCGCCCGACGTGCCAGAGTTGCGCTACAATCCGCCCGCCCGCCGCATGAACGGAATCCACGATTCGCTTCCAGCCCTCGGTCTGCTCCTCCGTCCAAAGACCGGGCGTCGCCGGATACCCGACGCCCTGCGGCGTGACGGCGGTCGCTTCGGTAAAGATAAGTCCTGCGGAGGCGCGTTGCGTGTAATATTCGCGCATCAGTTCATTGGGGATACGTCCCTCGGAAGCGCGGCAACGGGTCAACGGGGCGAGGATAATACGGTTCGGCAGCGTGATGTCGCCAAGAGTAATCGGGTCAAAAAGAGTCGGCATGAATCGGTTCCTTCTCGGGGCGGAGCATGGGGAGCGCCCACAATCCATCGTTCCCTTTCGATATAACCGAAAGAGGCGGTGAGTTCCCAAGCGCACTGAACGGTCAGACGCCTGCGACGCCTATAAGGCTTGACATACAACAAAAACGTCGTACAATGAAAACGTCGTACATCAAAAACGTTGTATTTTATGGAGAGTGGGAAATATGTTCGGAAGCAGGCAACTGGTCAACGCGGGCGGAGTTTTATCTCCGGAAGAGATTGTCGGACGGGAGGCGCTCATAAAGTCCTGCTGGCGAACGCTCGAAACGCAGGGCCTGTATATGACGGGTGAGCGGCGCATGGGCAAGACTTCCATCGTTCGGGACAAGATGCGGAACGCGCCCTCCACCGGATACAAAATCCTCTACATGGATATTTCGGACTGCGATACGCCGCTGGCCTTTGTGGATAGCCTATTTCGTGAGGCGAAAGCAAGTCTGAGCGCTACGGCGAAGGCAAAAATCGGCGCGATGGAGATAATCCTCCGACTGTTGCCCGGCATCGAATTCTGGCAGATGTTCAAACTGCCCGATTCGGTCGCCCCGCATTGGAAGGAAATGCTCCGCGCCGTTCTCACGGATTTCGCCGACAGTGAGACAAAATACGTCCTCACCTTCGACGAGATGCCCATTATGCTCGATAAAATCCGGCGCGGAATGGGCGAGAGCGCCGCTATGGACGTTCTGGATACGTTGCGGAAGGAGCGGCAACACGAGAGTCGTCTGCGGATGATTTATACGGGTTCCCTCGGCTTACACCATGTACTGGGAGCGTTGCAGGAAGCGGATTATCACAATGAACCGACGAATGACTTGAAATTTGTCGAGGTGGGGCCTCTTTCCGAAGCGGACGCGACCGAACTGGCGCGGCGGCTGCTATCCGGTATGGAAATCCCCTGCACAAATGCGGAACTGCTGGCAAAACATCTCGCTGATATCACCGACGGAATGCCCTACTATATTCAGA
>Ga0114963_10003028_pt1 | contig 11458 bp, 9 predicted proteins | sample C_131016_EF_Meta_FD_87019 | JGI IMG/M metagenome (GOLD analysis project Ga0114963, IMG submission 87019) | Freshwater microbial communities from Lake Croche, Canada to study carbon cycling - C_131016_EF_MetaG | ecosystem: Environmental > Aquatic > Freshwater > Lake | place: Lake Croche, Canada...
CATTGATCGTTATGTTCCAGTACGTAGAACATTAATTTATCTACGTAAGTCTTTAACTGAATTAACACAATTTGCTATATTTGAACCAAATGGTTCGGCTCTATGGCGCCGATTAAACGCTTCAATTAGCTCATACTTAACAGAGTTTTGGTCACAAGGAGGCCTACAAGGCGCTAAACCTAGCGATGCATTCTTTGTTAAAATTGATTCAACAAATAACCCACAAAACAGTATTGATAATGGCGAAGTAAATATTGAGGTTGGTGTTGCTCTACAACGTCCAGCTGAATTCGTTATTATCAAAATTGGCCAGTACGACGGTGGAACAACCGTTACTGTAGCGTAAAGAGGAGATAAACAAACATGACAAGCAGCATAATCAATCGCTTTTCTACGATTGCCACTGACCCGTTACGTAACTTTCGGTTCTACGCTGAATTTACTAAGGCTGGCACTGGAAATGCTTTTAGCTCCAAGATCCTTACATCTTCCACAGCGAAGATGCCAGAGAATGGAGTATCAGATGGTTGGATTGGCGGATTCACTTATATCAGTGGATTAAACATCAACACTCAACCAATTTCATACCGTGAAGGTGGATACAACACCACTGTTCACCAGATTCCAGGCATGACCACATTTAGCCCAATTACGCTACAACGTGGTGCAATGTATGGAAATGACCAAGCAATTACTTGGATGCGTGGCCTATTTGCAGCAGCAGCTGGAGATGGACTAGCTACAGGATCTAATGCAAACTTCCGTGTTGACATTAATATCTATGTAATGGATCACCCAAATGCAGCAAACAATACATCTACCTCAAACGTAGATGACAATGTTCCAAAGATGGGTTTCAAAGTTCATAACGCTTGGATTAGCAGCTTGGCCTACCAAGATCTAAATGCTGGCGCTAATGAAATTCTATTTGAAACTATGACTTTGGTTCACGAGGGATTGTCTGTATTCTTTACAGACTCAAACTACGCAAAGATCTAATAAACCTAAAAGGAGAATAAAACGTGGCTGAAGTAATTTCAGATGCAACACTTGTAGCACAATTTGCCAAAAAGGCTATGGAAGAACCAACTCCAGTAGTTGTTACTAGAGCCCCTTCCGAGTCAGGAGTTTCATTGCCTGGTGGGTTCATAGATGTAGATGGTGATTTAATCCGCACCGCCGAAGTCCGTGAACTCACTGGAGCAGATGAAGAATCAATTGCTAAAGCTGGATCTACTGGCAAAGCATTTGATGTTTTATTAAAGAAAGGGTTGCTAAGACTAGGAACTAGAGACGTTAATAAGACTGATCTAGATACTCTATTGTCAGGCGACCGAGATGCTATCTTAATTGGTATTAGAAGAGTTACCTTTGGAAATGATCTTCCAGTATCGGTTAAATGCCAAAATTGCGGAGATGAGCATAAAGCAGAAGTAGACCTATCAAAAGATGTCCCAATAGTTGAATTAGATGATCCCGCAAACGACCGAGTATGGACGATAGAAACTAAAAAAGGTTTAGTTAAAGTCGCCTTACCAAACGGCATTGTTCAAAGAAAACTAATGGAAAACATTGATAAAACTTCTTCAGAAATGAATACCATTCTTTTATCAGGATGCATTGTTTCTGTAAACGACGCACCATCAGTTGGAGCAACAACCGCTTTATCTCTTGGTATGGCGGATCGTGCAAAAGTTATTGAAGAAATTATTACTCGTACACCAGGCCCTCGCCTTGGGGAGGTGAAGAAGGCTTGCAAGGCATGTGGAGAATCTATGGATATTCCGCTTAGTCTTGTCGATTTGTTTCGTATATAGTGAAAAAGATTACGAAATCCTTCTTGATCAATACGAATTTTTAACAAGAACATTTAGTGGATGGTCACTAAGTGACATAAGTTCTCTATCATTTAGAGAACGTCAGAACTGGATAGACAGAGCTAAAAGATTTGGAGGTGGTAGATAATGGAACCAACTTTGCCTAATATTGGCGGAAGTTCTCGATTTTCATCTGTAGTCGGCGACGTTAAAAACGTTGTTTCTGATGTAGCAAATTTAATGAAGAGCGCCGTAAGAGACTCTACCACCTTAGTAAATAACCTAAAAAGTGCAATTGATGGATATAAAGGTGGTTCAGGCGGCGGCGGTGGTGGCGGCGGAAATGGCATAACAAATGATGGGGGCGCTGGCGGTAGAAAAGGCACAACAATATTTGGGCAGCCGCTTCCAAAAATTGCTGAATATGCTATGGCCTCAACTGTTGCACTTCCAGGAGCAAACGCACAAGTTCAACAAAATTATTTTGCTACTTACTCTGGTGCTTATGGGTATGGAAATGGAAATTTAGCAGCACGTTATGATCAAGCTCAACAATTACAAGCACGTATGTTTGGCGGAGGCACTGGGCTAAACACTTTAGATGCATCTCGTGCTATGGCAACTGGACAATCTAGAGGAATTGGTGTTGGTTTATCTAATTACGGTAATTTAGCCATGGGTGTTGCTGGAATGTCTAACTTTACCCCAGGTGTTGGTTTAGAAGGAACAATGAGTGCGTATGCCTCATTACAACGCCCACAGACAGTAAACATGATGCGTATGATTGGAATTACGGCACGTGACCCATTAACTGGTCAAATGAAAAGCTACACAGAAATAGCAAATCAACTTTGGAATAAAATAAATTCAGAAAAATCTGTGTCTCGCGCAATAACAAAAAATGATTTAGCTACTTCTCTTCAACCTGGTAACTCTTTAGCTATTATGTTAGACGCTGTTGCAGGAAATGATGGGGTATTAAGAAGTCAACTAGAGGCAGCTTTATATGCAAAAGCTAGTGGAGCAAAAGATTATTCTAGAGAAGAAGCTACTAGAACTGGATTTACAACTAGAGCTTTAGCAAGCCAAGCAAATAGAACAGCTCAATCATTTGATACATTAGCTCAAACCTCTAGGGCTGGTGCTCTAGGAGTAGAGGGTGGAAATAATTTAAATGCTACTTTAAGTCAATTATCTAATGTACTTGATAGTTTAACTCAAATATTAAAAGCTGGAAGTGCTGGATCTAATCTTATAACTACTCTTGGTGGTGGTGGAAATGGATTAGTGGGAGGAATACTAGGAAAAGTTCCACTTCTTGGTCCATTATTATTTGGAGGAGCAAGAGCTGAAGGCGGATCTACACAAGGAAATAAAGCATACGTAGTAGGAGAAAAAGGCCCAGAGTTATTTGTACCTAGCCAAAATGGAACAGTAGTGCCTAACAATAAACTTCAATTTGGTGGATTTGCTGCTAATGGTGTTGATACTAAAAGTGGTAATAAACTAAGTGATGCGGAACTATCAGCAGTATTAAAAGGTGCTGGTTTTTCAAATATAGCAACAGCAATGTCTGTAGTACGTGCTGAATCTGGTGGAAGAACTAGCGCACTTAATCCAAATGCTAATACTGGCGATTATTCTATGGGCCTATTTCAAATTAATATGATTGGTGATTTAGGTAAACGTCGTAACGCACAATATTTAGAAAAATATAGCTCTATTGGTTACAAAGGACCTGAAAGTCTTTATGATCCAGCAATTAACGCTCGTATTGCTTATGACATCTCTAAAGGTGGAACTGATTTTACTAAAGCTTGGGTCAATACATCTAGAAAATTAGGATTAACAACAGGTGGTCAGATCACTTACAGCGGTGAATCTCATCCAGATCAAATGACTGGTAATACTGGTCAAACATATGCAGATATGATTAGATCAGCTAATCCACAAGCAGCAGCTATGGCGTGGGGAGGCGGTGGAGGAGGCTCTACTAATAATAATTTTGGTGGAGTTACTATTGTAATTCAAGCAGATAAAAACCCTACTGAAACCGCAAAGGCAGTTAAAGAAGCGTTAACCTCTGATCAAATAGCAAGAAAGGCTGCACAAAGCTAATGGCCTCTGAAGACTCTGCATTAAGAAGAACAACTTCTGCTATTAAAAAACCAACTAAAACTGATGTTAGAGCTGGGTGGAACATAAAACCAGCTGATAAAAACACTAAAACTGGTGGTACTAAATCTTCTGTTGGTGATATAAGTAAATCAATATCTAAAACGCCAACTGTTGACAATAAACCAAGCCCTACTAATGATGGGGTAAAATTAGACACAACTCCTGGAGTTACGCAACCAATTGGATATAAATTTAATTTACCTCCTCATCAATGGAGCCTTCCAGTTAGACCACAAAAAGTAAATGACTTAAGTTCAACTTACGCCGTTAATGAATTTACTGGTATGGGCGAAAATGAATCAAAAATAGCTGCTGCTCAAGCAAGTACTTATTTACTAAAAGACGATCCTAAAAATCGTTTATCTAAGTCACAAAAAGACATTAAAGCATTTCATGGATTTAGACGTGCTCGTATATGGACTTTTAAAAACACAGATTACAGCCTTGGAGCAACTCAAGAGCAATCAACAGCAGATGATGGAAGTAATGTTACATATTATGGAAAAGCAATTACTGGTGCATATGCCCAAGCATATTATGAGAGACGTGCGGCTGATTTAGCTGCCGCCGCAAAAGCTAAAAAAGAAGAAGAAGAACGTCAAGCAAGATTAAATCAAGAAACAGATTTTGCTAGAGATACTAAGTGGGGTTTTCAATTTCTATGGAACCCAGAAACTATATCTAACTCAGTTAGCTTAAACCAAAGCGTAACACCAAGCTCTTCTGATATATTTAGAGCGTCTGCTGGTATATTTTTAAGTCAAGAAAATATATCTATTAACATTAATGTTGATAGAACTAACGATTTTGCTTGTTTTAGGGCGCTTTCTGAAGCAACTGAGTTTAATACCGAAGAGTACAGAAAGTATTATTTAAACAGGTATCCATTTGAAGATAAAACACAAGATTTTGATGACCAACTAAAAAAATTAATGCGTCTTGGAACAATGTCAGATATAGAATACTTATATAAAACTATAAACGGCTCTGGTTTGGGAAAAAATCTATGGACTAATATATTAGGTAAACAGACCGCTGATATTGGATTTTTAACCCCAAGAATAATAGCGGTTCAGTTTGGCCCAGATATTAATTCTATATCTTATGCTGGACAAGCAATGTCTTTATCTGTAACGCACACAGCGTTTACAGAAACTATGATACCAATACGTTCAGTTATTACATTAAATATTATGGCCTTTTCTGGCTATGGAAATGTTAATTAGGAGGTAAACATGCCAAAAATAGCAAAAGGATCTAGATACGAGTACTCAGTAGTAGATTTTGTACAATTAAAAGAAAACGAAGAATTACTTCCTATTGTATTTTATCAATTTCCAAATATTGGTAGATTGTCTTATTCATACCACGTATATACTCAAGGTGAACGTTTAGACCAAATATCTAATAAATATTATAAAAAACCTGGTTTTTGGTGGGTAATAACCCAAGCCAACCCAGAAGTTACAGATATTTTAAATATAACGCCAGGAACAGTTCTTAGGATACCTAGTGCTTAATTACGTTAGCGTTTCATTTCCAGAATCCGTAAATCAACCTAAGTTTATTTATTCTGCCTACATTAAACAAAGAAAATATGAACATGAAATGGCTGTTGTGACCTTTACTGATTGGGGAATTGAATATGATGATATTAAATATGGATCCCCTGTACATATGTCTATTATTGGAGATAACGCAAAACGAAACCTTTATGGATATGTGTTACACGTAAATCCTCAAAAGTCTCCTGGAACTAACCACACTGAAGTGGTAATTATAGGAAGCTCTATGGTTATGAAATCACCATCACAATCTGTTTATACAAATATTACTGCTGATAAAGTTATAGAACAAATTGCTAGAAAACATAACTTTATTGCTTACACAGTGTCACACCCAAGAGTCTATCAACAAATATCTCAAGCTGGACATACTGATTGGGAACTCATGGTTCGATTAGCAAAACAATGCGGATATAGTTTAAAGTCTCAAAATACAGAAATTTACTTTCAGCCAATGTATGATGATTATACAAAATATAGATCAGAAGCACTTGTATATGTAATGAACAATTCTAATAGTCCTAAAGGAACAACTATATACTCATTTAAACCTTTAATAGGTGAACACATAGCTTATGAAGATGCTCAAAAGTCAGCTGTATCTGTAGCTGGTGTAGATAAATTTAATAAACAAGAAGTTAGAATGACCAAACAAAAAAATAAACGTTCTATTAGAGCTACTAAAAAAGAAGATCCATTTGATAGTTTTGCTACACACATAGTTGCTGTAGATCCAGAAATAGCAAAATATGAGTCAGAGGCCGCTGAAGAAAGAAATTCATTTCCATATAGAGCAACATTAGAGGTTATAGGGTCACCTACATTACGTCCTGACATGCCAATTTACCTTAAAGGGGTAGGAACAGCCTACTCTGGATACTGGGTTGTTTTAAGTGTAGAACATAAAATTATAGAAACTGAAAGAAACCGTCAGACATTTACAACAATACTAGAAGTTGGCTCTGATTCTTTAGGGCCAGCAAACCCATGGACAGATGGTCATAGAGTTGCAGCCCCAGATATCACTCCACATAGAAACATAATATCTGGAGTTAGATCAACAGTAATAAAACCAGTATCTTTTTTAAACGTTAATTCTTTAAATATTAATGCAAAAACTAATGGTTCGTTTACTACCATTAAAAATAAAACTAAACAAAAAGTAAGCAAACAAGATCTTCAACCTTCTACATGGAAAACAGGAACTGCTACTATATATTCTAAAACGCCAGAAATTAAACAACCAGCTTTTGTTATAAATAGACTTAAAACATTAGGAAAAAGATAATGAACGAAGATAAAAGATTTTATGGTATTTATGAGGGTATTTGTTTTGATATAGAAGACCCTGACAATGAATACCGAATTAAATTAATTGTCCCTCAGGTTTTAGGTTCATCTGTAACTGAGTGGGCTAGGCCTTGTATGCCAGTATCCGCCAATCCAATTGAAGAAGAACACTCTGCAACAGAGGTAGCCGCCTTACTTAATAACCATTCCGCTACAATTACTAGTGGAGCAGCTTCTGCTGGAACCGCCCATACGCACTCAGTAATTTTAAATTTGGCTCACACAGGTAATTCTGGTTCTTTAACCCACCAAAAAGTTCCAGTAATAGGACAAAGAGTATGGGTTATGTTTATAGCTGGGGATCCTAATTTTCCAGTATGGATTGGAGTACAACCATGAAAGCAATATCTTTACCGTTTTCTTTTAGTAGTAGTGGGGGTATTTCATACAGCGAAGATCCACAAAAGATATGGCAAGACCGAGTTGTGCTTGTTGTTATGACTATTTTTGGAGAAAGGGTAATGAGACCATCATTTGGTAGTGATGCAAAATATGGTTCATTTGAAAACGTTGATGATGCTATTGTTATGACAAAACAAACTGTAGCCTCAGCGTTTTTTACATGGTTGCAAGAATTAAACTTTGTAGATTTAACTGGGTCTATAGAACCAAGCGATCAAAGCTTGGTATTATTGGTGTCTTATAAAGTAGGAACTGGTGATCAGATTTACACAACAAAAGTAAAAACTTCTGTGTTTAGTCGAGCAGGAGAATTGATACTGGAGGTATCGAATGGCTAATAACTATGTACCACAAATAGATTATACATCTAGAGACTTTACTGCGATTAAAGATGATTTAATTGCATTAATACCGACTTTTTCACCTACTTGGACTAGCAGAGATCCAGCAGATTTTGGCATAACCTTAATTGAATTATTTTCTTACATGGGGGATATTCTTAATTATTACATTGACAGGTCAGCTAATGAATCTTTTATTACAACAGCCAGTCAAAGAGAAAGCGTTCTTCAACTTGCTCGTTTATTAAGTTACTCTCCAAATCAAACTACTGCATCTACTGTAACTCTTACCTTTCAAAATTCTACTAGTTCAACAATTACCGTACCAGCTTTAACTAAAGTTGCAACAAGTACCATAACAAGTGGAACTTCAAATCAAGTTATTTTTGAAACAAATTCTGCGGTAACAGTTCCCGCTAAAGTAGGATCAATTAATGGAACTATTACCGTAGCTGCTACACAAGGAGAAACAATATCCAATGAAAAAATAGGAACATCTGATGGCACCTCTGCTCAAACGTTTCAGCTTCTTGATGCGCCTGTAATCTCTGATTCAATATCAGTAAACATAAATGGAGTAACCTACAGTAGAGTAGAGTATTTAATTGATTATAACAACACAGATCCAGTATTTACAACAAATACAGACTCTAATGGCGTAACTTATGTAATCTTTGGGGATGACGTAAGTGGAAAAATTCCACCATTAAATGCAGAAATATTTGCAACTTATCGAGTAGGTGGTGGCATTCAAGGTAATGTTGCTACTAATACTATTAAATATATTCTTACAAATTTAACCGCAGGATTAACAGTGAATAATCAAGATATTTTAATTACTGATGATGGCGCAGCTACTGGCGGAGCAGATATAGAATCAACAGATTCTATTAGAATTAACGCGGTAGACAGCATCCGTGCTTTAAATAGAGCAGTATCACTAAGTGATTATTCAAGATTAGCCGTACAAATTGACGGTGTAGCAAAAGCAAATGCTAATGCAAATACCTACAGCAGTATAACTTTGTATTTTGCTCCTTCTGGAGACAAAGGAGTTGAATTAGATGGTATAACACCATCATCTGTGTTTAATACACTAAAAGCTACCGTGCTTGAATATTTAATTGATAAGGCGCCAGCTAATACAACAATAACGTTTCAACCGCCTACTTATGTGCCAGTAGATGTTATTGTTGATATTACGGTAGCTCCAAAATCTAACCAAACTTTAGTTAAAACTGCAACAACTGCAGCAATTAATACTTTGTTAAGTTTTGATAATGTTATTTTTCAAGACACTATATCTTTAACAGATATTCTTGGAGCAGTAACTAGCATTGCGGGTGTAAACAAAGCTAATGTTACATTATTACGTAGAAATACTGATGTACAATCTTTTTCTATTAGTAATAAACAATTAACTTCTTATGTGGCTACTTTGACTACTACTGCAACTCATAATGTTAAAGTGGGACAAACTATTCTAGTATCTGGCGTAGACTCCACATTTAATGGTTCGTTTATCGTAACAGCGGCGGGCTCAACTACCATTTCATACGCTTTAACTGCAAATAACGTATCATCAACTGCGGTATCCCCAAATGGCCTATTACAAGTATTGGCCGTAGAAGACATTGTATGTTCTGTCTCTGAAATACCAGAAGCTGGCGTTATTACTGTAACTGCTGTTGGAGGAATTACTAGCTAACTATGTCACGTTATGGAATTGATTACTATGGTCTGGCCTATTATGGCGCAGATGTTGTTAACACCTATAGTGCTGCCCCATTTACGGCTACATCTAGTAACTATGGTGAAATAACATTAAACTGGGTTGACCCTGTAGGAAACTGGTCAAACTTAAAATTAGTAAGAAACTCTTACGGATTTCCAGTAAATCCTTATGATGGAATCCAGTTATTAAATGTGTTTAATGGATCAGACCCAACAACATATGTGGATACATTTGACTTAGTGCAAGAAAGATATTATTACTATTCAATATTTGTTTATAACACTAATCAATTTAATTGGATTAGGGCTGGAAACGCCTTAGGATTAGCCGTAGAAGAATATAATAATCAACAACGTCTATACGATTATTTACCAGATGTATATAAACTATCATCTGTTTATACAATAGATAATTCATCTGTTAATAGTGATCTACAACAATTTTTAAATTTATTTGGATTTCAATTAGACTATATACAGACAGTAACTCATCTTTTGGTAACTCGATATAACACTGAGCGAGTAAATGGAACATTAATTCCTTTATTGTTAAAACAGTTTGGGCTTGAGTATGAGTCAGAAATTGGTTACCAACAGTCACGCATTTTAGTAAGAGACGCTATTCAGTTATATCAAGAAAAAGGTAGTGCTCAAGGACTTCGTGAATATATTAAATCTTTTTCTGGTTGGGCTTTGCCAAAACCTTTAGAGAGCACTCCTAATCCTTCTATTGATGGATTGGTAGTAAATCACAACTTAATGCTTGACTATAATGATTCTTCTTTTGAAGAAAGCGTAGGACATTGGGAATCTGTATCTAATTCGTCTTTATATCAATTAGGAATTAAATCAATAAGTAAAGTTAGTTTGACTAGCAATGTAGCTGAATTAACTATTGGTTCTCATAATTATGTGGCGGGAACTAAAGTAACCGTTAGCGGATGCCCGCTTCCACTATTTAATCAAGTTACTGCTGTAACTATTACTGCAGTAACCGCTACCTCTATCAAATTTGCATTAACCGCTACTGATGTTGCGGAAACTAAGACAACAGGAACTGTGTCCCCAACCCCTCTTCCTTGGGCAGAAATAACAGCACCAACTAATTTTCCAAATAAACAAAATGGCATTCTTGCAATAACTAATTCAAATGCAAGTTCTGGTACAGTCTCTATTGGTTGCGGTACGTCTAACCCAGTAACTAAAGGCGTCCCAGTAACTTCTGGATTAGCTTATACTTTTAGTGTTTACACATCAGCAAAATCTACAACAAGAACAGTAACTGTTAAAATACATTGGTATGACAGATTTGGTGTAAGTATATCTACATCCTCTGGTACTGGATTATCTAACACAACTGGTGCTTTATCTGTACGCCCAAAGGTAACAGCCACAGCACCAACTGGGGCATATTATGCGGTTCCAGAAATATCAATAGCATCTGTGGCTGGATCAACAAGTTTAGAGTTTCATTTTTTTGATGCCGCACAATTTGAACAAGCATCTGCCGTTACTGATTTTGATGAAGCACGTCAGATTTACATAACTCCTAGAGCTAATAGAATTAATGAACTTGTAGACCCACATTTTGCTGCTCCTATTGCTCCATGGTCTGTTACTGGTGCATCTAATACAATAGACACGCTTAGCCAAGAGCCAGGTGTAGATATATATACAATTACAAATAAAGTATTAAATTCAAATTTGGCTACGTTAACAACAGCAACTATTCATCCATTCCAAATTGGGGAACAAATTGTTGTTAGTAACGTAGGCAGCCCGTTTGATGGTGCGTATACAATTACTTTAAGAACCCAAAACACATTTACATACGCAAAAACTAATACTAATATTTCATCAACTGCTGCTACTGGTTCTGTGTATCATGCAGGAAATGCGTTAAAGTTAACTGCTACAGGCACATCTGTATCTGTTAAATCATTTACAACTACCGCAGATTACATGCCAATATATTATCCAGATTCTTCTTATACTTTTAGTGTGTATAGCAAAACAATGTCGGGAACTGAAAATATTACTTTATCAATATCTTGGTATAACTCATCAAAGG
>Ga0114963_10003029_pt1 | contig 11455 bp, 13 predicted proteins | sample C_131016_EF_Meta_FD_87019 | JGI IMG/M metagenome (GOLD analysis project Ga0114963, IMG submission 87019) | Freshwater microbial communities from Lake Croche, Canada to study carbon cycling - C_131016_EF_MetaG | ecosystem: Environmental > Aquatic > Freshwater > Lake | place: Lake Croche, Canada...
GAGGCAGCGGGCTGTGGCGCAGCTTGGTAGCGCACTTGACTGGGGGTCAAGGGGTCGCAGGTTCAAATCCTGTCAGCCCGACCATGAATAAAGACTGACCGATGGTCAGTCTTTATTCATTTTCCTGGCCGACATGTGGGCCCCCGCCGTCCGAGAAAGCGTTTGCAACGCGCGAGCGTTGCGATTTCGAGCGGAGGGGTGCAGCCCGACTTCGCAGCCCGACTTCGCAGCCCGACTTCGCAGCCCGACTTCGCAGCCCGACTTCACGGTCCGACTTCGCAGCCCGACTCTTTGCCCTACACCTAGACTCAACCTGTGAGCACGGAGGACGAGGTATTGGCTGCACTCGACGAGGCTCGTGCCGTTCTCAGGTCGACTCGCACGCAGCTCGTCACACTCTCGCCGCCGTCAGAACAGCTCGCCGAGTTGATCATTCCGAATAACTTTCTGGGAATCCAGCGCAGTGGTCGCTTGAGACCACGTGGAGAGGTTTGGCGCCTTGGCATTTTCCTGATGGATGCTGACGGTGACCTCTTCCGTGTGGGGGAGACCGTGCGCGCAGAGAATTTGCCGCATACCGTTCACAATTCGGCCTACAAGGCGGAGCGTCGCGAAATTGCATACGCCGTGTTCCGCGCAGGATACACAACCGGAACCGTGGTGAATTTCGGCGCGTCGCGGATCGGCATCGATGTTGAGTCATTCGCTAGTGGTACCGGTCCGCTGTTCGCGCGCGGTCGCAACACATTCGTCCGCTGGCGTAGTCGCGCTCCCGATGCCGAAGCAGTCTTGCTCAAAGATTACGTGGCCGAGCGCCTGGCCCTACTGCTCAATCCACCGGCGGGGTCCACAGACTAAGTGGCCCTGCTCGGGCGCGTCGACGGAGATTACGCCGCACCGAGCCACCGCCCTGGAGGTTTAGCGCCCCTGCGGCCGAATCGACCGTGTGGGCTGCGTGTTGCGGCTCCCGCGGAAGTTGTTGGCGGATTGGCCGGGACGTTCCCCAACCTTGCTGGTCGCGGCGGGACGACCAGAACGGTCGCGCTGTGAACGCGTGCGCTGAGCATTTGCTCCAGTGGATTTCCCGCGCCCGCCCTGCTGTTGAACCTCACGGGGTGCCGGCTTGACGTATGCGGCGACTTCACCGATCAGTTTGACGACGGCCGGAGAGTCTGCGGTCACTGCCTGAGGCGTGACGGTGATAGCAGCCTTACGAAGAAGGGCCGCGAGGTCCTTTTTCTGCGTCGGCAGGCAAATCGTGACGACGTCGCCTTCGGAACCAGCACGGGCCGTTCGTCCCGAGCGGTGCAGGTACGCTTTGTGTTCCATCGGCGGGTCGACGTGGATGACGAGTTCGATGTCGTCGACGTGGACGCCGCGTGCTGCGACATCGGTTGCAACAAGAACCTTGACGCGGCCCGAGATGAACGCTTCGAGGTTGCGGTCACGTTGAGGCTGTGACAGGTTTCCGTGTAGGTCAACGGCGGGGATTCCCGATTCAATGAGCACCTTGGCGAGTTTCTTCGCGTGGTGCTTGGTGCGCATGAACAATACTCGACGACCGGTTCCCGATGCGAGCGCTTTGATCAGGGTGTTCTTGCGGTCAACGTCGTCAACTTCGAATACGTGGTGTGTCATCGCAGCGACGTGAGAGTTTGCTTCGTCGACCGAGTGCAGAACCTCGTTCTGCAGGAACTTGTTGACCAGTTTGTCCACACCATTGTCGAGCGTGGCGCTGAAAAGCATGCGCTGTCCACCAGCCGGCGTCGCCGACAAGATTCGGGTAACGATTGGCAGGAATCCGAGGTCGGCCATGTGATCGGCCTCATCGAGGACGGTCACTTCGACGGCACTGAGGTGAACGAAGCCCTGCTTCATGAGGTCCTCAAGTCGACCGGGGGTAGCGACGACAATATCAACGCCGTCCTTGAGCGTCGCGACCTGACGGTTCTGTGAGATGCCGCCAAAGATGGTCATCGACCGCAATCCGTACGCGTCCGCAAGCGGCTGGAGGGCGGCCGCGATTTGAGTCGCGAGTTCACGAGTCGGCGCAAGGATGAGGCCGAGGGGATATCCCGCGCGACGCTTTCCGCCCGCAAGCTCGGTTCCGAGGCGCGCAATCATCGGGATGGCGAAGGCGAGCGTCTTTCCCGAACCGGTCTTGCCTCGACCGAGCACGTCACGACCCGCGAGGGTATCGGGAAGAGTGTCGACTTGAATGGGAAAGGGTGTTTCTTTGCCGTCTTTCGCGAGGACCGCAACGAGAGGGGCGGGCACGCCGAGCGTGCTGAAGGTGTGAGTAGTCACAGTTGTACCAGTTTCAAATGGTGACCGATCGGGCACGAGAGTGCGCGGTCAATCGAGTGGGCGAGCGTGCCGAGTGGCACAGTCGTTCGCCGAAGAAAAGATGTCAACCGCCTAGCGGTGAGGGATGCGTTATTCGACGCACACATCGAAAAATCTCGAGTGCAGTACTTCTAGTGTACCCGTCGAACGGCTACGGTCCGAGCAGCGCGTACATTTCGGCAATCTCTGCGGTCTGCGCCGCAACTATCGCGGTGGCCAGTGCAGTGACATCGTCATTTTTTGTCGTCGCCAAGACGTCGTTGGCCATCGTGATTGCACCTTCGTGATGCTGGATCATGTGTGCCAGGAACAGAGCGTCAAACTCGGCTCCCGTCGCTTGTGCGAGCGCGACCATATCGCCATCGCTGACGAGCCCCGGCATCGACATTCCATGAGCGCCGTGAGTGTCCATCGTCGAGCCCGCCGACGTCAGCCACGCGGTCATCGTGTCAATCTCGGGTTGTTGGGCACCCTTGATGCGCGCGGCGAGGTCGAGAATAGCGGGAGTTGTGGTGTTGGACTCGGCGAGGTCAGCGAGGGCAACCGCCTGTGAATGGTGCGGAATCATCATCTGCGCGAACATGATGTCGTTTGCATCAAACGGCTGCGCGAAGGTCGGAGCGGGTGTCGACGACGGGTGCTGTGCCTGCGTCTCACCGCCCTGATTCAAAAAACCGAAAAGGTCACTTGAGCAACTTCCGAGGCTTAGTACCAGAACAGCGGACAACGCAACCGGTGCGATTAGTTTGTTCACAATTTTTAGTTTACGGGGTGAGGCTGTGAAGGGGCTGAGTGACGTCGCGAATTGAGTGTGACCGAATTTCGGCTCGGTACAGTGGTTACATAACAGCGCCCAGGAAGGCCCTTACGTGTCAAACGCCCATCCCGATGATCAGCCAACCGACGACTGGTCGGACAAGATTGCCGTAGCCGAGGAACTTGTCCCATTCATTGGGCGCTTGTATCGCGACAACGGAATTGTGTTGTCCGTTCATGGACGCAGCCTGCTCAACCTGTCGCCGATTGACATTGTCCGAATCCACCGTTTTGCTCGACACGTCGATGGCGAAGAACTGAGTATCGAATTCACGTCCGAACTTGTCCGGGCGGTGGCTGTGATGAACCCGGGCGCGGCCTCTATCGACGTTGCGCGGCTGAGTGCTGATTTTCAGGCTGCGGGGAAACCCCCAATCGACGCGTTCCTTGAAGCGGAATTGGCCAGTATCATCAATGGCAAGGACGCTAACGCTCGCGTCGGTCGCGACGTTGTGCTCTATGGATTTGGACGAATCGGTCGGCTTATCGCGCGCATTTTGTTGGCACGCTCGGCCGACATCGGCGGCTTACAACTGAGGGCCATAGTCGTGCGCAACGGCGGCGCAAAAGACCTTGTCAAGCGCGCAAGTCTTCTTCGACGTGACTCGGTTCACGGGCCGTTCAACGGTTCCATCACCGTGGACGAGACGAACAATCGAATCATTGCGAACGGCACATCGATTCACGTGATCTATGCCAACGACCCCGCCGACGTTGATTACCGCGCCTACGGCATCGACAATTGCGTGATTGTCGACAACACGGGACGATGGCGCGATGACGAGGGGCTGGGTCAGCACCTGAAATCGAAGGGTGTCGGGCGGGTTCTGCTGACGGCACCGGGCAAAGGTGCCCTCAAGAATGTCGTCTATGGAATCAATGACAATACGATCTCGGACGACGACCGAATCATCACGGCCGCGTCATGCACGACGAACGCCATCACCCCCGTGCTCAAGGTCATCAACGATGAATTTGGAATGACGTACGGACACGTCGAGACGGTGCACTCGTTCACCAACGACCAAAACCTGATTGATAACTTCCACAGCGGTGATCGACGTGGTCGTTCGGCCGTCCTCAACATGGTGATTACCGAGACGGGTGCAGCGAGTGCGGTCGCCAAAGCGCTGCCCGAACTGGCGGGAAAATTGACGGGTAACGCGATTCGTGTGCCTACTCCCGATGTGTCGATGGCGATCTTGAACCTCACGCTGGAACGCGACGTCACCAAAGAGGAACTCAATGCGTTCCTGCGGAACGCATCCCTCAATTCCTCGCTTCGTCAGCAGATTGACTACATCGAATCGGCGGAAGTAGTCTCAACCGACTTCCTCGGGTCGCGACGCGCGGGTATCGTCGACGGCCTCGCCACCATCACGAGCGGTAATCACGCTGTCGTGTACGTCTGGTACGACAACGAGTATGGCTACAGCCACCAGGTTGTGCGAGTCTTGGAGAAAATGGGCGGTGTTTCGAGACCGTTCTTCCCCACCCCGAAGGTCTAAAAATGACGACACCGCGAATTCGTCGAATCCACCCCGCCTGGTTTGTCGCCGGTGTTGCATTCATCGCGTTGATGGGGGCGGCGGGTTTCCGGGCTGCTCCGGGACCACTCATGATTCCGCTCAACGAGGAATTCGGTTGGCCGATTTCCACGATGTCGGTGGCGGTGAGCCTCAATATCCTTCTGTACGGACTTACCGCCCCGTTCGCGGCCTCACTTATTGGGCGATTCGGAATTCGCGCCATCACCATGACCGCCCTGGGTCTCATTGCTGCGGGTGCCGGGTTGACGGTCTTTGCCCAGGTCGAATGGATTCTTCTGCTCACGTGGGGGTTGCTCATTGGGCTGGGAACTGGCTCGATGGCACTCGTCTTCGCCGCAGAGATTTCGGGGACATGGTTTGTCAAACGGCGCGGACTGGTCACCGGCATCCTCACAGCGGGAAGCGCGACCGGACAGCTCATTTTTCTCCCTCTCGTCGCGGCACTCGCCGAGAACATCGGATGGCGGGAGGCTTCCCTGACCATCGCCGCCACGGCGCTGGCAGTCGTCCCTCTCGTGTTCTTCTTTATCCGCAATCACCCGAGTGACCTCGGGGTTGATGCCTATGGCGCAGAGCCCGGAACCACTCCGCCGCGAGCCCGACGAAAAGGCGCAGTTCGCCTCGCGTTGACAACGCTCCGAGACGCAGCCCGAACCCGAACCTTCTGGGCTCTCGCCGCGGCCTTCGCGATTTGCGGGGCGACCACGAACGGGCTCGTCGGCGTTCACTTCGTTCCCTCAGCCCACGATCACGGAATGTCAATTACCACCGCGGCGGGACTCCTTGCCGTCGTCGGTGTTTTCGACGTAGTGGGAACAATTGCGTCCGGATGGCTGACCGACCGCGTCAACCCCCGATACCTGCTCGTCGGATATTACGTCTTCCGCGGCATCGGACTGTCGTTCCTACCCTTGCTACTCGACAAAGACATTCACCCGAGTATTGTGCTTTTCGTCGTCGTGTATGGGCTCGATTGGGTGGCAACCGTTCCGCCGACCATCGCCCTGTGCCGCGAATTTTTCGGAGATCGCGCATCCATCGTCTTTGGGTGGGTTTTCGCGTCGCATCAAGTTGGCGCGGCGTTCGCCTCGACAGCGGCGGGACTCGTTCGCGACGCAATGGAACCTACACCTACGCCTGGATTGGTGGAGCGGCCCTCTGTCTCGTTGCCGCAGTGTTCTCGTATGTCGTTCGAGGGACGTCGACAGCGAACTGGGTGAAAGTTACAACTCAGGGATAGTGGCAGGGTCCACTGGGATAAGCACCTCGTTGCGGCGCAGAATTCCGGGCTTCCACGGTGGGTCATAACGAGCAAACATCACGGCACCGCTTTCACGAACAGCCATCGACGCGAGCGAGCGATGCAGTTCGGCCTCGCGTTGTTTCACGCGGTCCTCTCGCCACCCTCCGGCGAACCGAACTGCGGCGACGGTGATCGCAGGGATCTGGTGTGTTGTCAGTTCCGAGCGAGCGGGGGATGGGACAGAAGATGTTCCGCGTGGCAACACAAACGAGATGGTGTGGGCGGTCTCTGATTCCGCGACGTGAAACACCGGGGCCGTCATCGCGATCTTCTCGCCGCCACGATTTTCTCCCGAAATGTAACGAACCAAAGGAGAGAATCCGTAGCGTGGTGCCAATTCGAAACTTCCAGGAACGGTCACACTGACGAGCACGTGTGGCTCGTAGGTACGAAACTCAATACCGTTGCGCATTCCAATTACGGTGTACTTCGCTTCCTCGGTCATACCTACAGGTCTATCACGAGATTTCGTCGCACAAGCCCACCCGGGGGTGGGTTAATCAACAACGACTATTTCTTCGTGGCCGGTGCTTTTCGTGCCGTGACTTTGGGAGCGAGGAACAGGGTGACCCCGGCGACAATCAGTGCTGCGAAAAGCTGGATTCCGATATATGACGGGACGGCTTCCGGCGCCGCGCTGGTAAAGGAGTCGGTGAACATGTGCCCGAAGGTTACTGCGGGATTGGCCATGCAGCCCGTTGGCGTGAGGAAGATAGCGGTACCCACCCACGCGGGGACTAGCCAGTTGAGTCCTTGACCGCCGTTTCGACGGACCATCGCCACGACGATGCCGACGAGCACGCCCGTCGCGAGCAATTCGCTGGCGAGTTGGTTGGGGATAGGAGGTGTTCCGACCGTCATCGTAACGACCGTTCCTGCCCAGAGGAAGTTGGCGACAACCGCGGCAAGGAATCCGCCGAGGAGTTGAGCAACGACATAGGGGAGAGCTCGTTCCATCGGGGAATTCTTGGTCAGGGTAAGAGCAATCGTCACGGCGGGGTTGAAGTGTCCGCCCGAGATCGGTCCACCCATGGTGATGGCAATTGCGAGCGCAAAGGCACTGACGATGGCGATACCAAAGGTAACCATCTGGGGAATTCCAACCTGTGCGAGACCGGTTAGCGCGTAGCCCGTGCCAATTTGCGCTCCGACGAGGAGCGCCGTTCCGAGGAACTCTACGACGAGGGCTGAGACAAGAGTGTTTTTAGTTGCCATGCATCGACCCTAGCCTTTTATGGCTTCTGTGGTGGTGATGACACGGGCGAACTCTCCGTCCAAGCTGGCGGCGTTAACGCGGGCGACATCGTCGGCGGGAATCACCGATCCATCCGCGGACGTTCTGTCGTGAGTGTGTGTCGCATCGAGGACGAAGTCAACGGAGTACCCGAGATTGTCGGCCATTCTCGCGGTCGTCGAACAGCAGTGGTCTGTCGTGATGCCACAAATGGTCACGCCTGTTATCCCATTTGATTTGAGCCACCCGTCAAGATCAGGGGAGCCGTAAAAGGCTGAGTTGGTGCTCTTGGTGATGAACAGGTCGTGAGGACCGTCGATTCCCGCCTTGAGGTCGTTTCCGGGCTGACCCGGCTCGAGCGGCGAACCGGGATACATCGAATCGTGTCGAACGAGGACTACGGGGTGGCCGTTTTCTCTCCAGTGGGCGAGCAGCCGGCGAACGTTTTCTTCGCAGTCGGGGTTGTTACGTGCACCAAACGCAGGGTCGTCGAAACCGTTCTGGACGTCAATCACAATCAGGGCATTAGACATGACAACACCGTACCGCTCCGACGCGATCGAATCTTTGGTAAGGTAAGCCTTACTTCACTCCACTGGGAAATACCCAGCTGAGTGGAAATTGGAGAATTGTGCTCGCAAACTTTTTGATCGGACTTCGCGAAGGTCTTGAAGCCTCGCTCATTGTTGGCATACTCATCGCCTTCGCGCTCAAGGTTGACCGTCGCGACCTCATCGGTCGAATCTGGACGGGAGTCGGGGCGGCAGTCGTCGCCTCACTCGGAACCGGCGCAACGATCTTTTATGTCCTCGCAGGTTCGAGCGAAGCCGTCCAGCCCATAATCGTCGGTTCCCTGTCCGTCCTTGCGGCGGGGCTGTTGACCTGGATGATTTTTTGGATGGCAAAGACCGCTCGGAATCTGAAGGGTTCGCTAGAGGGTTCCATGCAAGCAGGTCTCGAACGGGGCAGTTTCACGATCGCATTGGTCGCGTTCAGCGCCGTTATTCGTGAGGGTGTGGAAACCGCGCTGTTCATTTGGGCGTCGATGAATTCGACGGGAGACGGACTTCCCGCGCTGGGAACCGCGTTTGTGGGAATCGGTGTTGCCGTAACGCTCGGGTGGATTATCTATCGCGGCCTTCTCCGAATCAATCTTGGGACTTTCTTCCAATGGACGAGTGTGATTCTCATCGTTGTGGCCGCCGGCATCCTCGCCTATGGCGTTCACGAGTTCCAAGAAGTGGGACTGCTGCCGTCCGGAGCTCCCGTATACGACGTCACCGCGTGGCTCGGCAAGGAAACCCTTATTGGCTCGCTGCTCTATGGATTGTTCAGCTATCGAGCGAACCCCAGTTTTCTGGAACTGATGACGTGGACGCTGTACCTTGTCCCGACGCTCGCCATTTTCGTCACCTCGACGCGACGCGCGAACAATCGACGAACGTCGCCCGCCCGTTCAACAAAAGGCTGAGCAGCACTCTGAGTAGAATTGCCCAATGACTCGAACGGGGCTTGATCGCATCTGGACGGTTCCCAATGCCATCTCTTTCATTCGCCTCGTTATGGTTCCCGTTTTTCTCTGGTTGCTCGTTACGGGTGAAGACGCTGCTGCTCTCACTGTCCTGATTATCGCCACAACGAGTGATTTCATCGACGGGATGATTGCGAGAAACTTCAATCAGGTCACCCGCCTTGGGATGTACCTCGATCCCTTGTCGGACCGGCTCTTCATCGCCGCGAGCGTAATCGGGTTGGCCATGCGAGGTCTTATTCCCGTTCCATTACTTGCGATTATTCTGGCGCGCGACATCATGTTGCTGTCGGTCGTGTTGTTTCGACGGCTGCGAATTGCCGATTTCCCCCGGGTGACGTTCGTCGGCAAAACCGGGACATTTATTCTCTTCACCGCGTTCCCTGTCGTCGTTCTGGGAACAGTGTGGACCGAGGCTCCCGTGCCCCTCGAGCTCATCGGATGGCTACTCGGTGCCGTCGGCGCGGGCATTTACTGGGTTGCGGGATTCGGTTATCTCGGAGTGCTGCTGCGAACAGTTCCCGGGGTTTCCTCCAATTCCGAGGTCTAGTAGAGTTGGGCACAAAGGAGGCGAGATGAGCGACAACGACGACATTCGGAACAGCACCGAACACCTCGGTCAGGATTTTGCATCCCGCCTCGCCGCCCTCGAAGACACTGCAACCGCGGATGAACTCGCGGCGATCACCGCTCTCCCAGCGGGCAGTGCCCTCCTCATCGTTCGACGGGGCCCAACTGTCGGAGCGCGGTTCTTGTTAGACAGTGATGTCACGGTCGCGGGACGACACCCTGACGCGGACATATTCCTCGATGACGTCACGGTGTCGCGTCGTCACGCCGAGATTGTTCGAGAGGGGAAAGCTTTTTCCATCCGTGATCTCGACTCGCTCAACGGAACATACGTAGAGGGCTCCCGCACAGCAGGGGGGCTTTTGCAAGATGGCTCTGAAATTCAAATCGGCAAATATCGCATGACGTTTTACCCGTCGCGCCACGACCTGCCAGCTGGCGCCTAATCAATGGCCGCGCAGCGCCTCGGTGATGCCCCAACTGGTTTGACAATCGGTCAGGTGCTCCAGCAGCTCCGGATTCAATTTCCCGATCTGACGAGTTCGAAGATTCGCTTTCTTGGCGACAACAACCTCGTCAATCCCGAACGTCTCGCGAGCGGATATCGTTCCTATCGCCACTCCGATGTCGAGCGCCTCCGCGTGATTCTCGGTCTGCAACGGGATTACTTCCTGCCCCTCAAACAAATTGAGATCATCTTGACGGATATCGATGCCGGAAAGTCACCGACGTTACCCGGCGGCTCGACGGTCTCGGTGGATTCGATTTTGTCGCTCGAGGTTAGATTCACTCGATCGGAAATGTTGAAATCGGCCGACGCATCCAAAGCGCTGTTAGACGATGCCATCTCGATGGGGCTGATTCCTGCAGCCGAGATTTACACCGATGATGCCCTCAAGACGTTGAAGGCGTTGGCGGAACTTCAGAAGGCTGGAATTGAGCCTCGGCATTTGCGCGGACTTCGCATGCAGGCCGAAAAGGATGCTGATATCGTCCACAGCGCGGTCCTTCCAATTGTGAAAAGTGCGAGTAGAGTGAGCAAACAAAAGGCTGCGGACGTTGCTCGTGACCTTGCGCACAATTTGGAACAGGTACGCGTCTCGGTGATGATGAAGTCAATTGACGACCTCATCGGATAGTCGCGACACGCCGAAAGCCCACTGCGCTGCTGGAGCAACTCTGTCCATGGATACAGTGGGACACGTTAACGTTCGATAATAAGGTGAAGGTTGGTTCGACATGACTGAACTCACGCAATCTCCTGGCGAATCAGCCGAGGGATACCGCGGGGCGACCGCAGCGACCGCTGCCGGCATCACCTATCGCCAACTCGACTACTGGGCTCGCACGGAACTTGTTGCACCAACTGTTCAACCTGCACAGGGCTCCGGTTCACAACGCTTATATTCTTTCCGCGACATTCTGGTTCTCAAACTCGTCAAACGGTTGCTTGAAACCGGAATCTCGCTCCAGCAGATTCGTATCGCGGTAGACCAACTACACGCCGAAGGTATCGAAGATCTCGCCGGGACGACCCTGATGAGCGACGGAGCCTCGGTTTATCTGTGCACGTCGAGCGACGAAGTAATCGACCTTGTGAATCGTGGCCAGGGCGTGTTTGGAATCGCTGTCGGAGCGGTGCTTCGTGAAGTCGAAACGACGCTGATCACCATCGACGCGGTTCGCGCGGGCGACGCAATCGATGATCTCGCTGCCAAGCGCGCAGCGCGCGCATCCTGACACGACGCTAGACGCGTTCTTCGACAAGAACCTTCACGAGAAGACGATCAAAGTATCGTGCAATAGTTTGTGCCGATTCTCCTGGCCAGCGATGGATAGGGATTGCTGCTCCGGTTGATTGCTGAAGCGTGAGCGTCTCGTCAAGAATCGGCTCCAGAATGTGGTCACCAAACAACTGCTTCATTTCTTCGAGACGAAACAAGTGTTCGGGGCTATCCGGCCGAAATCGGTTGATGATGACTCCGGCTGTGCGAAGGCGCGGAGACATCTTGAGTCGCATTGCCTGGAGGGCGAGAAGTGTTCGATGAACGGCCGTTACCGAAAAGAGTCCCGGCTCCGCGATAATCACGACGGAATCCGCGGCC
>Ga0114963_10003032_pt1 | contig 11448 bp, 13 predicted proteins | sample C_131016_EF_Meta_FD_87019 | JGI IMG/M metagenome (GOLD analysis project Ga0114963, IMG submission 87019) | Freshwater microbial communities from Lake Croche, Canada to study carbon cycling - C_131016_EF_MetaG | ecosystem: Environmental > Aquatic > Freshwater > Lake | place: Lake Croche, Canada...
AAAGAATGGCCGAGGAAGAGCCAAATTACATCAGCTCGGATTGTCAGCTTGCCGGTCATCACATTGAGCAAGGTATGGAAGAGTTGGGCTTACCAAAAGCAGAAATGGCGCATCCACTCACTTTGCTTGCTAAGGCATACGGCCTGTAAGTAACATCAAAAAAATATATAAAGGAATTATTAAGTATGGCAACTATTACACGCGATAGCCTTCTGAGTCTTGAGGCCTATCACAAAGAGCGTCCTGCTTTTCGCGAGAAGGCAATCCAAGAGCGTCGTTTGCGCACTGTTCATCTTGGTGACCATGTGACGATGATTTTTGAGAATGAGTTTTTAATGCGCTATCAGATACAAGAAATGTTGCGCGTGGAAAAGACGTTTGAGGAAGAGGGCATTGAGGATGAGTTGAATGCTTACAATCCCTTGGTTCCAGGAGGCTCTGACTTCAAAGCGACGATGATGATTGAATATCCTAATGAGGCTGATCGTAAGGTAGCACTTGCTAAATTAGTGGGTATTGAGCATCAGATCTTTATTGAGGTAGAAGGCCAGCCACGCGTCTATGCCATTGCCGATGAAGATTTAGAGCGCTCTACTGCTGAGAAAACATCAGCAGTTCACTTTATGCGTTTTGATCTAAGCAGTGATATGAAGAGAGCGCTGAAAGCTGGCGCTCAATTAATGGTGGGTTGCGATCACAAGGGATACCCAATGCATGTTGAAACCTTGCCATTAGAAACTTTGGCATCTTTGGTTTCTGACTTAAGCTAGTAAAGTCCGCTCTAAAGGTAAGTAACGCCTGGAAGAGCGGATTCACGAATGACCTTAGCTATTTCCTCCATCGCAGCAGCAGCCCGGGGGAAGTTCTTGCGCCAGACCAGACAAATTCTTCTAGTCGGTATGGGATCCTCAAAAGGGATATACCGAATAAGCTGATCTGTTGCCTCTGGATCCGCAACGGAGGTACGAGGCATAACTGAAATACCAATGCCACTGGCAACCATTTGCCGAATGGTTTCTAGAGAAGACCCCTCAAAGCTGCGTTGTTCACCAAGAGTAGCTCCTGAGCCAAAGCGGTTTAATTCAGGACAAACCCCCAGGACATGATCTCGAAAGCAATTACCGGTTCCCAGTAATAAAGTATTTTGCTCCTTGAGTTCGCGGTGCGGTATTGAAGTGCGGAACTCCCAGGGATGACCTTTAGGTACGGCAACCAAAAATGGCTCGTCGTATAAATCAATTTGATTTAAACCAGCGCTGGCAAAGGGCTCTGCTAAAACCAAACAATCTAGGGCTCCTTGGCGCAGTATCTCCAGCAAACGAACGGTAAAGTTCTCCTCCAAAAATAAAGGAACATTGGGTAATCGCTCTCTTGCAATCCTCACCAAGCTTGGAAGTAGATAGGGTGCAATGGTATAAATCGCACCGAGCCTCAAGGGACCAGATAAGGGGTCTTGTCCGTGCATCGCCAGATGTTTTAAAGAATTAGCCTCTTCCAGCACTCTTTGGGCTTGATCAACAATGAGGGCGCCTAAGCTAGTCATCGAAACTTCAGTATTGGTTCTCTCAAAAATTTGTGTATTGAGTTCTTCCTCTAGTTTTCTAACGGCCACTGATAGAGTTGGCTGAGAAACAAAGCAAGCATCTGCTGCTCTGCCAAAGTGGCGTTCACGAGCAACTGCGACGATATAGCGTAATTCTGTTAGTGTCATATGAGGAATATTATGATGCTCTTAGGAATTCTCTGCAGAATTTACTTCGATTGAGTCTTAGCGCACTATCAGTCTTTATTAAGACTCAAATCGAGGAGAATGCTCCCTTAGTTCCGCCTTAGTTAGTCATTTAATTTGGTAATCTTAGCAAACCATGACGCTAATTTTGTATACCTACCGAAGATGTCCCTATGCCATGAGGGCTCGGATGGCGCTGCAATATGCCGGCGTTCAGCTTGAGTATCGAGAGATTGAACTCAGAAATAAGCCGCAATCGATGTTGCAACTATCGCCGAAAGGCACTGTTCCTATTTTATATGTAGACGGACTTGTTCTAGACCAAAGCTTAGACATCATGGGCTGGGCACTCAAGATTTCTGATCCAGATGGTTGGAATATGCTTGATGAGAATATTGCCAAGGCTTGGATCGAAAAAAATGACGAGCTATTTAAGGGCTTATTAGACCAATACAAGTATCCCAATCGATACCCCCAATTAAATCAAGCAGCGGTTATGGCTGATGCAATGGCATTGATGTTAGAACCTATGGAGAGGGCGCTGGGATCTAGCCAATATTTACTGGGCAACAAAATGACTTGGGTAGATGTCGCTATATTTCCATTTATTCGACAGTTTTCAATGGTCGATCAGCAAAGGTTCGAATCATTACCTATTCCGCATCTTCAACAATGGTTACGCCGACAGATTGAGTCTAGGTTGTTTCTTTCGGTAATGGATAAACATCCGACCTGGAGAGATTGATTTACCAGGGTCAGGGATTGCAGTAATTGCACTTTGATGGATCTGCCTTCGCTTGGTTGGTAATCACCTCCTCTTTTTTGTATGCGCATTTCACGCATGACCAAATATTGGCTAGGGGTAAATTGGTGGGCGCCTCACAAGAGGCACATGGCAATCCCTTTTTTCTTTCGGATACCCAAAAACCAGGCGCCTCACATTCTGGACATAAAGAATTCATCTTTCTGGAGAGATCTTGCGTAGCCCTCAGAATGTTAGCCATGCGGGTTGGGTTGGTGTGTGCTCTGAGATCATTCTCTACAAAGACATTACCCTTTTTCGAAAGGCTAGTTGCCCATTCAAATGCCTCTTTTAGAGACTGAAGATCTTTAATGCCTTTGCGACATTCTGGGTGATATTCATCGTCAGGACGAATCACCAATTGATGCGTAGTAAATTGTGCTTCTGAAAGCAGTGCAGTCAATTCATCCCAGCTCGATACCAGCTGGCTGGCGCTTTGAGCTTGCCCGCCAAAAAATCCAATAATCTCAATATTGCGGATGTCATCTATCAAAAGTACTAATTCATAATTCCAAGGAAACATCCCTGTGTAGGGGTCGTTATCAAAAGCACCTTCGCTAGCAATACCAAGCGTTAAACCCGAAAGCTCCATGCCAACTCTAGCTTTCTTTCTTGCAGCATCTAGCTGAGATCCATATCTTGGAATATCTCTAGTAAATGATCCTAATTTGTCGGTGTCATAGTCTGATACATGAATCACTTCTAAGCCATTGGAGTCAAATAGTTGCGGGCAAATAATTGACTCTTTGCCATGTTGAGTCAATAAGCTTGCTTTGAGTCCAGAGTAAGGCTTTGGAGGAATTGACATCTTGTTTGAGTATTTCTTTACATAAAATATTTGGCAATGACGCTATAGATAGGAATGCCTAAAATGATATTAAAAGGGAAGGTGATACCTAATGACATTCCCATATATAGGGCTGGGTTGACTTCAGGCATAGCATGGCGTAACACTGCTGGCACAGCAATGTAAGAGGCGCTAGAGGCAAGCACCATTAATAAGATGGTATTTCCAAGAGGTAAACCAATGAGCTTGCAAAGTGCTAAGGCTAATAAGGCGTGAAACAAGGGGGAGCCAATTGCGTATAAAAGGGTAATGGGTGGCTTGCCCTTCAGGCCCCCGAAATTTCTGGCGGCCATGAGACCCATATCTAATAGGAAAAAAGCCAACATGCCTTTGAAAAGATCAATCGAGAATGGAGCCATTAGCTGTTGACCGGCATCGCCGCTCACCAGACCTACAAGCATTGAGCCTAGCAGCAACAATTGGGCTCCATCAGTGAAAGATTCGTGCAGTATCTTGGAGATACTGGTGGCCTCTTGTTTCGTTTTTAAATCTTTCGCTTGAGCAGCTCTCGCTTTGTTGGCCAAAATAATCGCTAAGATAATAGCTGGCGATTCCATTAGTGCCATTGCCGCAGCCATATGACCACCATACTCAATCTTGAATTGGTCTAAATACTGAGTGGCAGTAATGAAGGTAACGGCACTCACTGACCCATAGGTAGCTGCAATAGCGGCTGCATCAAAAGTATTTAAGCTTCTTCTCAAGAGCCAGTAGCCAAAGATAGGAATGATGATCGCCAAGAAAACTGCTAGACCAAGGGAGAATCCAATTTCACTAGTGAAGCCAGATTTGTGAATTTGGTCCTAGGTTCAAGTTCTAGCAAGTCATTAGGTACTCATCTTGGGATCAGATGCAAGGCAACTCTTCATTGCCTTAGTCTCAATGACTTTGAGCCACTCTGGCTTAGCTTTAGGATTCATGACTAACTCATTCACTTGCTTATTGCTTGCATTTTTAGAAATATAGTCTGCCAGGCAACTACAGTAGGGCCTAAAGTCTTCTTCGGAAAAAGATTTCTTTTTAATGTCTTTATGTTCTGCTAGTTTTTCTTGAACGCAGTTCTTTTGAAAATCACTAGAAATCGCTTGCGCTTGAGCGTATCCAGATATTGCTATAACAAAACTGATTATTAGAAACTTTATCTTTAGCATTTTGCTTTCCTTGTTTATCCGTAAACTCTTCGGTAAGAGTGAGCTGCAACCCCATCTTTCAGTGCATCTCTAATTGGGATTGCAATTAAATCGATGCTCTTATTGACCAAGATCTTTTCCAGTGTAGATGGATTTGGCTTTTTGAGTTTGGTATGGGCCCAACTGGGAAGATTAATAAAGCCAGCTTTACTAATGAGTTTGACAAAAGGCTTGGACTGCAAATTACTGGGAAAATCATCTAGAAGCTGAATGATGCTTTGTGCGCGCTCCCCATAGTGAAGCTCTGGAAGATAAGCTTCAATTGCCTCTTGCGTTCCTTTGAGGGTGCTTGGTAAATCTTGAGCGCCAAGCATTTCTCCTAAAACCTTCATTTCTTTAAAGTATTGATCCTGTTCCTGCCTACACAGCTTTGGATGTCGATGGTTTTGGTAGGCCTCTAGAAAGCTGAGTGTTTCAGTCAAATGAACCCAGGCTAATAGATGAGGATCAGTTGCGATATACGGCTTCCCAAACTCATCAGTACCATGAATGTGTTGATGAATTCTATTAACCTTTTGAATAATCTCATGAGCCATTTCATGAGATCCATAAGTTGTTGCAGCAATAAAGTAGGCGGTTCTACCTAATCTACCTTTGAGATCTTTTCTGAAGCTTGAATGATCCCAGACGCCGGCCAATGCTTGAGGGTGTAGGGCCTGAAGGACTAAGGAGCTAATACCCCCAATCATCATCGAGATAAAGTCAGCATGGACTCTCCAGGCCATAGACTCTGGGCCAAAGAGGCCCCGATCTCCCTTGGGGGTTAGAAATGCTACTGGAGGCCCACTACTGCCACCGACCATTTCCCGAATAGAGTTCCGAATGAGTTCATCTAGCATGCGGGTATTGAATCATGATTTATATAAATCTGCTTGCCGAGAGAGGTTGGCATTAATTAAGTCAGATTTATCTTTTAGTGATGTGACAGTATTAATAAAAATCACGGGCTATACTAAATCGATCATGAAAAACGTTCAAAGAGTCGCGATTATTGGTGCTGGTGTTGCGGGAATATCCTGCGCTAGGGCTCTTAAGGCTTCAGGCAAGCTAGTCACCTTATTTGATAAAAGTACTGGGCCTGGAGGTAGAACAAGCCATCGGCTTTTTGAGCATTGGGGTGCCGATCATGGAGCTCAGTACTTTACTGCTATGGGTGATATTTTCAAGAAAGAGGTCAATACTTGGATTAAGGCAGGCGTGATAGAACCTTGGCTTGGAAAAATTGTTTCGATAAACAAAAAGCAAATTACTGAAGTTGATAATTTAGGTCAACGCTATGTTGGCATACCAACTATGAATTCATTAGCTAAATATTTAGCCGGCGATATTCCAGTAATGCTCTCTCACACCATTTCTAAAATTGCTAAGGCTGAAGAGGGTTGGATACTTTTCTCAAAAGAAAAAGGCCAGCACCCAAAATCTTTTGATTTAATCGTCATTGCAATACCGCCCAAGCAGGCAGAGTCTTTATTGGGAATTCATTTTAAAGACTTGTCTGAAATGTGTGCCAAGGCAAGTATGTTGCCTTGCTGGACTTTAATTTCCTTTTTTGACAAGCCAATCGCTCTCCCTTTTGATGGGGCATTTATTGCCGATAGTCCTTTTAGCTGGATTGCTAGAGATAACTCAAAACCAGGTCGATCAGATTCAGAATCATGGATTGCGCAGGCCAATCATGAGTGGTCTAAAGAACGAGTTGATATGACCAATTATCAAGTGGAGTCCCAATTGGTTTCTGAATTTGAAAAAATATCAGGCCAACCCTGCAAGTTGTATCAGAGTCATCTATGGCGGTATGCAAAAGTAGAAAATCCTCAGGATCAATATTTTTATTTAGACGCCAATCGAAATATTGCCCTCTGCGGAGATTGGTTTATTGAGTCGACGATAGAGGGGGCATGGACAAGCGGCTACAAGCTTGGTAATGCAATATCAGCTATGAATGCTGCGTCCTAATTGATATAGGCTTTTCGGTCTGAGTGATTGATGAATGTCAGGAATCATAGGCCTGCGCAGTATTCGATGATATTGAGCGCTTGATTCAGTCTAGCCTTTTGGGTCCCAAAGTTCAGCCTGACAAATTTCTCTCGATTAAATTGGCTGCCAGGAGAAGTGGCTAGACCATTAGCTAGGAATAGCTGGTAGGGATTTTGGTGATTGAGAGTGGTGCAATCAATCCAGGCGAGATAGCTGCCTTCCATCTTGTCTATTGATAATCCCTGAATGCGGTTTATCTTTTCGTGAATCAAATCTCGATTACTTCTCAAGTATTGGATCAGCTCTTGTCGCCAGGGCTCTCCCTCTTTGATTGCTGCCATTGTTGCGGTATAGGCTAGTAGGGATGGTGGGGCAATCGTTTGGTGAAGACCAGTCTGAATTGCTTTGCGTAGAGTGGTATTTTCAGCTACCGCCCAAGCAAGACCAATTCCAGGGAAGTTGAACGTTTTATTCAAAGACATCAAAGTCATTGTTTTCTCGGAAATTTCTTTACTGATACTGGCCAAGGGGATATGTGTTTTATCTTCCTCTAGGACAAGGCCTGCATGGATTTCATCAGAACAAATCCACAAATGATTCTGAACACAAAAATTTCCAAACTCTTTTAACTCTTCTCTAGTGAAAACAGTAGAGCCTGGATTTTGCGGATTGCAGAATAAGGCTAGCTTTGTATTGGGCTTTATTAGATCTTGCAATTGATTGCTAGGTAAAATCCAACGCCCCTCGTTTAGTACAAGCGGCATTTCCTGAAATGATCTGTTGGCACATGAGCAAGCAAGGCGCAAGTGATGGTAGACCGGATTGGGAATAAGAACACTTTCATCTTTACTGGTTAGTTGCTGGACGGTTGTATAGAGTCCAGAGACAACGCTGGGTAGAATGACAATCCAATCAGGATCTACTTCCCACTGGTATTGTTCGTGAAGATAGTTCGCAATCAACGCATTCATTTGATGGGGGCTATGAGTGTAGCCAAATATGCCTTGCTGAACTCTGTTACTGAGAGCTTCAACCACACATGGCGGAGATTGAAAGTCCATATCAGCCACCCATAAAGGAAGCACCTGTTCGCTATTAAAGCTATCCCAACGAATAGAGTCTGTCTCTAGTCGATTGGTGGGAGCATCGAAATCAAATGCCATCTTTAGCAAGCCTTAAGCCTGTCATTTGCCAGCGTGCATGGGTTTGAAAAAAATTACGATAAGTCATTCTGGAATGTCCGGCAGGGGTATATGCAGAGCTTCCTCTGATTACCATCTGATTAATCATAAACTTACCGTTGTATTCACCTGCGATACCGCTCCATGGCTGATAACCCGGATAGGGGCTATAGTTGCTGCTAGTCCATTGCCAGGCTTGGCCAAAGAGATCAGTTGAGGATTCGAAATTGACTTTAGCAAAAGCCTCCCATTCAAACTCAGTTGGTAGGCGCGATCCAGAAAACCCAGGAAGATGTTGACTAGCCCAGCGCGCAAAGGCATCGGCCTCAAAATAGCTGATATTCAATACGGGTGCGTGGAGATCAAGAGGTGAGTTGCCCTGTAGCGAAAAGCGGTAAAACTGATTTTGAGCATCCTTATTCCAATAGAGTGGAGCAGAAATATTTTCTGCCTGAAGCCATGCCCAGCCTGCATCTAGCCACCACTGGAAATTTTGATAGCCACCATCTTCAATGAATTGAAGCCATTCTGAATTACTAACGAGTCGATTTGCTATCGAATGAGGCTGATTCAGGGTGGAATGCTGAGGCCCCTCGTTGTCAAAATGAAATCCATTGCCTTCATGACCAGTCTCTACTAAACCACTGATACCTTGAATCCATTGAAATGGTTTCTCGTCTGACGATATCAGTTTATTCTGAGATGAGTAGGCTGGCAAAAGCGAATTATTAGAGAAAAGATGATGAATATCCGTTAGTAGCAATTCTTGATGTTGCTGCTCATGATTGATGCCAAGCTGTATTAACCATAGCAGCTCTTCGGAAGCTTTTTCTTTTATGAGTTGATTGACTCTGCCTTCGATATTGGTCCGCCACTTAAGCACTTCTGCAAGGGAAGGCCGCGTTAACAGACCTCTTTTGCTGCGCGGATGTTTATCCCCAATTCCGTTGTAATAGCTATTAAACAAAACAGCAAACTCGGGATTCCAGTAGGCGAAATTATCTTCAAAAGGTTTGAGAACCATGACCTCATAAAACCAAGTGACATGAGCCAAATGCCACTTCGCAGGGCTGGCATCTTCCATAGACTGCGCCTGACAGTCTTCTGGACTCAAGTTAGAAATGAGATCTGTTGAGTACTTTCTGGAAAGATGAAATTGTTTCACTATTTCATCTGCGCAAAGCGGTGGATGTGAAGATTTATTGAGCATAGATCACTGCGAAATAGTTTTTTGGATCCGTCCAGATTTGGGTCTTTTCAAAACCTGCATTTTTCAGTAATTGCTTGATCGATTCAATCGTGTACTTATGAGAATTCTCAGTATGAATCAGTTCAGCTCTTTTGAATACTCTGGAGTTGCCCGGCCAAGAAACTGTCAAGTCTTCCAGGGCCTGTAAATACAGCTCAACCCTATTTTCTACATGATTAATTCTGACAATATGGCGAAATTGATCAACTCTGAAATTAGAGCCTAATTGCGAGTTAATCGATCTCAATATATTGAGATTAAAGGCGGCTGTAACTTTGAGGGGATCATCGTATGCCGCCATCAGAACGGAATCCTCTTTCATCAGGTCTACGCCAATGAGTAAGCCACCATCTTTAGCCTGACTCTTCACTTGACTCAGAAGCTCAATTGCTTGGGCGTTAGAGAAATTGCCAATGCTAGAGCCAGGATAGAAAAAGGTTCGTTTGGCGATATTGATGGAGCTAGGAATAATGATTTCCTTGGAAAAATCCATACCAATACCTTGTATCTGAATATGCGGATACTTTCCTTGAAGCTTGGTGATTGCATCTTGTAGATATTCAGCTGAAAAATCGATTGCAAGATAGCTTGAGGGTTTGAAGGAGTCGAAAAATGACTCTGCTTTCTGGCAATTTCCAGCACCTAAATCGATGAGCGTTCCGCCGATACCTACTGCCGATGCAATTTGATCGTGATATTGGGTAAAAATATTTTTTTCAGTATTAGTTGGATAGTACTCAGGCAGTAAGGTGATCGCGGTAAAGAGATGCGAACCTAAAGGGTCATATAAAAATTTGTGTGAAATCCAGGCAGATTGAGCCAATAAGCCGATTTCTATCTCGTGAACTAAGTCATTTTGGACTGTGGATTGATCGTCCGAACCAATGGGTATTTTCATGACTTTTTTATGACAATTTCTTCTTTAGGGTAGTCAGTCTTTATACAACATAAAGATGAGATTTGCTTTATGCTAAATCCTCACAAGGAGATGATATGAAAGCTATTTGGAATAACGAAGTTTTGGCTAATTCAAACGATACTGTTGTAGTGGAGGGTAATCATTACTTTCCACCCTCAAGCTTGAATACGCAGTTTTTTAAAAAATCGGAAAAAAATACAGTTTGCTCCTGGAAAGGCACTGCTAGTTATTACGACATAGAAGTTAATGGCCAATCGAATAAAGATGCAGCTTGGTACTATCCTGAGCCTAAATCGGCTGCAAATAATATTGCTGGGTTTATTGCTTTTTGGAAGGGCGTACAAGTCACTGACTAATCAGTGATTACCTGGCAAAGAGCGCTACTTTGGTATTTCATCTCAAAGTTGAATGGCGCGAAAAGTCAAATTGATGCGTGGTCCAACAGATAGCTTTGTTTTTAACAAGCTATGTTGCCAAAATCCTTGGGTTGGAGCATGCATTACTAACGCGCTACCGTTGACTAGAAAAAGTGAAACGCGAGTACCGTCGCGCTTATGCCGAAAGGCAAATTTTCGCGTTGCTCCAAGGCTAACCGAAACAATCGGGGCTTGTTCATCAAGCTCAATTTCATCATCGCTATGCCATCCCATACCCTCATTACCATTGTGATAAAGATTCAGTAAGCAGGAATTGAATTTCCATTGAACTAATTCTTCTGCTTTACTTTTGATCTCTAAAAGCTCTGAAGTCCAGGCTTGGGGCTCTTTTTTTACTCCTGAGTAGGTATATGAGCAGCCGCTATCGCCTATCCAAGCTACTTTTCTTTGTGTCACCACCTTTTTCCCAAGCATCCATAATTCATCAGGCTGCCAATCCAAAGATGTTAATAGTGATTGATAGAGAAGATCGCTCATGACATCATTAAAAATGCCCTGGAAGTAGTGGGCGACACCATCCTTAGGCAGTACATTGATCTTAGGATCGGTCTCGATTTGCTCAAAAAGTTCGGTTTGCATGAGGAAAGTTGAAGCTCGAGTCTTATGGTTTGGCTTCAGATGTTTTATGTCATTGCGGAGTTCGTCCACTTCAACATGGCATTAATGCATGTTGAGACTTCTTAAATCGTCGTCCTCAATAATTTCAGTGATGAGATCCAGTCTAATACGGGGATTAGTTTGTGCAAGTAGGTGATTTTTTTGTGCGAGAGAGATGGGTAATAATTCGGCAAGGCGATTTGAGACCCAACCACAATCATCAATCTTGAAAGGCTTCTTAAATGGTGCATCACCCAAAAGATCTTCGCCTTGAATCACTGAAATAATTTCATTTAGCAGCTTGACTACCCCTTGATGTTCTTTAGGGATGGGCATTAGTGGATCTTTTTCAAGCAGCTCAATTTCACCAATCCATAAACCATTAGGCTCTTGGACGCTATTTAATAGCTTGAAGCGCAGAGTTCCAAATGATTTGGTCATGTACATGGCGGGCTGAACTGGGTCGAAGTCTTCAATGAGTGCAAGAGTGCCAATATTTGAAAAGATTGGAGCCAAATCT
>Ga0114963_10003037_pt1 | contig 11441 bp, 7 predicted proteins | sample C_131016_EF_Meta_FD_87019 | JGI IMG/M metagenome (GOLD analysis project Ga0114963, IMG submission 87019) | Freshwater microbial communities from Lake Croche, Canada to study carbon cycling - C_131016_EF_MetaG | ecosystem: Environmental > Aquatic > Freshwater > Lake | place: Lake Croche, Canada...
GATCAATGATCAAAGCCGGCGCCATATGACCCTGCGCGGCTTGTTTGATTTCCGCTTGGACCTGCAGGCGGCAGTGCCCCTCGAGGAAGTTGAGCCCGCCAGCGCCATCGTGCGGCGCTTCGCAACGGGCGCGATGTCCCTCGGTTCAATCAGTACCGAAGCGCATGCGACGCTCGCGCTGGCGATGAATCGGATCGGCGGCAAGAGCAATACCGGGGAGGGTGGCGAGGATCCGCTGCGCTATCGCGAGGAGGTGCGCTCGGGCACGCCTTATCAGGCCGGCGCCGGGCCTTTACGGGCCGGGCAGACGCTGGCCTCGGTGCTGGGTGAGGATCAGATCGAAGTCGACGTCCCCTTGCAGGACGGCGACTCGTTGCGCAGTCGTATCAAGCAGGTCGCCTCGGGGCGTTTTGGGGTCACCGCCGAGTATTTGGCGAGCGCTGATCAGATCCAGATCAAGATGGCGCAAGGCGCCAAACCGGGTGAGGGCGGCCAGTTGCCGGGCCACAAGGTTTCGGAGTACATCGCTCGGCTGCGTTTTTCGGTACCTGGGGTTGGCTTAATCAGCCCGCCGCCGCACCACGACATCTATTCGATCGAAGACCTTGCGCAGCTCATTCACGACCTCAAGAACGCCAATCCGCGGGCGTCGATTTCGGTCAAGCTGGTATCAGAGATTGGCGTCGGTACGGTCGCGGCAGGGGTCGCCAAAGCCAAGTCCGACCATGTTGTGATCGCCGGCCACGACGGTGGCACGGGCGCGAGCCCATTGTCCTCGATCAAGCACGCCGGCAGTCCGTGGGAGCTCGGTCTGGCCGAGACGCAGCAAACTCTGGTGCTCAACGGCCTGCGTTCGCGCATCACGGTGCAGGTCGACGGTCAGATGAAAACCGGTCGCGATGTGGTCATTGGGGCGCTTCTCGGTGCTGACGAGTTTGGCTTTGCCACCGCCCCGCTGGTGGTCGAGGGCTGCGTGATGATGCGCAAGTGCCACCTCAACACCTGCCCGGTCGGCGTGGCAACCCAGGATCCGGTGCTGCGGGCAAAGTTCCAGGGCAAGCCCGAGCACGTCGTGAATTATTTCTTCTTCGTCGCCGAAGAAGTTCGCGAGCTGATGGCGCAACTGGGCGTGCGGCGCATGGACGATTTGATTGGGCGCAGCGAGCTGCTCAATATGCGCGCCGGCGTCGAGCACTGGAAGGCGAAGGGGCTCGATTGTTCGCGCATTTTTTATCAACCAAAGGTCGCCCCGGGTGTGGCCCGGCGTGTTGTCGAAGCGCAAGATCACGGCCTTGCGCAGGCCCTCGATCATCGCCTGATCGAGCTCGCGCGCCCGGCGATCGAGCGCGGCGAGCGGGTCTCGTTCATGAGCGAAGTGCGTAACGTGAACCGCACGGTGGGCACCATGCTGTCGCACGAAGTGGCGCGCCGCTACGGCCACGCAGGCTTGCCGGCGGACACCATTCACGTGCAGCTCAACGGCACGGCCGGCCAGAGCCTGGGGGCGTTCTTAGCCCACGGCATCACCCTCGATCTGATCGGGCAAGCCAACGATTACGTCGGCAAGGGCCTCTCGGGGGGGCGCTTGATTGTGCGTCCGACGCCGGATTTCCGTGGTGCTGCGCACGAGAACATGATCGTCGGTAATACCGTTCTGTACGGGGCGATTGCCGGATCGGCGTTTTTCTCCGGCGTTGCCGGGGAGCGGTTCGCGGTGCGCAATTCGGGCGCGACGGCGGTCGTCGAGGGCACCGGCGACCACGGCTGCGAGTACATGACCGCCGGTACCGTGGTCGTTTTGGGCGAGACCGGGCGCAATTTTGCCGCCGGCATGTCGGGCGGGATCGCGTACGTCTGGGACCCGCGCGCGCAGTTCGCGGCGCGCTGCAATACGGCGATGGTGCGGCTCGACCCCGTCGTCGCGAGCGCCGAGCAAAGCCACGCCAGCGAGCCCGCCAGTTGGCACGAAGGGGAATGCGACGAAATCCTGTTGAAGCGATTGATCGAGTCGCATTTCAGTCATACGGGGAGCGAGACGGCGAAGCACCTGCTGGCCGACTGGGCCCTTGCGCGGACCCAGTTCGTCAAAGTATTCCCAGCCGAATACCAGCGCGTGCTCGGCGAGCGCGCGTTGGCGCGGGCGCCGGCGATCGCCCAGCCTCGGCCGGCCACTCCCGTCCGAGCGTAGGGCTGCTTGCGGCCAACACGAACCCACCCTCCACCCGAATCAGCGGATCCACAGCATGGGTAAGGTCACCGGATTTTTAGAAATCCAACGTTTACGCGAAACCAGCGAGGCGGTTGAATCGCGCCTGCATCACTACAAAGAATTCGTCCATCGACTCGACGATGCCGCAGCCGCCAAGCAGGGCGCGCGCTGCATGGATTGCGGTATTCCTTTTTGTCAGAATGGATGTCCGGTAAATAATATTATTCCGGATTGGAATGATTTGGTCTATCGGGGTGACTGGCAGCGTGCGATCGAGACTTTGCACTCGACGAATAATTTTCCGGAGTTCACCGGTCGCATTTGTCCGGCGCCTTGTGAATCGGCGTGCACGCTGAACATTAGCGACGATGCGGTGGGTATCAAGTCGATCGAGCACGCGATCATCGACAAGGCCTGGGAAGAGGGCTGGGTGCATCCCGTGCCCGCCAAGCAGTCGACGGGCAAGCGGGTTGCCGTCGTTGGTTCAGGCCCCGCTGGCTTGGCCGCCGCGCAGCAGCTTGCGCGCGCGGGACACGCGGTGACGGTGTTCGAGAAGAACGATCGTGTCGGGGGCTTGCTGCGCTATGGCATTCCCGACTTCAAGCTCGAGAAGTCCCACATCGACCGGCGGGTCGAGCAGATGCAGGCCGAAGGTGTGGAATTTGTTACGGGGGTTTTGATCAGCGATCAGGACCCCGCGCACTGGGATCAGCCGGTGACCAACCTGGCGACGCGCCATCGCACGCCGCAGCAGGTGCTGGCGGAGTTCGACGCCGTCGTGCTGGCGGGGGGCGCCGAGCAACCGCGCGACTTGCCGGTCCCGGGCCGAGAGCTCGCAGGAATTCACTATGCGATGGATTTCTTGCCCGAGCAGAATCGTCGTAATGCGGGCGACGTCGTCGCCAATCCCTTGCTGGCCACGGGCAAACACGTGGTGGTGATTGGTGGCGGCGATACCGGCTCGGATTGCGTCGGTACCAGCAACCGTCAGGGCGCGGCTTCGGTGACGCAGTTTGAGCTCATGCCCCAGCCCCCGGTGAGCGAGGACAAAGCGCTCACCTGGCCTTACTGGCCGAGCAAGATGCGCACGTCTTCTTCCCATGAAGAGGGCTGTGAACGCGATTGGGCGGTGCTCACGAAGGCTTTCCGAGGCGAGGCGGGGCGCGTCACCGCGCTTGAGTGCGCGCGCGTCGAATGGCGCCGCGACGCCGCCAGTGGGCGCCTCGAAATGATCGAGGTACCCGGTTCACAATTCGAATTGGCGGCCGACCTGGTGCTGTTCGCGATGGGTTTCGTGGCGCCGGTGCACAGCGTGCTGAGTGCTTTTGGCGTGGCCTTGGACGCACGCGGGAACGCGCGCGCGACAACCGATGGCGAGCATTCCTACGCCACGTCGGTAGCCAAGGTGTTTGCCGCCGGCGATATGCGGCGCGGACAGTCCCTGGTGGTGTGGGCGATTCGCGAGGGTCGCCAGTGTGCCCGCGCCGTCGACGCCTTCTTGATGGGCGCTTCCGATCTTCCTGTGTAATCCGTGCCGGCAGCGAGCCAAGCTTGAACGTGCGCCTGGATAAGTGGCTCTGGGCAGCGCGTTTTTTTAAAACGCGTGCGCTCGCCCAGGAAGCCATCGAGCGCGGTCAGGTGATGGTGGCCGATGAGCGCGTCAAGGTTGCACGCCCGGTTCGGCTGGGTGAGCAGATTTGGCTGCGGACCGGTTCGCAACAGCGCACGGTGGTGGTCTGTGGTTTGTCGGATCAGCGTGGCCCGGCCCCGGTGGCGCAGGCGCTCTACGAGGAAACCGACGAATCCGTGCGCCAGCGCGAGTTACACGCGCAGTGGCGCCGTTTGCACGCGGAGCCGGCCCAGTCGATTCTTGGCGGTCGCCCGACCAAACGTGACCGGCGCGAACTCGAGCGCTCGGCGCCGCAGGGCTTTGATGGCGCTTGAGAGTTCATCGGCGGCCCATCCTTGGCGCACGCTTTGGCTCGACGACGCCGGCGTGGTGAAGACGCTCGACCAGACCCGTTTGCCCTTCGCGCAGGTTGAGATCGCGCTGACCAGCCTTGAGGATTGCGCGCGCGCGATCGAAACGATGCAGGTGCGCGGCGCACCCCTGATCGGGGCGACCGCGGCCATCGGACTCGCGCTTGCGCTGCGGGAGGCACCGGACGACGCTAGCCTGCAGCGCGCGGTAACCCGCTTAGCCGCGACGCGTCCGACGGCGGTCAATCTGCATTGGGCGCTGGCGCGTGTGGCCGATGCGGTTGTGCCGTTGGCCACGCCGCAGCGCGCGCGCCACGCCTGGGCGCAGGCGCTGGCGATCGTCGAAGAAGACGTGGCGGTCAATGCCGCCATCGGTGAACAGGGTGCCGCCTTGGCGCGTGCGCACTTTGCTTGGCTAGCCCAAGCACCCGGGCCCCACCAGGGGCGAGCGTTGCAGTGGTTAACGCATTGCAATGCGGGGCGTTTGGCGACCGTTGCGCATGGCACCGCACTCGCGCCCATCTATGCCCTTCACGCCGCTGGCGTCGCGCAGCACGTTTGGGTCGATGAGACCCGCCCGCGCAATCAGGGTGCCAGCCTGACGGCGTGGGAGCTTGGCCAGGCCGGTATCGCGCACACGGTGATTGCCGATAACGCCGGTGGCCAGCTGATGCGCGCGGGTGCGGTCGACGTGGTGATCGTGGGCTGTGATCGGGTCGCTCGCAATGGCGATGTCGCCAACAAGATTGGCACCTACCTCAAAGCCCTGGCTGCACGCGATTGTGGGCTGCCGTTTTGGGTTGCCTGTCCCGCGTCGACCTTCGACCCGAGCCTTGTCAGTGGTGCGGAAATTCCGATCGAGGAGCGCAGCGCGCGCGAGGTCACGCATTTCTCGGGGCGTAACGAGCGCGGCGAATGGACCGAAGTGCAAGTGACGCCCGATGGCAGCCCGGCGCGCAACCCGGCGTTTGATGTCACGCCGGCGCGTTTGGTCGATGCGCTCATTACCGAGCGCGGTGTTTGCGCGGCCAGTGAAGCCGGGCTGGCCGCCTTGTGGCCGCAGCGTTTTGCCCGATGAGCCCGGGCGAGCAAGCTGCCCGTTCGGCCCTGCTGGCGACTGCGCGCGCCATGAACGGGCTCGGCATCAATCACGGCAAAACCGGCAATGTATCGGTGCGCTGCGCCCGCGGCGCGCGTCCCGGCTTGCTGATTACCCCGAGTGGCTTGCCTTACGAACGGTCCGAGGAGGCCGACTTGGTCTGGCTCGCGCTGGACGTCGAAGCCACCGAGATTGAGGCCGAACTCGACCAGCGCGCGGCGGGACGAGCGCTCGATGGCCGCTATGCGCCCTCGAGCGAATGGCGTTTTCACCGCGACATCCTCGCGACCCGCGACGACGTCGAAGCGGTGGTCCACACCCACGCCCAGGCCTGCGCGGCGCTCTCTTGCCTACCGGCGATTCAGCGCGACGGCATTCCGGCATTTCACTATATGGTGGCTGCGGCCGGGGGCGACGACGTGCGCTGTGCGCGCTACGAGCCCTTTGGTAGCGCCGAGCTCTCGCAGGCGGCGTTGCAAGCGCTAGCGGGTCGGCGCGCCTGCTTGCTCGCCCATCACGGACTGATTGCATTGGGGGCGACGCTCGAGGCGGCGCTCGCCCTCGCGGTCGAACTGGAGTGGTTGGCTGCGACCTACGCGCAAGCCCTCACGGTCGGTAGCGTCCTAGGCGGCCCGGCGCGGCTCGATGCGGCGCAAATGGACGAAGTGCTCACGCGTTTTCGCAGCTACGGCAGCGCACGCTTGCGTTAAGGCGCCGCGCTCCTTTGCATGCTTGAGGGCACGCTTAAGGGCATGCTTAAGGGCATGCTTGGGTGTGTGCTTAAGTGCGTGCCTGCGTGCCTGCGTGGGCACTTGCGTGGGCACCCGCGTGGGCACTTGCGTTGACACTTGCGTTGGCAGTTGCGTTGGCACTTGCGTTGGTACTTGCGTTGGCAATGGCCAGCACGCGCGCCAGATGCACTCCCGTGTGGCTATGGACGCGACCTTCGGGGCCCCAAGCAGCGGCCGCGACCGCTTCCGGGGGGCCGCAGGCGAGCACACGGCCACCGCCCGATCCGCCTTCGGGGCCCAGGTCGATGACCCAGTCGGCGGTTTTGATGACGTCCAGATTGTGTTCGATGACCAACAGCGTATTGCCGTGATCGACTAAGCGCTGCAAGACGCCGAGCAACTGCGCGATGTCGTGCGTGTGCAGCCCCGTGGTGGGCTCGTCGAGCACGTAAAGGGTGCGACCGGTGTCGCGCTTGGAGAGCTCTTGCGCCAGTTTTACGCGTTGCGCCTCGCCACCGGAGAGCGTGGTGGCGCTCTGGCCGAGGCGCAAGTAGCCAAGCCCGACGGCGAGCAGCGTATCGAGCTTGCGGGCAATCGCGGGCACGCTCGAAAAAAAACGCTGCGCCTGCTCGACCGTGAGCTCGAGCACGCCAGCGATGTTGAGACCCTTCCAGAGCACCTCGAGCGTTTCGCGGTTGTAGCGTTGGCCGGCGCAAGCGTCGCAGGGCACGTAGACGTCGGGCAGGAAGTGCATCTCGACCCGCAACACCCCGTCGCCTTCACAGGCTAAGCAGCGGCCTTCCTTGACGTTAAACGAGAAGCGCCCGGGACCATAGCCGCGCTCGCGTGCCAGGTTAGATTCCGCAAAGAGTTCGCGAATCGGCGTGAACAGACCGGTGTAGGTCGCAGGGTTCGAGCGGGGTGTGCGACCGATCGGGCTCTGATCGATCGCGATTACTTTGTCGAATGCCTGCAGCCCTTCGATGCTCTCAAAAGGCGCTGGTTCATGCGCACTGCCGTGCAGATGGCGGGCTACCGCGGCCAGCACGGTGTCGTTGATGAGCGTGGACTTGCCAGAGCCAGAGACGCCGGTCACACAGGTGAAAAGCCCAATCGGGAACGCGACGTCGACCTGCTGCAGATTGTTACCGCGCGCGCCGCGCACGACGAGTTGTTGCTGCGGGTCCGGGGATCGGCGTTGCGCTGGCAGCTCGATACGCAGGCTACGCGCGAGGTAGCGGCCGGTGAGCGAGTGCGGGTTGGCGGCGAGCGCCTCGGGGGGGCCCTGGCCGACGATTTCGCCCCCGTGGACGCCAGGCCCGGGGCCGAGATCGACGACGTAGTCGCTGGCGCGGATGGTGTCCTCGTCGTGTTCCACCACGAGTACCGAGTTGCCCAGATCGCGCAGATGTTTGAGCGTCGCGATCAAGCGTTCGTTGTCGCGCTGGTGCAAACCGATCGAAGGCTCGTCGAGCACGTAAAGCACCCCGGTGAGGCCAGAGCCGATTTGGCTGGCCAGGCGGATGCGCTGACTTTCACCGCCGGAGAGCGTCTCGGCGGGGCGATCGAGCGAGAGGTAGTCGAGACCGACGTTAACGAGAAACTGCAAGCGCGAGGCGATTTCGCGCACGATGCGTTCCCCGATCGCCGCCCGCGAGCCGGGCAACACGAGTTGTTCAAACCAGCGCAGCGCCTCGCCCAGGGTCCAGTGCGCGAGCTCCGCAATCGGTCGCCCGGCGACCCGGACGAAGCGCGCCTCGACGCGCAAACGCGCTCCTTCGCAGGCGGGACAGGTTTTGACGTGGCGGTACTTGCCGAGCTCCTCGCGGATGGCGGGCGCGTCGGTTTCGCGCCAGCGTCGCTCTAGGTTGGGCAGGATTCCTTCGAAGGGATGCGTGCGCACCGTGGGTTTGGCGCGCTCGCTGAGATAGGCGAAGGGGATCTCGGTGCTCCCAGAGCCTTCGAGGATGACCTGGCGTATCGGTGCTGGCAGGGTCTCCCAGGCTTGATCGAGGTCGAATTGGTAGAACGCGGCCAGGCTTTGCAGCATCTGGAAATAAAACGCGTTGCGCCGATCCCAGCCGCGAATCGCGCCACTGGCAAGGCTGAGCTGGGGAAACTGCACGACCCGGCGCGCATCGAAATAGCTCACCTGGCCCAAGCCGTCGCAGTCGGGACAGGCGCCGGCGGGGTTGTTGAACGAAAAGAGCCTCGGTTCGAGCGCGGTCAGCGACCAGCCACAGTGCGGGCAGGCGAAGCGATTCGAAAAGCTCGCCTCGTGGGGCGTCTCGCCTTCGAGTTCGACCACGAGCGCGCGCCCCGCGCCCAGGCGCAAGGCGGTTTCGAACGATTCGGCCAAGCGGGCGGTTGCGCCGGGACCGGTCTTGAGGCGGTCGACAACGGCATCGATCGTATGGCGCAGGTTGCGCGCCAGCGCCGGCAGCGCGTCGAGTTCGTACAGCACCGCTGGCCCCTGCCCTTCGGTGGCAACGCGAACGCGCGCGAAGCCTTGTGTGCGCAGGCTCTCGAAGAGCTCCAGATGCTCCCCTTTGCGCGCCGCTACCAGGGGCGCCAGGATCATGATGCGCACGCCCGGGGGCCGGGCAGCGATGGCGTCGACCATCTGCGCAACCGACTGCGCGGCCAACGCCTCGTCGGGGTGACTGGGGCAGTGGGGCGTTCCCGTGCGCGCGTAGAGCAAGCGCAGGTAGTCGTGGATTTCGGTCACCGTGCCAACCGTCGAGCGAGGGTTATGGCTAGCCGCTTTCTGCTCGATGGCGATCGCTGGGGAAAGGCCCTCGATCCAGTCGACGTCGGGCTTTTCCATTAACTGGAGGAACTGGCGCGCGTAGGTCGAGAGACTTTCGACGTAACGACGCTGACCCTCGGCGTAGAGGGTATCGAACGCGAGCGAGGACTTGCCCGATCCCGAGGGCCCAGTGATGACGACGAGCGCGTTGCGCGGCAGCTCGAGCGCGATGTTTTTCAGGTTGTGCGTGCGTGCGCCGCGGATGCGGATCGCGTTGGTCTCGGGCACAGAAAATGCTGCCCGCGCGGGCGTAGGTGGCGATGGCGGCAGCGGTGCAGACATGGGACGGACACGCAAGCGGGCAACTTGCTACTATAGCTGGCCCGTGCAGCCCGTTCCCACGCCCCTCCCCGACCCCGACCGGATGACGCCGCGCGAGCTGCGGGCGTCGGTCTCGCTCGCGTCGATTTTCGCGCTGCGCATGTTGGGTTTGTTTCTCATCCTGCCGGTGTTCGCGGTTCATGTACGCTCCCTTCCCGGTGGTCAAGACGGTGCGCTGGTCGGCTTCGCGATGGGCGTTTATGGCCTCACCCAGGGTTTGCTGCAGATCCCGTTCGGCATCGCCAGCGATCGCTTTGGTCGTCAGCGCGTGATGTTGATCGGCTTGGCCCTTTTTGCTGTGGGCAGTACGACGGCGGCGCTGGCCGACTCGATGCTTGGAATCACGGTTGGGCGTGCCTTGCAGGGTGCTGGGGCGATCTCGGCTGCGGTCACGGCGGCGATCGCAGACGCCACGCGCGACAGCCAGCGCACCAAGGCGATGGCGATGGTGGGGGGCTCGATTGGGGCGACGTTTGCGCTCTCCTTGGTGGCTTCGCCCCTGCTCTACAGCGCATTTGGGCTCTCGGGCTTGTTTTGGCTGACGGCAATTCTGGCGTTCGTGGGCATGGGCGTCGTCTGGCGGGTCGTACCCTTTGGGTCCCCTGCTGAAGTGGGCCCCACCGCTGCAACGCCGTCGGTCGCATCCCCCCGAGGGTCCGCCGAGCGAGCGCCAGGGCAAGCGCCGGAGCAAGCACCGCGGCAAGCGGTGGAGCAGGCGGTTGAGCAAGCGCCGGAGCAAGTGCCCGTCCATTGGCGCACGGTGGTTTTTGAGCCCGATCTGTTGCGCCTCAATGCCGGGGTCTTCGTGTTGCACATCGTGCAAATGGCGACCTTTGTGGTGGTGCCGCGGTGGCTCATTGAACGCGCTGGCTTGGCGATCGGCGAGCATTGGAAACTTTACCTGCCCGTGGTGTTGGTCTCCTTTGTGGCGATGATGCGTCCTTTGTTCCGCGCCGAACGCAAAGGCTATTTGCGCCCAGTATTTCTGGCTGCGATTGCGCTCTTGTTGGGGGTCGAGATTGCGTTCGCCTTCGAGCCGCATGGGTTGCCGGCAATGGCCCTTTTGTTGCTGTTCTTTTTCATTGGTTTCAACGTTTTGGAGACCTGTCTGCCGTCGCTTGCTTCGCGCCTTGCGCCCGCGCACGCGAAGGGTTTGGCGTTGGGCGTCTACAACACCACGCAGGCCCTGGGCTTATTTGCTGGTGGCGCGCTCGGCGGTGCGGTCTACGCCCGCTGGGGCGGGGCTGCCGTATTCATTTCGATGGCGAGCCTGACGGCGTGCTGGTTGCCGCTCGCTTTCGGGGCCAAGCGTTGGCCAGGGCGCTCCGGTACCGCCGTGGGCGCTCCCGTGGGCGGCACCGCACTAGGACCTGCGTCTAATGGCAGCGCCGCCTAATTACTGTATATTTAAACAGTTTCTTGCTGTTTACGCCACCGATTTGCGGGTGGCAACGCCATTTCGTCCCGGATTCACCCATCCCTGCTATCGCTCTCGCACGCAACCGCCCTGGAGGCAATCATGTCGTATGCAAAAGTGACCTTGATCGGCAACTTGGGGCGCGACCCCGAGATGCGCTTCACGCCCGATGGCCGTGCCCTGGCCAATACCAGTATCGCCGTCACGCGCAAGACCAAAACGGGTGAGGAGACCGACTGGTACCGGGTCACCTTTGGCGGCAAGCTCGGCGAGATCGCCGGCGAATACCTGAAGAAGGGCCGCCAGGTCTACGTCGAGGGACGTCTCAAGCTCAACAAGTACACGGATCGCGATGGCGTTGAGCGCCACTCACTCGACGTCGACGCCACCGAAATGCAGATGCTGGGGACTCGCGACGGAGCGGCTCGCGCGGGCGACGACGCGCCCGGGGCTTATGCGGGCCGTGAGGCCGGTGCGGGCAACGCCGGGGCTGGGTCGGCACGTGAGAGCGGCGGCGCGCGCGCAGCGGGCGCGCGGCCCGCGCCGGCCCGCGCTGGCGCTGGTTTTGACGCCGAGGACGACGACATCCCATTCTAGAATATAGATCGGAAATTCCGATCACGCCGATCGAAATGATCGGTTGGCGCTGAGATCGGTCCTCCTTGCATGATGCGGCTCACCTTCACCACATCCTGCAAGGAGTACTTCATGAGTTCGATCCATACCCCTCAGACCGCCACCGAATCTGAGGCGCAAACGGTTCCGGCCCAAGCCGCCACCACGATCGCCAATCTCGAGGCGGCGTTCGCTGGCGAATCGATGGCACACATTAAGTATCGATACTTCGCCAAGATCGCTCGTGATGCGGGCGACGA
>Ga0114963_10003038_pt1 | contig 11439 bp, 13 predicted proteins | sample C_131016_EF_Meta_FD_87019 | JGI IMG/M metagenome (GOLD analysis project Ga0114963, IMG submission 87019) | Freshwater microbial communities from Lake Croche, Canada to study carbon cycling - C_131016_EF_MetaG | ecosystem: Environmental > Aquatic > Freshwater > Lake | place: Lake Croche, Canada...
AAAGAGTTTTGGGCACAAGCAAAACCTGTACTAATCTTTACAGAAGAATTTACCTACTCAGATGAATATAAGTATGCCGGAACTGCCGATATAGTTGTATCAATGAACGGAGAGACTTGGCTTATTGACTTTAAAACATCTAACAGTTTACATAAATCATATGACTTGCAACTAGCAGCTTATGCTAAGTCAATTGAAGAGACAAAAGGTATTAAGATTGATAGAACAGCTATACTTTGGTTAAAAGCTTCGACTCGAGGAGAGGATAAAAGTGGTAAAAAAATACAAGGTAAAGGATGGGAGTTAAAAGTAGTTGACGATATAGAAAAAAACTTTGAATTATTCAAATTGATCTATAAATTATATGAAATAGAAAATCCAACGACAGAGCCAAAGTATACATCATATCCAACCACTATCAAACTTTAGTACTATTTATTTAATATAACTGTTGGATATTCAAAAGAATATTCATATCTTTAGGTAAATAAGACTACAATGGGAGGAAACGTATTTGACAGTACAGCACCAATAAAAAAAGAACATATTAAACCAACTCTATTAGAGTTTTTTAAGCAGTTCAAACAAATATTTCCAAAAGCAGAACCATTCTTTAGAGAAATGAAAACTCTAGGATCTGTAGGGAAAAAAGATTATTCAGGGGATATTGACCTAGCACTTGCCGGGTCATCCTTTGATAATTTAGAGGATTGGGGTTTAGATGAAAAACACGTTCAAGCATTATTTGAAGGATTTAAAAAAAGAGCTAGAACCTCTTCAGATGATCAGTTAATGAAAAGAGCAGTTATTGTTGCAATAGCACAAAAGATTGCAGAAGCTGATACAGAGATTATAGCAGACGTAAAAGGATCTTCAGCAGGAGCTTTATTCTTACTATTTCCTCAATATGATGAAAATAACGAAGTAGTAGGGCAGAATGTTCAAATAGATGTAAATGTTGGAGATGTAGATTGGCTACAATTTGCATATCATTCAGCTACATATTCAGGAAACGTAAAAGGGTTACATAGAACACAATTACTTGTATCTTTATTCTCACATAAAGGGTATACATTCTCTCACAATTATGGAGTAAAAGATAAAGAGACGCAAGAAATTGTAGCAAATACACCGCAACAAGCAATAGATTTATTAAATAAGCTATACGGTTTAAATTTAGATAGAGATACAATAGGAGACTATTTTAAATTGATAGAAGCGTTAGAAGCAGGATTATCTCCAAAGGATTTGCATGCTGTTTATGATACCTATTTAAAAATATTAGATAGTACTAGAGCAGATATACCGGAAGATTTACAAGCCTATTGGATAGATAACCAAGAAAGATTAGGATTAAAAGGTAAATTCTTACCAGATAATTCAAACTTAATACAATATAAAGTATAATATGTCAGGAGTAGCAGGAGGAAATAGAATAGAAAGAGGGGATGTACAAGCTACATTCAATAAGTATGTAGACGAAGTTCTTAGTAAAATACCAGGCTTTAAAAAAGCATCTCTATCAGGATCTGTTAAAGCAGGTTCAAAACCTGACTTTGGAGATTTGGATATTATAGTATGGTTTGAAGGAGAAGATAAGAGAGAAGTTAAACAAAGACTTATCGATACTATTACTAAACTTCCTTCTAATGTAATTGTGCCTTTTAAGAGTGAAAAATATGCTGGAAAAAGATACCATAATGCAGGAGAATTAATATCAGTACTTTTCCCTATTGAAGGAAAAACAGATGAATATATTCAAGTTGATAATATTATATCACTTTCAGAAGAAGAACATGCTTTTAAAGGATCTTTTTTAGATCTACCAGCCGAAAAACAAGGCCTGTTAATAGGATTGGCAAAAGTAATTCTATTGGAAGAAGATCCACAAGAAGTATTTAGAAGAATGGGGATTAAAGATTTGCCTAAATTAAAAAAAGGTGAAGAATTTGAATTTAACCTATCATCAGTAAAATTATCTTTAAGAAAAGTAAAGCTTGAGGACTTTAAAGAAGTAGCAAGGGAAGAGGTTTGGTCTACAACAAATTGGGGTACTATAAAAATCCTATTTAAAGGATTTAATATAGATGGATCTTTTGAAGACCTATTAGACGATATTGCAAGAAAGCTTACAAATGCTAGATCTAAAAATAGAATAGCAGGAATATTTAGATCAATGGTATCTGTTAAGTCAGGAGAAGTTGGTACAGCTAAAGGTAAGGGTAAGGAAGATGCTTTAGAAAAAGTAGCTCAAACACTTTCAGAAGCTATGGACGATCAATCAATAACAGTTGCATTATATGGAGGAGGATTTAAACCACCTCACAAAGCACATTACGAAAACGCTAGACTTTTATCTCAAAATGCAGATAAGTTAATTATCTTTATTGGATCAAAAATAAGAGAAGGAGTAAAAATTACTGCTGAACAATCAAAAGCTATTTGGGAAATATATGCTAAATATCTAGCAACACCAGTAGAGATTGTTATAAGCCCAATTACTCCAATTAAAGATATATACAACTGGGTTGACGAACACCAATCTGAGGTAGATAAGATAGTAACAGGTACAATGGCAGATGAAAGAGCTAAATTTAGTTACTTCGATAAGAATAAAGATAAGTATCCAAAAGTAGAAGTAAGAGAATTACCTACAATTGTAACAAAAGAAGATGATAAATTTTCTGCTACAGAAATAAGAAAATCAGAAGAATACCTACTATCAGGAAAATGGATACCTTCTGTTATATCTAAAGACGATAAGAAAGAGATTATTAACATAGTAACACCTCAAGAAGAACCTTCTGTAGAAGATAAAATGTTAGATACAATTGATGAAGTATTTGCAAGTTTTTTCCCTACAACTGCTAAAAAGAAAGCATTAAGAGAAGCTTCATCAGGAGTTCCTATCATGCCTTCAGCTGCAATTCCTTCAAAAGATAGAGCTAAATTAGAACATCTTTATGATGAGTTGATTAAAGTTATAGATGGTGATGAATTTAATCTTGAATTCTTACAAGATGCAATTACTATAACAAATAAAGCAGTAGGTCAAATTGGATTTGATTATACTCCAATGCAAAAACGATTACCAGAAGGAATAGATCAAGAGAAATTTAACTACACTCCGTATATAGCATCTATCTTAGAGTATATGTTAGATAAGGGAATGAATATTACTCCACTACCAGAAGTAAAAATAAGATATGATGAAAATCAAGCTGATAATTTCTTCGGTAAAACAGCTTTTTATGATCCAAATAATCAAGAAGTAGTACTTTTTGTAATGGGTAGACATCCTAAAGATGTTTGCAGATCATTTTCTCATGAAATGATTCACCATATGCAAAATATAGAAGGACGGTTAGGTAATATTCAAACTTCAAATACAAATGAAGATGATCATTTACAGCAAATAGAAGACGAAGCCTACTTAGAAGGTAATAGAGTTTTTAGAAATTGGGAGGACGGAATTAAAAACAATAATAAAGAGGTTATGGCAGAAGGAAGATATGATAAAATAAGTAATCAAGCATCTTCAGATTTATTTAGAGGTTGGAAAGAAGCTTATGAAGCAGGAGAAAAAAGTATAGGATTTGAAGAATCTTATTCAAATAATGATGTAGAATTTGATGTAGAAGGAACTCTATTATTGACACCAGGTACAGGTAAGATGGAAGTCTTAGACAGTACTGGAGCAGGTTTTGACGAAGATGGAGATTTTATTATAGTAAATATCGCTATTGATCCAGACCTACTACCGGGTTTTTGGAAAGAGATTTCAATGACTTTAAAAGATCTTTTTAGACATGAAATAGAACACCTTACTCATAATAGGGGAGGAGTATCTTCAAACCCTGCAAAAACAATGCAAGGAGATTTAGCAAAAAGAGATAAGATAAGAGCAGGAGAAAAACCAATAGGAGACTATTTTAAACTTAAAAAAGAAATAGATGCAAATCTACAGGGAATGTATTTTAGAGCTAAAAAAGAAAAAAGACCATTTGCAGATGTTGTAAATAGTTATTTAGATGCTCAAGATATTACTCCAAAAGAAAGACAGGAAATACTTACATTATGGCGTAAAAGATTACCTGCACTAGGAATAAAACAATCATTATAAAATAAAAAGGTTATGGGAAAATTAGTAGACTTATTATTAGAAGAATCAGACTTTACACCAAAGTATCAAATATACTGCGATATGGATGGGGTATTAACAGATTTTGAATCAAGGTTTATAGAAATGCTTAAAAAAGAAGGTCCTAAATACTACTCTAAAGCAGAGTTAGAAGGAATTACAAGACCTAAGCATTTTGAAAAGAAATTTGGTCAAGACGAATTTTGGAAATTTATAGACAGTTTTGGAGAAGAGTTCTGGTCGGGAATGAATTGGATGCCAAACGGTAAAGCATTATGGGATTTTATCTCACCTTACAAACCTAAAATTCTTTCATCTCCATCTAAAGATAATTCTTCAAGATTAGGAAAAAGATTATGGATAGTAGAACATTTACATCCATCACCACAGGAAGTAATTTTTGCACAAGCAGAAAAGAAACAAAAATATGCAACTACAGAATCAATTCTTATAGATGATAAACCATCTAATATAGAGGAATGGGCTGCAGCAGGAGGAATATCCTTAGAAGTAAAAGACGGAGAAATCCAATCAGTTATTAATAAATTAAAAGAACTCGGTTATGGGCGAAAGCTTACTTAAAAAAGAATTCAAATCAAAAGATGTTAACAGAGCTAGGAATCTAGTAAAGAAAGACTTTTCAGCAAAAACAGTAGACGGAACAGGGTACGAAAAAGCTTATGTTGCCTATAAAGAAGGAGACATCTGGGAAGAGAGTGGAAGAACTTGGACTATTAAAAATGGTATAAGACAAAATGTCACTAAACTTGATGCTGCTAAAAAAGCATTACAAATGCCATTGAAATGTCCAAAGTGCGGAGGACCTATGAAACACCACTTAGCTCAAAAGATGTATAAAATACATGGTTTTTGTTTTGATCCATGTACTGTAGAGTATGAAGCTGAATTAAGAAAAGCTGGATTATATGAACAGTATGAGAAATCGATGATGCAGGGAGGTATAAAAGCTTTTGCAAAAGACATTGAACAATGGGTACTTGAAAGTATAAATCAATCAAATACTTTTGTAACGGAACAGGGTGATTTAGAGGACTGGAACGGTAATAATGCAGAGTTTAAAAAACAAGCAATGGAAAATCTACAAGAATTTCTTATGCATGTTAAAAAGCATATAGAGGAGTAATAAGTTTTTCTTACTATTTATTTTTAAACAGTAAATAGTATTTGACTTATGGCAAAAGCAAAAGCAGCACCTTCATCAGTTAAGGTAGAAAAACCTAAAGTATCAAGACCAGGAGTTCACGCAAAGACAAAGACCTCTGCTTTGAAGAGTTCTAAGAATTATAAGAAACTTTACCGTGGACAAGGGAAATAAAAAACTGTCATCAGATAAGGTAGCTTTTATGAGGGAACTTATAAGAGAGGTATTATCTGAAGAAGAAGCGGATAGATGTTTACGAATAGCTAGACAAAAATACGATAAACCCTCAGCCTATAGATCAGGTGCTATTGTTAGATGTCGCCAAGGAAAAATTTGGAAAGATCTAAAAGAAATAGTTCAAGAGGTTTTACAGGAAGAGGAATCTCTTCATAAATGGTTCTCTAGAAGAGGAGCAAAAGGTAAAACCACAGGATGGGTTGACTGTAATGCACCTGATGGAAAAGGAGGATATAAATCCTGCGGAAGACAAGAAGGAGAAAAAAGATCAAAATACCCAGCCTGCAGACCAACACCTGCTCAATGTAGAACAAAAGGAAAAGGTGAGACCTGGGGTAAAACAGAATAATATGAAGCTACTACAATTACTAAAAGAAGCAAAAGAAGTATTAGCAGATTTTGCTAAAACCAGAGGAGAAGGAGCTAAAAAAATAGCTGAAAATGCTCATGAAAAAGGAGGCCTTGCTCTATTAACCTGGCATCACTTTAAAGTAAAACTACCGTATTATAAAAAAGCTTCTGAAGGAAAGCTTGATATGGAACAAGCAAAAAAAGAGTTTGAAGAAACCTATAAAAAGATTTCTTTAGATATGTCACAAATCGAATTCCAAAGAGAGGTAGGAAGATTAGAGGTATTAGGTGAACTATTAATTAAGAATAAGTAATATGAACTTACTAAACATAGTAGCAGAAGCAGAAGTAAAATGCCCTCCAGCAACTCAAAGCATTCCTCTTAATTTAAAGAATCGTCAAAGTGCTATAGAGAAAGAGCACTATGGTCCGCTAAATCCAAATGAACCAAATAATAAATTTTGGGAAAAGAAAGCAGAAATGTGGCAGTTGGATTCTGTAGAAGAAGCTAAAAAATCATTATGCGGAAATTGTGCAGCTTTTGACCAAACATCTAAAACATTAGATTGTATTGCAAAAGGTATTGGCAACGATGAAGGATCAGAAGATCCATATGAAGTAATAGAGGCAGGTGATTTAGGGTATTGTAGATTTTTAAAATTTAAGTGTGCTGCAAAAAGAACATGCGATGCATGGGTAGTAGGTGGACCATTAAAAGATAAAGAATAATAAATGATATTAACACTAACTGATAATAAATTCGATAGTAATACTTATTGGGATAAACCCTTAGTAAATCCATCTGAATTAATGAATGCAGATTGTGTAGATTTATTTGACCAAAATGGGTATCATTTGACTAAAGCAGAACAAGCTTTTGCAGCAGCAAATAATTATCCATTTGTAATAAGAAGACATGAGCTAACCCTTAGACAGGATTGGATTATTTCAGATAAAAATAAGAGCGGGGTTCATATGAATCATTGCGACTTATTCCAGCGTAAAGGATTTACAGGAGATGCTTTGATGCAATTAACAATTATCGCACAAGACAATCCCCTTTTATGGAAGCTGATTAAAATGAAACCTAAATGGGGTATTGATATCAGTTTAGATTATGTTGACCAAGATGGTAACGTATTTGAAGTTTTTCACTATGAATGGGATTCATTTGAATATAATGCAGTAGTTGCTAAAAAGCAAGAAATACAATCATTTGTATTAGCTCAAGATTGGGATAATATAGCTATAGATTTAATAAAAAGAAAAGACGAATGGGTACATTTAGACTTCTTTGAACAATCAAAATGGAAAACAGATTACTATTCATTACCAGAGGAAAAATTTAAAAATGTAGTTTGGAACGAGTAAATAATAATATGGAAAAGTCACAAATTATTGAAATAATAAGAGAAGTTCTTCAAGAGGAATCTAAAGGACTATGGGCTAACATAAATGCCAAGCATAAAAAAGGAGAAAAACCTGCTAGAAAAGGAAGTAAAGCTTATAAAGCAGCAGTAGCAGCAGGTAATGAACTTGAAACTACAAAAGAGATTACATCCTCAGAACTAGACTCAGTTGAAAGACATGCTGATTCAGAATTAGATCCTATCGATATAGAATTTGGTAACCACTTCTTTGATAGATTAAATGATCCTAGAAATGGCAGAGAGATTACAACAGATGAATTAGTATCGTTTTTTGATCGATTAGCTAAGAAAAAAGAAGCTTTTATAAGCTTTGTTAAAAGATATAGAGAGTTTGTTGTTAAAGATAAAAACAGTAGTATAAATATTCCTTTTGTTAGTCAAATAAATCAAGCACTAGCAAAGACTATTATGAGAAAACCAGGATTTATGACACCAGATCCTGCAATAACTCTAGAAGAAGGAATAGATGATCCTGTTAAGCCAGGAATATTAAAAGATAGATTAGGAAAACTGACCTGTACAAAAGTTAGATCAGCACATTCGAAATTAGAAGATAAAGGTACTCATTACGGTAAAGCATTACAGAGATATCTAAATTATCATTGCAAATAGTATAATAATAGAAAATAAATTCATATCTTTAGAAGATGAAAAAGCGAATAAGAATAATAAAAGAAACAACAGTTCCTGCAACAGTATCTTACAAAGGTAACTTACCGGATAAAGTATTAAAAGTAGATCCTTCAGATAAGGAAACTATTCAAAATATGAAAACAGATCCTAATATAGATCATGCAACTGTAGGTAATATGAAAATCAAAGAAGAGATAAGAAAATACACTACAGAAGAATCAGCAGCAGTTGGTAAAACAGTTGCTAAATCTCTTTTAAAAGTTCTTAGAGCAGAAGGAGATGAAGTTGTAAATATGAAATTAACTGGAATAGGTACAGATAAATTTAATATCCATGTTGAATACGGAAATGATAAAGGATCTGACACTTTTAAATTCAACTTAAACCCAGAAGGAACAGCTATCATATTAGCCCTAGGAAACGAGCCAATAGAGCTAGTAGACTTTGTAATAACACAGGGTAATACTGTCTCTCTACCGACTCCTGAACTAGAAGATAAACTAAGTGATGCAATGAAAAAATATGTGGGAGAACCTACAGATAATGAATATGATCAAATGGCTACAATGGAGCCGCCACATGATGAATCACAGTTAAATAAGAACATAGCAGAAGGAGTAGACGAAAACGATAAAGATATTCAACTTATTCGTAAGTTTATAGAGATGTTCGAAGTTAACAATAGTAAATTTGAAGGACTTTATAAACAAGCTAAAGTACAGGCTGCTACTACAGGAGATGTTAAGTTTAAACATTTACTAAGTCTTATGGATAGAGCTAAAGCCTATTACTTCCAAAGCGTAAAAAATCAAGAAAAATTTGATGCAGATAGAGAAGGAATGAGTGAAGTACTAGGAGCTAATTCAAAACCAGAAACTTATATAAAAGACTTTGCAAAATCAAAAGCTCCTCAATTTAAAGGAAAGTCAAAAGAAAAGAAAAGACAAATGGCTATTGCAGCTTATATGTCTAATAAAAACGAAGGACTAGACCCAGTAGGAAAAGAAGATGATGATATCAACAATGATGGAAAAGTTGATAAAACAGATAAGTATTTAGCAAAGAGAAGACAAGCTATTGCTAAAAATATGAAAGAGGATATTGATATAGGTCATGAAGACAACGAACCACATATGTTAAAAGGAGATCTTTATAAGCTTGCTAAAAATACAGTAGAGTTATATAAAGCTATGGAAGCATTAGAAGGACAGGGAGAGGTAGACTTTCCTCAATGGTGGCAAGGTAAAATCATGAGAGCTTCTGATGATGTAGAATGTGCTAAAGAGTACCTAGAATTTGAAATGGAAGAACCAGCTATCGATGCTGCAATCAATACATTAGGAGAAGCAAAGGGTACTTGCTGCCATAAATGCGGACACGTTCACGTAAAAGGAACTCCACATCCAACTCCATACTTAACAGGTAAAAAAAACTGTAAATTTAGAGACTAATGAAAAGATCAGAATTAAAAAATCTAGTACTAGAAGCATATGTAGAACTTCTTAGAGAAGAAGAAAATACAGTACTAAAAACAGCTACTCAAGAAATATTAGGAAAATTTCCTACAGTTAAAAAAGCAATAACATCTTTACTTACATCAGAATTTCCTGAGTTTGTTCAAGATATAAAATGGGTAGCACCAAAACCATCTACTTTTCAAGTTGTTCTTAAAAATGGACAGCCATTCTATCTAAAATGGACAGGAAAAGGATTTGATGCTCAAATTGAAGGTAAGTCTTATTTTTTAGGAAGCACCTCAGACTATCAACAAGCTCTAGATAAGTTAAATGATATTCTTAAAAACGGACCAATCACAAATGGTGAAGAACCAGGAGGAGAGGAATTCGGAGCAGCACCTGAAGGAGGAGCAGAACCAGCAGCCGGAGGCGGTGGCGGAGAATTTCCAGGTGGAGAAGCCGGAGGAGAAGAAGCAGCACCTGAATTTGGAGCAGAAGAAACACCAGCAGGACCAGGAGAAGAAACACCAGAAGCACTATAATGAACGTAGTAGATAGAATAGTTACAGAATGGGCCTTCCGTTGTAAGAAAGGATACCCAGATATGAATAATCCTGACGATATGAAAATATTGAAAGAGATCTATTCGGAATATGGTATAGTTTTAGAAGAAGAAAAACCTAAAGAAGAGGAAAATTACTCTGTAGATAGTTTAATAAAATTACTACAGTCACGAAAAGATGAATTACCCCAGTCTTTTATTAATAAAATTTACTACTCCATTCAAGAGAAAGGTAAAAAGTTAGGATCTATTATCTCTAAAGAAATTCATGCAAAAGGATTAGATGCCTCAGAAGCAGAAATTTTTGGATTAATAAATACAGTACCAGGATTAGAAACACAACTTACACAAGTACTTAATACCCCAAGTAAACAGATAAAACTTAGCGATTTAGGGACTACAGGTAATATAATTGCAGTAGGAAAAACAGTTACAGGATTACCGCAAGATTTTCTTGTAAGTCTACTATCTGCTGGACGTTCTGCAAAAGGAGGAAAAGCAGTAGGAGAGGGAGAAGCGTTCTTAGCACTATTGGGTAAAGACGGTAAAAAACTGGATGTAGGAGATGTAGGACTAGAAGGTAAATCTATCGAATTAAAAGGAAGAGCAGGTAGATTAGGAGGCTGGGATTCTTTAGAAGACTTATACAGCTCTCTTGATAGCTTAGATCCTAACCAACAACAATCAGGAAGATCAAAAAGCCTACCAGTAAGAGTATCTGAAATTATAAAACAACACCCAGAACTTAGTAAAGAAGTAGAAAAGTTATTAGAAAAAGAATTTAATACTAATTTTTCAAAAATAGATTCAGCAGAAAAACTTAATCAAGAACTTTTAACGTGGTATGTAAACTACTTCCTTAATACAGAAGCAAAAAATGTAGATTATATAATGATTATAATCGGAGGAGAGTATAAAATGTTTACTAGGGAAGAGTTTAAGGAAGGAGTAGAATCGGGTAATATTTACTTTGATAGTAACTTTAATAGAAGTACGAAGTACTTACGTATAAAAGGATTCAAATAAATAAACTATTTATAAACAAAATAAACCACAATGGCAGATAATTTTAACTTAAGAACATTCTTAACAGAGAATAAACTTACTAAAAATACACAGCTTTTAAACGAAAATGTAGATATTGCACAAGCATTTTCTCAAGCAGGAATTACAGGAGAAGTAACAGTAGCATTCCACTCAAGCCACGGTATGAGCGACGAACCAGAATTTCAAGTAATGAATGCACAAGATGCTTTGGCAATGATTACAAGTCAAGCACTACTTGATGATGAAGAAGACGTACTTATCGCACAAGGTGATGAAATAGACCAACAAGGTGATTTGGATCCAGAAACACAAGGACTTGAGTGTAAATTAGAAGTTGCAATTTTAGATTATGGTACATACGAAGTATACCAAGGCTCGAATAAAGAAAGCCTAGATGAAGGAAGCTACTCAGACAGCTA
>Ga0114963_10003039_pt1 | contig 11438 bp, 6 predicted proteins | sample C_131016_EF_Meta_FD_87019 | JGI IMG/M metagenome (GOLD analysis project Ga0114963, IMG submission 87019) | Freshwater microbial communities from Lake Croche, Canada to study carbon cycling - C_131016_EF_MetaG | ecosystem: Environmental > Aquatic > Freshwater > Lake | place: Lake Croche, Canada...
AATATAAATCCCTCCTTCTGTTTTTATTCGCGTGTATCCCCGTGCGCATTTTGATTGCTTATTTAGCCAAAACTGGATCGTTACGCACCCTCCAAATTCTCGGTGTCTTCGCTGTAGCCGTATCGATCGGATTTATGTACGTGTATTTTACCGGTTCGAGACAAACGGGTCCAGAAGTGTTCGGAGGCAAGATCTGGTGGAACGATTTCCGACCGGTCCATGCCTTCTTGTATGCCTATTTCGCCTTCATGGTGTTCGTTACCAAACAGTACGATACCGCGTGGCTCGTCTTAGGCGCAGACGTGATAGTCGGCCTTTTTGCATCGTTCACGCATTATGGTTTGTAAAAACATTCACTATAGGAACTCTCCTTCGCGGTAATTCACACGATGACTGACTTCGTGATGTTGTCCTTGGTAATAATCTTCGTAGACGCCTTTTCCGTCCTCCACGGCGAGCATGGGATACCTGATGGCGCGACGATGCGGTTCCGCCAACTTACTGATGGTCCAGTCTGGATTATAAGGCGCCAAGTTTGTGGGGTCGGCGTGTTGTTGTGCTGCATAATGGTCGTCGTAGGTAGTCAACAATCGGGCGGCGTAGTCCCGCGAAATCATGTATAGATGCACGCCCCACTGGCACTGTGGGTAGCGATGATATCGGTATGTAATGCCTGAATCAGCCCCGGGGTCATAAACCAAATAATATTCCGGGATCCACCATTCAATCGGAAATTCCGTCATGTAACCGAGCAACAACACGTCGATACCCATTCCGTCAAATTCGCTGATGGTGGTCGGCAACATGTTGGCGAAATCGCGGTGAATCATCACGTCGTCCTCACAGAAAAAACCGTATGGTTTCCCCGTTTCATAAAAGGCGCGAATGTTGTCCATATGTCCGTAAAAACAGGAGGCGAGCCTCTTGTTTCCTGGATCGTCGCTGAATTGGAGCCTCGGGTCGTCCATCTGGACACCCGTGTGCACATGCAAGTGCAGTCCGAGTTTCGCGAACCGCTCCGTCATCGTGTGTTTGCGCTCAGGTGAATTATAGGACACACAATAAAAAGCGCACTTGTCGACGATGGATTGCATCGGTTTTGTTTTATTATATGTGTTATAGAAGAATCCATAACACATATTATCGCATCGCATCACATGCACATTTTTATAAATCGACTTGGATTTTTAGGGGTGCTTGAACTTTCTTTTTTAGAACCACTTTTTTCTTTATAACCACGGCGTCTGAGTTTGATTGGACGTCCATTGCGTGTTGCGCGTCGTGGCACTTGGAGCAAAGTCCCATCAAATTCGCCGGATGGTTTTTATGGACCCCCGTGTTCTCGAAGAACCCTCGTTCATCAGCGTCTTTTTGCGGCAAAATATGATGCGTTTCCTCCGCCAATTCCACTTTGCACAGTTCGCACATACCCCGGATTTTCTTCGCATTGTATTTGGTCGGTGTATTCGCTAAAGGACCTTGCGTATCGGGGTAGTATTTCTGGCGAATCCGGTAGGCCGTTTCAATAAATTCGGGAGGCAAATGGAGCGATTTCGCCACCTCCAGGCCGTAAACACGGTTCCCCGGCCCGTCTTTTAGCACGCGGTCATAGACCAAGCGGTCGAGTTCGCGGTCATAATGCACCGCCATGTGTTTCACATGGACTCGGTGCGCGATCTGCTGCATTTCGCTGAATTTCAGGATTTCGTGGAAATGCGTCGCAAACAAGAACGTCGCGCCTTTTTCCTGGAGGTCCAGGAGCCCCGCCATAAAAATCGACAGGGCCGATTCGGATTCAGTCCCGGAACAGAGTTCGTCGCCTAAAATCAAACTATTCTGGTCGGCGTGTTTCAGGATCGTCCGGAGTTCGCTCATTTCGACGGCAAACGTCGACAAATTCTTGAACAAATTGTCGTTGCCCAAAATCCGGCTAAAAATGGCGCGATACGGCGAAAACACAAACGACGTTGCAGGAACATACATCCCCGCTTGCGCCATGACGACCGCGATCCCGAGCGCCCGAATCAGCGACGTTTTCCCCACGGCGTTCGTACCATAGAGCAATATTCCATTCGGGCTACCACCAAACGTAGGAGGAGGGTCGCAATCCAGCGAATTTCCTATAGAAATATCGTTGGGGATGTAGATTTCTTTGGTTTGAATATGTTCAATGAGACAATGTCTGAGTCCGGTGGTTTCGACGCGGGAACCAGAACTAGTCGTATCGGAACTTGGAACCACGATGGTCGGTCGGCAATAATTGTATTTACGTGCGACGTAGCTTTTCGATTGGAGGACGTCGATACGCGCAACAAATTCGACCACGGTGCGCAGGTCGTCGATTTGAAGTTCGAAACGTTGCAACCATTCTTGGAAGACGCGCGCAGCCTCGGCTAAAATCCGGTCTTTGATTTCCATACGTTCGCGTAAAATCCGGGTCAACATCGGGAACACGAGTTCGTCGTTGGTGGTACCGGCGCTCACCAAGCGTATTTCGGATGCTAACACGCGAACGGTTTCTTTGCTCGATGTCTGGAACTCGATGGACTGTTCTTTCTTGGTCATCTCGGCCAAATAGGTTTTCAGCGTGGTCGCCCGTTTCTTCGTGATTTGGAGCGACGACCCGCTTTTCTCCGTATCATGGACTTTGATGTAATCGATGGCGGCGGCGGATTTCTCGCAGACCGACATGATCCGATTCAACGTGTTTCTTATCGAAACAAACAAATGTTCGTCGCGTTTTTGTGTCTCAATGAGCGTATCGAGTGCAGCGTCCACGCCGGATTTGAACAAATGTTCGTCGACGGTCGACACGTGGGTTGTTGTACTATTGCAAAACGCAAAGGTTTGGTCGAACGGTTCGATTAATTTTTGGAGGATGGATGGAAATGTGTTCGGGTCGATATCGATATAGGAAACATGGTTTGGATTATGATTCGAAAATTGCGTATACAATTGTTCTATGGCGCACAGACTATGGTAGAGGCGCGCCACGGTCTCTGGACTGGCGCGTTTCGTGACGACTTGGCGCTCGATGCGTTCGAGGTCGGCCACTTTCGCGAGTTGTTTGCGCGTCATATCATGAATCTCGTCGGGAAAATCGAGCATCCATTCGACCGCGTCGTATTCGCGGTTCAACCAGGCCGTGTCGAATACAGGGCGCGTCAGTTGTTCGAAGAGACGGCGGCGACCGATGGCGGTACAGCATCGGTTCAAGAAGGCGGAAACGGACCGGTACTGCGACGTCGTTCCAGTACATTCGATACCTAAATCGTCGATGATGTTCAGTTGTTTCAATGTATGGTTGGCCAATAACATTTCTCTCGTCCCATTGTGGAAGGAGGGAAGTGCGATTTTCCGGATCAAATTCGTATTGTGTTCGTGTATGAAATGGAGGAGGTAGCAATAGGCTTGGGTCGCAATACTGTATTGCTGGAACTCGCTGCATATGTCGTAGGTGTTTTTCTGGAAATAGGTTTCCAAGACGTGGCGCAAATAGACTTGTTGGGTGCATCGACTTAATACGGACTCGTCTGTCTCTCCATGAATTTTAAGTTCGTCTCCTGTGCACAAATAATGGACAATCGGCGACTGAATACCGGCATAAGAGGCGATTTGTTTGGCCGCTTCGGTATCATAGGGACTGATCACAATGGTTTCACTGGGTAAATAGGTGGAGACGCACCGGTCGAGCTCGTCAAAGGAAGATACCGAGTCTAGATTGAGAGGCGATTCGTACTCGAACATGACGGATTTTCCGGAAATGATGTTGACGGCGGCTACGCCGCACACCATTTGTTTTTTACTCTTGTTATCGTTTCTCTTGTCGTTTCTCTTGTCGTTTCTCTTATCGTTTCTCTTAATAAATACATCGATCCAGACGCACATGATGTAATTCGTCATGGAGGTCGTTTCATTCGACAAATAGGTTCCTGCGGATAAGACCGACGTCAATGTTCGTATGAATTTTGTGCCTTGTTTCTGCTGGTCGTACACGAGTACGGTGTACCCTGCATCAACGATGCGTTGGGCGTGGCGGTCCAATGTATAATCGCGGAACCCGGCCATGACGACGGGGAATCCAGAATGAATGGTTTTCTTTTCACTGATGGCGAGACCACCACAAACGGACGAAATATCGGAAACGCGGCTTCCGACCACGGAATCGCCGGATTTAAGACCGTACATTTCATAGAAAGCACCGACTTGCATTAATACCACGGATTTCGGGCCGTATTTTTTAGAGGCAGCATCGGTATATTTGAAATAGTCATCGTAGATGGACGATTCCGACTTTTCGGACATTTCGTATTTTCAATGAAAATAATTACATAAACAAGAGGATAAGTGTTTATGTTATTATTGAAACGTGATTAATGTCTAACATGCCCTACGGGTGAATCCGAAATAATTCCAGACACTAACGCGGCGGATTACGCTTTGAACGTTTTCTCCGTTTCTGTATCGTTCTACCTCCGTACCCGACATATTGACGTACACTTTGAATAACGCTACGTTTAACGGTAGATGTATCGGTAGATGTATCGGTAGATGTATCGGTAGGTGTATCGGTAGATGTATCGGTAGGTTTATCGGTAGGTTTAACGGTAGGTTTAACGGTAGGTTTAACGGTAGGTTTATCTGACGTTTTATATACAGGTTCAAAAAACATAGCATTTTTATATTTTGCAACATTCGCATCTGATACAGATTTTGCTAACTTTATAATTTTATCAAATACTGTTTTTTCCATATCCATATGAGTATCCATAGTAGTATCCATAGTAGTATCCATAGTAGTATCCATAGTAGTAATCAAATGTTCCAGTTTTGTATAAACCTGTTTTAATTGACCAATGAATTGGATCCATTCTGATATTAATACAACATTTTCATCTGTATCTTTTTTATGATTTGGTGCGAATACGAATACCTGTTCATACACTTCGGGTATTTCACAATGCTTTTTTTTACCTTTTTCTTGGTTTAGACCAGTAGCATCAATTATTTGTTTAGCCATAGTGCGTTCTATTTTTTTCGCAAATATCATATTGAAGGAAATTTTTATTTCTTCAGGTTTGTTATAAAGTGATTCAACTAAAGTTTCCATATTTGAAATAATTGTATCAGCATAATCAGGCATCTTTGCCGATCCATTATAGAACATTCTAATTAAACTAAGAGGTTTATCATAGGTTTCAAGGTTCCTAAGTAACTGGTCTATACTAAGAATAATTTTAATCACATAAGCCAATTTCTGTTTAGGTGAAAGTTGTTTTACAAACATTGTATAAGTAGAAGATAAATTACTATATTTTAAACCGGTTTCTTTAATTTTAGACTTTATGTAAATGTGCTTAATTATTGTTTCTTCGAATGATAATTTGGGTGATTCTACGCTTTTGGTTGGTACTTGAGTTTTTGGCGGTACTCCGCTTTCGACTTGTGGATGTACTTCGCTTTCGACTTGTGGATGTACTTCGCTTTCGACTTGTGGATGTACTTCGCTTGTGATTTGTACTGGACGTGTGAGTTGTGGTTGTGGTTGTACTGGAATTGGTGCAAACACCAGTTCTTTTCGATGAAAATCCAAACACATTAGTGCCTCGCGCATAGTGATAGTAAGAAACTCGATATTATGTAATATAGCAAAATCTCCAGTACAAATTGCTATATAAGCAGAACCAACGAGTCCTGCCACCACCGCTGATCCAATATACGCTGCAGTAATCGCTGAACCAGCGGAAATAGTAACAGCACCAACACTAGCACCACTATGTGACGCAGCCATTGCACCACTAACCCCAGCCCCAGCCCCACCACCACCACGTGATTTTTTATTCCGTCGTCGTCTTCGTCTTCTGGTTAACTTGTTCATAGTATACATTAACCCTCTCAGGACCAAACACGTGGGAATATGACGAATTTGTCCCATTCCTCCATATAGAATTTTAAAGTTGGTCCTGAGAGGGTTAATATCTAGTCATATTTTATGTTACCCATGGGCAATCGAAAACACTACTAGACATCCCTACGGGAGCTGGTCATATGGATTTTTGCCCATATAACCAGACGTTAACTAAATAAAATTGAACCCAGCGTCATGTATTTTGTTATATAGAACCAACCATTCAATCAAAAATGATGAACGATGCCGAACCCAAATATGGTTTCTTCTGCGATATCGAAGAAGAAACCAAAGTCATATACTATTTGATTCGTAAATCCGACAGTTACGAAATAAAATGCACTCAACCGTCCTCCGTGCCTACGCACGCGTCTCCTCATCCAAGTTATTCTCATCTCCCTTCTGAACAATGGTTTATAGAAATCAAGGAGGATACCAATGAAGATAAACCCTATCCTAAAAGACACATGTTCTGCTCATTTCGTATAAAACATCGTCTAAAAAAATACTTTTATTCCTGTTTGGTTTGTTCCGCTTTTGTAGTCAGCCTCTATATTACGCTTTCATTTCCTATAGGATAATTCGCTTTTCGAGTCGAGGAACTTCGTTCCTACGAGTACCAGATAATCGAGGATTTGCTCACACAAATCCTACGAGTACCAGATAAATATCCCACTCGCTTCGCTCGCGGGATAAAATGAATTTTAATGTCTGGACTTATTTGGTGTTCACCCTTCGGGAGTGTCGAACATTGCAAAATTACATAACATGGTTTCTTACCATATTATGCAGTGTATTAGAATTACCACAATTAGTAGTTTACTATAATAAGTCTAGATATTAATGAAAATATAAATCATCTCAACAAATTCAAGTAGTTTACATTTTAGTATTCCTTGAAAACGTTTCATTTTATCCCGCGAGCGAAGCGAGTGGGATATTTATCTGGTACTCGTAGGATTTGTGTAAGCAAATCCTCGATATGGTACTCGTAGGATTTGCGTTAGCAAATCCTCGACTCGACTCGACTTACAATTCGGCATGATTCAAATAATTGTACAACAAATTATCCGGATTGTGGTTCTGCATTTCACCGCATAACAAATTCGCGGACTCATACATTTTCCGCAAAACGTCGTTTGGACACGACGACCCGACCCGAATCAACCCTTTTTTCACTAAAAACTTGCGCACTTCCTCGATGGGTGTGTTTTTCAAATTCGTCAACGCGTGCTGGACTTTGTTGCGCATCGTCTGGTTCGACACGAGGACGGACACCCGCGGGTACATCTTCGATTTACCGACGCGAAACGTGCGTTTCATGATCCGTTTCTGTTTTTTCTGTTTCAGGTATTTTTTAACCCTCTCGTTCTTCTCCGAACTTTCTTTTTGCTTGGTCTGTGTTTTGAAAAACGCGCGCATTTCGGCATGGCGTTGGGCTAAATCTTTTCGTTTTTTGACGGCGGCGGAGGTTCCACCATTCGTGATGCTCGGCGTTGAGGTTGGATACGCACGTTGAGTCTGGGCTTTCCACGTACGATAAGTCGGAAGGGTTCCTCCGTGTTTCAAACATCCATATTTCGGTTGTTCAAACACGGGTTTGTTCAATACGATAGGACTCAACACATCCTCCGGAAAATCCAATTGGACATCTTCGCATGTCGTAAACACGTCATGGAGTATGGGAGCAGTAACTTCTCCAACTAAAGGTCCAACAAAGGGTGGTTCGATTGCTTTTGTTAAAATAGACGGTACATGAAGAACGGAACCAGAATTGGAAGACCTCGACGTTTTATTGAGAGGGGTCGATGGTTTCGGTTGCGTCTCCACTTTTTTCGCCACACTTTCCAAATATTCCAACGACTTTTCGAAATCGCTCTTGAAATCTTCGACGGCCTGTATCGGCGCAACTTTGGCCGTCTTTGCCGAAAGTTTCGACTCATTCACCATTTTCCGGTAATTTTCCTCTTGCTGTTGCCGCAAATGGTTCATCATACGCCGACGAACCGACCGATTGTTTTCGTTCGGCGGTTTTTTCATTTTAATCGGTTTAGGGGGTTTGTTTTCGGCGGATTCGGCCGTTTTCGTTTGCCGATTACGTTTTGTCCGATTTCCTCCTCCGAATTTCAACAATTCCGGATTTATTTTAATCGTCTTTTTTTCCATGGTAGACAAATTCAATAAAAAATAAAATATATGTTATCGCTAGACCTTCGCGCCTAAAAAATGAACCCGACCTCTATACGTACATTGATTCCAGAATAAGCCGCGTTTTTTCGTCGGAAGGGTTCTTTTTCATTTTCCGGTTTTTCAAATAAGTCTGGAACCCCGCGTTCAAATCCTCTTTTGTAATAGCGCGACGCCGGCATAGATCAGCGGATTTTCCGAACACGCGTTTGGAATGGGCGATTTTCACATAGAACAACAAGACTTCCATATCACGTCCAAATGAAGTGAACTCTTTGTGATTCGTTTTGAACCATGCCTCCATATTGTCCGTAAATTCCGAAACCTCAAATACCCAGCCTTGTTCCTCCATTTTTTTCCTAAAAATGGCGAGAAGTTCCGACGAAGTATAAGATTCTATAGAAAACCTCCATACGAACCTAGATTCAAGCCCGGGGTTCGCAGAGAAAAACTGTTCTTCGAGTTCCATCTGGTACCCGGCCACAATCACCATCAAGTCATTTTTGCAGTCGCTCAGCGATTCGCAGAGAGTATCAATGCATTCTTTGGAATACGAGTCTTGTCCTCCTCCGCTGTTTATACCAGTGCCCAGAGAATAAGCTTCATCGATGAACAACACGCCTCCTAAACAGTCTTTGACGAGATTCCGTGTTTTGATAGCGGTTTGTCCAAGATACCCAGCGACCAAGTCATTGCGTGTGGCTTTTTTGAATACATTGTTTTTGAGAATACCGATTTTGGAATATATACGACCAATCAATTTCGCTACTTCGGTTTTCCCTGTGCCGGGAGGGCCATAAATCACAGTATGTTTAAAATCTTGCGACAAGCTTTGCGACGACAAGCTTTGCGTTTGCGACGACAAGCTTTGCGTTTGCGACGACAAGCTTTGCGTTTGCGACGACGACGACTTAGATGGTTTATGAAACTTCTGTAAAAAATACAACAATTGTTCCATGAACACCGTTTTCAGAGACCCCATACCAATCATCGAATCCATTTCTTTGAGGTCTTCTCTAACAGAAAGAAGAGCCGCTAAATCAATGTTGTACTTAGTGTTGGGTTCTGCTACAGGATACTTCTCCATCAGGGCAATCAAATCAGACAACACATGCATTTCACCGACTTCAATTTCCTTGTGAACGGAGCGTACCGGGTAGTTTACTTTGGTAGGAGGTTCCTCAATCGTCGGAACTAATGTACTAAGATCAATCTCTTCACTACAACAACCATCCGATGCATCATTACTGTGCGCGACACCTAGATCGCCGCCGCGTTCTTCCAAAATGTGGTCAAGATTGATTTCTTCAAGGCACGTCGTATCATCGTTGGTCTGAATATGGTGGACTTCTTCGGTTGGTCCGAATACTTGCGGACTGTACGATCTCACGAATTTCTTCCCCGAAAACGACGGGGCATAATAATGATGTGCGTAGTAATGCATATTCGTAACATTCATAAAATTGTAGTAATCGATCGCACTAAGTGTTTGATTCTTATAGGAATCCAAGTAGTCGATAAATCGAAACATGGATTTGCAGTGTTCGTCCATGTCCATGTCCATAGTTTTATTTTTATTAAAAAATGCAATGTGTTTATACGTGTTTGTGTATATACATCTTGAATGAACCGACTCGCTAAAATTGAACGGAGTCAACCAATACAAAATCCATTGGTACAAACCCATTTAAACGTTATTTGCGATTACTCACAAGCGATTTTTCAAAAAACTTTATTTTATCCGAGCGACATCGACCTATTGTAAAACATGTCCTCCAATACGATATTTCCTATGGTAAACAGTTCCGTTATCAAGACCGGTAAAACGGTCACGGTGCGTATTCCGAAACGCAAGTTTCATGAAATCAGTATACCACGGAAGCATCTAAAATCCGAACAAGAAGACGATCAATACGAGCAAATCGAAGTATCGGAATACGTGGAACAAACGCGCAATCTCTTGCTCGACGAATTCAACGCGTCTTCGGAACGCCACGTGCTCGACCATTTGGGTGATTATACCGAGGAGCCGTTTGTTCTCATTGAATCCTATTTCCAGGCGCAGTACCTCGAGAGGCTGGTTCGCCACCAAATCGAGTCCTACAACCATTTCGTGAATTTCCAGATCCAGCGAACGATCAAAATGTTCAACGAAGTCATGGTGCATTCTGAAAAGAGTTTCGTCGAATCGGAAGGATTTTATGCATTGGAAGTCGCCGTTTCCTTCGACAATTTCAAGATGTATCCTCCCCAAATCCACGAAAACAATGGCGCGACCAAGACGATGATGCCGAACGAAGCCCGCTTGCGCAACTTCACGTATGCCTCCAACATGACGGTGGACGTCCACGTCAAGTACATTATCCGCGACGGCGCCAAAGACGATGAGCCGCGTATTATCCACAAAACCCTGCCGAAAATCAACATAGGAAAAATGCCGATTATGTTGAAATCGTCGAACTGCGTCTTGACCCAGAACAAGCATATTTCGCCGGAACACACGGGCGAGTGTCCTCTCGATTGTGGAGGCTATTTCATCATCAAGGGTTCCGAGAAGACGGTGCTCGGGCAAGAACGCGCGGCCGAAAATAGAATCTACTGTTTCAACGGCAAAAACACGACGAAGTGGTCGTGGTATGCGGAAATCAAATCCGTGCCCGACTACAAATGCATTTCCCCGAAACAGGTGGACATGTTTATCGCAAGCAAGAGCAATGGCTACGGATTCCCGATTTACGTGTCGATTCCCCGGTTCAAGCAGCCCATCGAGCTGTTTGTCCTATTTCGAGCGCTAGGTGTCGTGTCGGACCGCGACATTTGCGATTATATTCTATTGAATTCAGAAGAAGCCAACAACAAAGAATTGCTCGAACAATTGAAGGCGAGTATCATGGACGCCCATCGTCTCGACCCGCAACTCACGCAGGAGGAGGCTTTCCTCCATCTCGTGTCGCTCGTCGCATTCACGCCCATCAACATGGACAAGGAAACGGGCGCCAAGAAGAAGCGCGAGTTCACGATGGAAGTCATCAACACGGATTTCCTGCCGCATTGTCGCACCTTGAAACAGAAACTCTATTTGTTAGGCGCCATGTGCAAGAAACTGTTGCAGACGAGTCTCGGTTGGTTGCCTCCCGACGACCGTGATTCCTATGTGAACAAACGCATCGAGCTCACCGGCACGCTTCTCAACAACCTGTTCCGAAACTACTTCAACAAGTTAGTCAAGGAAATGCAAAAGAAAATCGTGAGTGAAATCAACACGGGGTCCTGGCGCGCTTCCGACGACTACGAGAACATCGTCAACATGACCAATATCTATAAGATTATGAAGTCGACGACG
>Ga0114963_10003040_pt1 | contig 11437 bp, 8 predicted proteins | sample C_131016_EF_Meta_FD_87019 | JGI IMG/M metagenome (GOLD analysis project Ga0114963, IMG submission 87019) | Freshwater microbial communities from Lake Croche, Canada to study carbon cycling - C_131016_EF_MetaG | ecosystem: Environmental > Aquatic > Freshwater > Lake | place: Lake Croche, Canada...
CCGCACCCGCGAGTACACGGTGAACAAGTGCGTGCCCGAGACGCGGACCAAGGAAGTGAACTACACGGTGATGGTGCCGGTCCAGAAGACCGCCAACTACACGGTGTGCGTCAGCGACAACGTCTCGGAGACGAAGACCGAGTCGTATGTCGTCCGCGTCCCCAAGAAGGTCACGAAGCAGGTCTGCACCCAGGTCCGCAAGTGCGTCGAAGAGCAGGTCCCGGCCGACAACGGCTGCGGCTGCTCGGGCAGCAATGGCGGCAACGGTGCCGGCAAGGCTGGCCTCTTCGGCCACGGTCTGGGCTGCAAGAAGGGCTGCTAGTTGGCCCCACCCGGGCCGCTGGCCTGGGTGACGCATGAGAAAGCCAAGGCGGGCCGGGCGCGAAAGCGTCCGGCCCGCCCGCTTTGTGGGCCGGATGCATGACCCATGATGCCGGTGTCGTGATGAACGCCGGCCGGAGGGCGGCCTGACCGGGCGCCCTGCCACGGGAGTCGACGACGGCGTATCATCGTGATCCCGCCGGGACGAGGTGCGTCAGCCCCAGGAAGCCCACCATGCAGCCTCTCGCCATGTCCGGCCCGATGCAGGCCGTCGATCCGACCGCCCAGCGGGCCTTCGCCATCAATCTCGACGACTCCATCTACGGCAACTTCGCCGAGATCGGGGCCGGCCAGGAGGTGGCCCGCTGGTTCTTCGCCGTGGGCGGCGCGGCCGGCACGGTGGCGAAGTCGATCTCCGCCTACGACATGACCGTCAGCGATGCGATCTACGGCAAGACACCGCGGTATGTCTCGCGGGAGCGGATCGAGCAGATGCTCGACCACGAGTATGGGCTTCTGCACGAGCGGCTCGATAGCGTGCGGGGCGACCGAACGCGATTCTTCGTCTTTGCCGACACCGCCGCGGCCCGCTCCTTCAAGGGCGGCAACGAGTGCCACGTCTGGATGGGCTTGAGGTTTCAGCATGCCGTGCGGTCGCAGACCAGCGACATCCTCCTGCACGTCCGGATGCTCGATACGACCAACGCCCTGCAGCAGGACGCGGTGGGCCGGCTGGGCGTGAACCTGATCCATGCGGCCTTCCACCACTGGCAGGAGCCGCGGGCGTTGATCGAAAGTCTGCTCGACGCCATCGGTCGCGACCGGTTGGAAATCGACTGGATCCACATGCGCGGGTCTGCCTTCGGGGGCATCGACAACCGCCTGCTCAGCCTGCATCTGGTGCGGATCGGCTTCACGCCGGCGCTCCTCTTCGACGTGGACGGCACGCCACTGTTGGCCTCGGATTCGATCCGGAAAACCCGCGTGCTGATCGAACGCGGACGCTTCGCCCCGGTGACCAAACTCAACCTCGAAATGATGGCCCGCGCGCGGGCCTGCTTCGAGGCAGAACCAGCGCAGCCCGCAGTGCAACCGGCAGCCGCCCCGACCGGCAAGCCGGGTGAAATCCGCGAGATCATGGAAATCACCATGAACAACCTGCGGGACCGCGGCACCGCAGAAGATGCCGATTTTCTGGCTCGCGTCGACCTGCTCTCCGCCGCCGGCAAGATGGTGCTGGTCACCGACATTGGCGCGTTTCACGCGCTGGGGGAATATCTCGCCGACCGTCACGTCGAGCAGACCGGCCTCGTGCTCGGGGTGCCGTTGTTGCGGGAACTCTTCAACGAGAGCCACTACCAGCATCTCGACGGCGGTATTCTCGAGGCCTTCGGCCGGCTGTTCACTCACCGGGTCCGGCTCTACGTCCATCCGACGCGTGACATGCTCGACGGAAAGGTGATCACCGCCGACACGATGACGGTGGCCCCGCACCTCACGCACCTGCTCGAACATCTCCGCGTCAACGGACTGATCCGGTCCCTGCCGTGCGAGGAGTCGGCGCTCCGCACCTATTCGAGCGAGGAGGTGCGGTCGCGGATCTGCTCCGGCGACCCCTCGTGGCGAGAACTCGTGGCCCCTGCCGTGGCCGAGCACATCGAACGCAACGGCTATTTCGGGGCCCGCTGCCCCACGTAGGCCACACCATGAACCACTGGCTGATCAAGAGCGAGCCCGACGTCTTTTCGATCCGCGATCTCGCCAAGGCGAAGCGGCAGACGACCCACTGGGAGGGCGTCCGCAACTATCAGGCCCGCAACTTTCTGCGGGCGATGCAGGTCGGCGACCGGGCCCTCTACTACCACTCCAACGCCACGCCGTCGGCTGTGGCCGGTATCGTCGAGATCGTCCGCACGGCCTATCCCGATCCGACCGCCTGGGATAAGACCAGCGACTACCACGACCCAAAGGCGTCGCCTGAGAATCCTGTCTGGTCGATGGTCGACGTGAAACTCGTGGAGATCTTTCCAAGGGAAATCCCGCTCGACGAACTTCGCTCGGCGAAGGCCCTGTCAGGCATGGAACTCCTGCGTCGCGGCAGCCGGCTCTCGGTTTCGCCCGTCACTCCCGCCCAGTTCCGCACCATCGAAGCACTCGGCCACAAAAAACCCCCCATGAAATAGCCCCGGCCACCGGACCGCCTGACCTTTCGTCTACTATTGCGGCATGACCTGCCGCCTCGATGCTGCCGCGACCCCGACCCCACCGCCCTCGGGCGGTGTTCCGCTTCCGACAGCGCTTGCGTGGATCGACGACGACCTCTCAGCCCTCCGCACCGCGGGCCTGGAGCGGCCACACCGCGTGCGGGCAGGCCGGCAGGGTCGCGAGGTGGAACTCAACGGCGAGACGCTCCTCAACTTCGGCGCCAACGACTATCTCGGCTATGCCGGAGACGTCCGGCTCACGAAAGCCGCGTCGAAGGCTGCCTGTGCCGAGGGGTTTGGGGCGGGGGCCAGCCCACTGGTGAGTGGCCACTCCCAGGCTCACGAACTCCTGGAACGGGCACTGGCCAACCTGCTCGCAGTCGATGCGGCCCTCGCCTTTCCCAGTGGCTTCGCCGCCAACACCGCCACGATCGCGGCCCTGGTGGGCCCCGACGACTTCGTCGCCAGCGACGCCCGCAACCACGCGAGCATCATCGACGGCTGCCGCCTCTCCCGCGGTCGCGTCGGCATCTATCCGCACCGCGACATGGCCGCCCTCGATAGCCTCCTGTCGCAGGCAGGCTCCGCCCGCCGCCGACTGATCGTCACCGACACGGTCTTCTCGATGGACGGCACCATCGCGCCGCTGGCCGACCTCTGCGACCTCGCGAGCAAACACCAGGCGATCCTGATGGTCGACGAGGCGCACGCCACAGGTGTCTTCGGACCACGCGGCAGCGGCCTGGTCGAGGAGGCCGGCTGCGCCGACGGGGTGCACGTCCGCGTCGGCACACTTTCCAAGGCGCTGGCGGCGGCAGGGGGTTTTGTCGCGGGCCATGCCGAGATGATCCACTGGCTCAGGCACACCGCGCGGGCCTGGATTTTTTCCACGGCGCATCCGCCGGCCGTAGCCGCCGCGGCCACCCGAAGCATCGCCTTGCTGGCCGAGGAGCCGCACCGTCGCCTGGAGTTGCGGAGGCGAGCGGCCGACTTTCGACACGCTCTCCTTCAGGCAGGCCTCGCCATCACCGGCGACCACACCCAGGCTTCGACCCAGATCGTGCCGATCGTGGTCGGCACAGCGACGGCGGCAGTCGACGTCGCCACTCGGCTGGCGGATTCTGGCTTCTTCGTGCCGGCGATCCGTCCGCCGAGCGTGCCAGAAGGAAAAAGTCTCCTGCGGGTCAGCCTGTCGTGGCACCATACGGCCACCGACCTGGATCGACTCGCAGCGACCATCGCTTCCATCCTCCGCGACCAGCCCGATCGCTGAGCATGCCCATGGTGTCACAAGCAACCACGTGGTGCGTCATCGGCGCCGGGCCGTCAGGCCTGACGGCGCTCAAAAACCTGCTGGCGCTCGGGATTCCTGCCGAGTGCCTGGAACGCGAGGACGATGTCGGCGGCAACTGGTATTTCGGCTCCGAGGCCTCGAGCGTTTTCGCGTCGACCCGGCTGATCAGTTCGAAGTCGCTCACCGCCTACACCGATTTCCCGATGCCGCGGGAGTGGCCGGCCTATCCCCACCACGCGCAGTGCCTCGACTACCTTCGCCGGTATGCGCGGCACTTCGATCTCCTGCCACGGATCCGCCCGCGCTCCTCGGTCGAGCGGCTGGAGCCGGCCCCGGAGGGCGGCTGGATCGTTCACGTCGCCAACCGGGAGCCCACGCGGTATGCCGGCGTCGTGATCGCCAGTGGCCACAACCGTGAGCCGCGGTGGCCGGAGCTACCCGGCACGTTCAGCGGCACGTTCCTGCATGCCTGCCACTACAAGTCGCCCACGCAGCCCATCGAGATCGCCGGCAAGCGGGTGCTCGTGATCGGCGGCGGCAACTCGGCCTGCGACATCGCGGTCGACTGTGCGTGCCATGCGGCCGAGACGGTGCTCTCGATGCGGCGCGGCTACTATCTCGTGCCGCGTTTCATTCTCGGCCGGCCGGCGGACCTTCGCGGCGAACGACTCCTGAAGCTGGGGCTGCCCCTCTGGCTCCGCAGGATGGTGAGCCTGCGAATGATCGACCGCGAGATCGGCCTACCCTGGAGGCATGGACTGCCGCGGCCCGATCACCGGCTCTTCGAGAGCCATCCGGTCATCAATGCCGACCTCTGCCAGCGGATCGACTCAGGACAGGTCCGACCCGCGGGTGATGTGGACCGTTTCGATGGCGACTCGGTCGTGTTCACCGATGGCAGTCGCGTACCGTTCGACGTGGTCATCGCCGCAACTGGCTACCGTGTGAAGCTGCCGTTCATCGATCCGGAGCACCTCTGCGCCGATTCCGAGGGGGTGCCACGGCTGTTCATGAACCTCCTCCATCCGACCCGCGACGACATCGCGGTGGTGGGGCTGATCCAGCCCGACAGCGGCCAGTGGGGGCTCACCGATCTGCAGTCGAAACTTGTAACGCGGATGGCGGTGGCGGCGCGGCAGTCACCGCAGGCGGCTGCCTGGCTCTACCGGGCCCGGCTCCAGCCAGCGGAGCCCACGCCAGTCCGCTACCTCGATTCGCCGCGGCACCGGCTGGAGGTCGAACATTTTTCGTATGCTCGCAGGCTCACGCGGTTGCTGGCGTCGATGGACAGAAGGCTCCGCTCCACTACGGGCTAAAACGTCAGCCATCGACAGCCCGGCGGCGCAGCAGCGCGGCGACGTCGGGCGACTGAGGACGGGCCCGGGCCGAGAGGAAGGCCACGAGCGGCCGAGCCGCCTCCGGCACGGAGCGATCATCGCAGCAGATCCGCTGCACCGCTGCATCCCGTTCGATGACGATCTCGTACTGCCGCAGGTCACGGCCGGTTGCCGAGAACTGCTCGAACGATTCGGTGAGTCCACTCCCGGCAACCAGCGACTCAAGCTCATGACGCTCGCCTGGAGCCAGGTCGGTGGCGATGATTTCACAGCCCTTGATCATGCCGGCGAAACCGCCTGACTGAAGGAACGTGATTCGCATCGACTGCCTCGTTTCGAATGGTGCCGCCAGGAATCGCGTGGCCTCTCACGACGGCCGCCGCTACTTCCCAGGCTGTGGGAATTCGAGTGGTGTCGGGCCAGGCGGCGCCGCCACCTCCGCCGGCTGAGGATTGCCAAAGAGCGTCTCCAGACCCCGGCTCAACTGCGGACCGATCACCGCCTCGGTGGTGTTTTCCACGATCCGTCCAATGATCATGTCCATCTCACGAGCATCGAACTGGGGTCGGCTCACCGTGCCCTTCAGTGGAATCACCAACGGTGTCTGCAGCAGCTTTCCCACCACCGGCGTGGCCCCGATGATGTCGCCGCGAAACGCCACCTCGACCACCATCGCCAGCGTGCCATCGGCGGCCACACTGCCGCCCGAGCGGATCACAAGCTGGCCGGCATCCATCACGAGCCCCTCGTGCCAGAGCCGACGGTCTGCCAGCCGCACGCTGACCGGCTCCGGCCGGACCCGCAAAAGCACCGTCTTGTCACCAAACGCAAACCGTGGATCGATTGCCGACTGCAGCTTCACAAGCAGGTTCACCAGCGGCCGCACCTGCTCTCCGGGTGTCGATTCCAGATTCTCGAAGATCACCTGGCCCGATGCCTCGCCGCCGAACGGATCAGCCAGCGGCAGTCTGGCGCCGGCCAGATCGACGCTCACGAACCCTTGCGTCTGTGTCGATTGGCCAATGAGCGGCACCAGCCAGCTCACCCAGCGATCGCACAACTGCCGTGTCAGCACGACGCGGTCGAGGCAGCGTCCGGGGGGCACGATCAGCTCGCCCGGCGCCGGCAGCAATCGCAGCCATGGTGCTCCACGAAGCCGGCCACCCGCGACGGCCAGATCGAATGGCCCCAGTGCCAGCTGTCCCTCGAAGAACCGCACCGGCATCTCACCGGGTGCGAACTGAAAGCCGGCGACCTCCGCGGCGTTCCACGCTGCCGAGGTGGTGACCGAGACCGCTCGCAGCCGATCGGAAAGACTCTCGCTGTCGCGGGTCGGTGCCGTCCGCGGCAGGGCGACGCGGGCAATTTTTTCTGACTGTCTTTCCGCAGACGTGCCCCGTGTCGCCGCCAGCCAGTCCTCAGGAAGCAGCACCTGCTGGGCATCATTCGCTCCAGGCGCCGCCGCGCCAGTGGCAACGAGCTGACCCATCGGCCCGCGGAGCGTGAACGGCCGGGCCCCGCCGCCCGCCAGCCGCAGCCCGCCGCCGGTCCAGGGCGTGAGCAGCCGCGACACCTGCTCCCAGTCGTAGGCGACGCTCCCACTCAGGTCGACCAGCCGTCGAGACGACAGCTCGCCGATACTGCCGGCAGCTGCGACGGCCACGGTGGATGACTCGAGCTTGAGCTGATTCACCGTCATTCGCTCAGGCAGCTGACCCGGTGGGCAGGTCACCTCGAGCAAGAGCCTGACCTGTGGCTCGCTCCAGAGTGGGACCGACGACGGTGCCGCGCGGACCCGCGGCACGTTGGCACCATCGGCTGCCCTGCCATCCAGTTGCGCACCAGAATTCGTATTGGCCTGCGTGCTCAAGCCAGATTGTGTATTGGCCGGCGTGCTCAAGATGGCGAGCTGGCTGCCCGTAGCCTCCACCAGGAGGTTCATGCCGATCGGTGTGTCGAGAACTTCCGCCGTGCCCCAGGCCCGGCCACTCGCCGGCCACCGGTCCACGACGGCCGGCACTGCGAGCCAGCGTTCCAGCCGCGAGACGTCGGCCTGCCACTGGAGCTTGCCGCGAAGCCTTTCCACGATGCTGTTCTTACCACCGCCGGTGACGGTGGGTGACCGGCGGTCGGGGAGCAGGGCGAGGCCACCGGTCCGTAGCGAGAGGGTCGGTGTCAACACTTCCGCCGACGAGATTTCGATCTGTCCCGTGGCGGGATTCCACCGGCCCGCGGCGCTCACCACGGCGCGGGGCTCGCTGATCTGCCGGTCATCGAACGTGGCTGTCAGCTTTTCGACCTCGCCTCCGGCCCGTGTGATCTGCCAGCTGTCGCCCTCGGCAGCCAAGGCCGCCGAAGCCTTGACGAAGCCCCCCAGCGCCACACCGCGGAGGCCGGTCGATGGCAACAGTCCCTCCCACCGGGATTGCCACCGGCCCAGATCGCCGGAGAGCGAACAGTCGGCAGCGATCGTCTGCGATCCCGGCACCGCCCGGAGCCACGGGTCGTCCTTCGGCATCCCACCACCGACGAGCGGCCAGAGGTTCACCAAGGCGCCTCCAGTGAGCGTCACTTCGAGCGCATCGTCGGCCGCAGTCACAGCGGCATGGCCCTGATCAATCAGCAGGGCACCGCCGGCCATGCCACCCGATCCCTCCGCCATGATCGAGAGGTCTGCATCACGCCAGGCGGGCCTGCCCGGCCGGACCAGTTCGAAATTTGACAGGCTTGCCGACACGACCGCATGGGATGCCGCGGTGGCGGGCACGCGCTGGAGGTCGAGCCGCCCGCGGACGGTGCCGGCTAGAGTCATGCCCTCGATGTCGAGCACCTCACCAGCTTGCGCCACGAGTTTGTCGAGGTCGAGCGTCCACTGCACGGTCGATGACTCGCTGGTGCCGAAGGCAGAGACCTCCATCGCCGGAGACGCGATCCTCGCCTCCTCGATCCGTAGCCGGTCGCCCCGGGTCGCCCCCCGGCGGCCCCGCAGCCAGGCGGTGAAGGGCTCGTTCCAGCGGAGCAGCCGCTCCTGCGTTTTCCACTGTTGTTGTCGTGCCTGCTGGTGTGCGATATCCGGACCGCTTCCATCGCCAGCCGTGCCGCCGCCGGCCTGCTGTGGATCGTTTCGAGACTCCTGCCCCGAATCTTCAACCGTCGCAACGACGCTCTGCACCGCGGCCAGATCCCGCGAACTGGCCCGCACCTCCAGCACCCGCTCATTCCCATCAGGCCGCGAGACTGCCGAGAGCTGCAGCTGTCCACCCGTCACCCGCACATCGGGCCGCACGGCAAGGCCGCCGGGCATGGCCCGCGACGCCGCAGCGAGATCAACGTCGGCTGCAACGGTGAAATTCTCAGCCGCGAGCGCCTCGAACCAGTCCCACGTTCCCCCGGCAGGCATGCGAATCCGGCCCGATGCCTCCGCCTTGAACAGCTGCGACACCACTTTGAGTGACCGCACGGTAATCCGATCGCCATCGACCGACAGATCAATCGGCATCTCGCCCCGATCGAGCGTGATGCGTGCTTCCAGGGTGTCGGCTCGGCAGAGCGCCAGCTGCGATCCGGACACCACGCCGGCCACGCGCACACCCCCGCTCGCTGACCGCATGTTCGACGACTGCGGCTGACGGGTGTCATCTGGTGCATCGCCTCGGGAGGGTGGCAGCGTGATGTCGAGCCGCACATCAGCCAACCCGTCGAGGACATGTTCCGCATCGAACCGCGTCGCAAAGACACTCGACACGCCGAGCGGCAGACGGGTGGCGGCCACGGCGAGTGTCCGATTCACGGTGGCGGACTGATTCTCGGGCGACGACACCGACCAGCCGCCGTCCCGCGCGAGGATAGCGGTGGCACCCGCCGCGACCGTCGTGCGGTCGAGTCGCGCCGATGGCCCAGCGTGGTCGCCTCCGCCGGCCTGATCCCGTGTCTGCGTCCCGCTGGGCACCGGCCCGGCGGAATCCTGCACCCGATCCGAAGCGATGCGATTGGCCGCGGCGGTCAGGTCGCGAAGCGGCGTGCCGCTATGCCGCGTGCGACCCGAAATCGTCCAACTGGCCAGGGTCGCATCGGCCCGCACCGTGCCTGCCGCCAGCAGATCGGTGATCCGCCAGGCGTCGTGCCGCTCGAGGTCGACCAGTTCGATGTTGGCATCGACCACTTCGAGTTCGAACGACACAGGCTTGGACTTGGTCTGCATGGCCGCCGCCAGCCAGGGGGCGAGCACGTCCTCGATCGTGCTACCGCCTCGGCGGACTTCCACGAGTGCCTCACCACCAATCAGCCGTATGACGCCTCCATCAGTGGGGTGGAGCAGGAGCCTGACGAGGCCACGATCGATGACGACCCGGGGGACAGCCACGAGGGGACGCCCCTCCCGGTCACGGAGCACCACGTCGCGGTATTCGATGGTGTCCCACCACCGCCAGATGGCTGCACGGCTCGTCACGCGGCCGTCGATGCCGGCGAAGATCGCCTGCAGTGGCTGGTCGCGAAGGTCGGTGAGCACGATCACCGCCGGCGCGAACCAAATCAGGCCGCCGACGGCCGCGAGAACGACCAGCGTGAAGAGTCGCCAGCGACGACGCGGCCGCGGACGCCTCTCATCGCCGAATCGGGTATGTCGCGTCGCCATAGCGAGGAAGTATAGAAGTCTCTCCCCAATCCCGCGAAGGCGAATATCACCGCGATTGCAGCCGCTGGAGGTCGTCGGGCGTGTCGATATCGATGAATGACACAAGCGCAAGGTCGACAGCCTTGCATTCTGCCTCCGTCACCTCGCAGACACTCCGTGGATCATCCCGGGAGATCTCGTGCCAAAGCCCGCGGAGATCGCGGCGGCCGGTGGCCAGCCAGGCTTCGATCCTGGGCAGCAACTCGACACGCATCACCGACACGAGCACCTGCCGGTGGCCGTGAACGATCGGTACGGTCCAGACCGCGTCCGACTTGCCCGCCGCGTCGAGCAGCAGCCGGACGACCTCCCGACGGAGGAGCGGCAGGTCGCACGAGGCCACGAAGGCCAGTCGCGGCGGCGGGCAACCACCCCGGTCGGCTGCCAGCGCGGCCCGCAGGCCGTCGCGAATGCCGGCGAGCGGCCCGGCGCCGGGTGTGCTGTCGCAGACGACCCGCGTCGGCCCGAGGTCCGGCAGTGACTGCTCCGGCGCCGCCACCACAATCGTCTGCCCTACTTCGGCCGCCACGGCCGCGGCGACATGCTCTAGGAATGTCTCGCCCTGGAACATGAGCAACGCCTTGCCGCCGCCGGTTGCCTCGGCGAGGGAGGCCAGCCGCGTCGACCCGCCGCCCGCCAGCAGAATTCCCACCGCCGCCTCACGGATATCACCGGGGTGTTGCATGGAGGCTCCGAACGAGGGGGCGGCTGACGTTCTCCTTTATACTGCGTCGGCAGCACCGGCCGGATCAGCTTCCGATCGGCCACCGTCCCCCTCGGATTCGCGACACCATGCCCGCATCCACGCTCCGAACTGTTGGACTGCTCGTCGTTGCCAGCCTCGGCGTGGCTTTCGCCCACACACCCACGTGGGCCACAGATGTGCTGCCGACCGCCAGCCTGCCGTCGATCTTCAATGGCCGCGACCTGACGGGCTGGCAGGTACCGCCCGAACCCTACTGGAAGGTCGTCGACGGCGTGCTCGTAGGTCAGAGCGACGACGCGAAGCAGGGCTCGATGCTCTATACCGAACAGGCATATGGCGATCTGGTCGTGGAGGGGGAGGTGCGTTTCGGCGGTGACATCGACAGCGGCATCATGGTGCGGAAGCCGGAGCTGCAGTTGCAGATCGGCGTGTCGCGAAGCCTCAAGCGTGACATGACCTGCTCCTTCTATACCGGAAAGTATCCCGAGGAGGCCCGGGCGCCGCGGGCCGCCGAACTGCTCAAGGCCGGCGAATGGAACCGGATCCGGCTGGAGGCGAAAGGGGACACCTTCACTGTCTGGCTCAACGGCGAGCAGGTCTCGCAGTACAAGAATGCCACGTATGCGGAGCCCGGTCCGATCGGCTTGCAGATCCATCGTGGCGTGATGATGAAAGTCGAATTCCGCGACCTGCGGGCACTGGCGCTCTAGCGGGCACTTGCGCTCTAGCACACAGCCGCCGGATGTCGAGCAACCCGCTTCACCACGTTCACTCGCCCAGGAAGCGGGCGATCCGGTCGAGCCCTTCGCCCAGCTTTTCTTCCGACGCGGCAAACGACATGCGTACGTGTCCTTCGGCGCCAAACGCGCTGCCGGCCACAAGCGCGACATGTTCTTTTTC
>Ga0114963_10003044_pt1 | contig 11416 bp, 10 predicted proteins | sample C_131016_EF_Meta_FD_87019 | JGI IMG/M metagenome (GOLD analysis project Ga0114963, IMG submission 87019) | Freshwater microbial communities from Lake Croche, Canada to study carbon cycling - C_131016_EF_MetaG | ecosystem: Environmental > Aquatic > Freshwater > Lake | place: Lake Croche, Canada...
CACTGTGTGCAGGCATGTAAGTCGGGCGTGGAACGCAGCCACATCTTGCCGTATGCGGTGGACGGCGCCATCTTGCTGGAGGTGTATGTGCACGACGGCATAGGCACCATGATCGTCGATGAAAAGCTCGAGAGCCTGCGCGAGGCCGAGGACAACGACGTGGGTGGCATTTTGAAGCTGATTGCGCCTTTTGAGAACGATGGCACCTTAGTTAAGCGCGGCCGCACCGAGATCGAGCGCGAAGTGGGCAGCTACACGGTGATTGCGCACGACGGCGTCATTTTTGCCTGTGCGGCGCTCATGCCCTACCCCGAAGCGCGCACCGGCGAAATGGCCGCGCTCACCGTCTCCCCCGACGTCCAGGGCCAGGGCGATGGCGAGCGCGTGCTCAAACGCATAGAGCAGCGGGCCAAAGCAGCCGGTTTAGAAAGTATTTTTGTGCTCACCACGCGCACCACGCATTGGTTTTTGAAGCGCGGCTTTGTGCTCATGGACCCCGACTGGCTGCCCGAGGCGCGCAAGCGCAAATACAACTGGGACCGCAAAAGCCAGGTGCTGGTTAAAAAACTCAGCGCCTAGCAGGCCCGGGCTTTCAGTCCTGCACCGGCGGCCCAAGGCGCCGCTGCCGCCACGCTAAGAGCGCAGCACCCACACCGCAAGCGCAAAAACAGACGAAGGACCAATTGGCAATGGAGCCGCCCAAAAAGGTCCAGTCCACTGCCGAGCAGTCGCCACTGCCTTTGAACACCATAGGGACCACGCGCTGCAGCGGGAAGGCCTCGATCATGCCGTACAGGTCGCGCCCGCAAGTAAATACCTCTGGCGGGTACCACTGCAGCCAGCTTTGGCGCGCTGCCACAAACGCCCCGGCGCAAGCCAAAATCAGAATGACGCCGCCCAAGACCACGCCCGCGCGCCGCGCTGGCAAAGCCGCCGCCGCCACAGCGGACAAGGCCACCAGCACAAAAAGATAGCGCTGCACGATGCACATGGGGCACGGCTCCAGGCCCACTACATGCTGCAAATACAGGCCAAACGCCAGCAAGCCGATGCAGGTCAGCGCCATCAGGGCGTAGACCCGGCGGGGATAAGAATCAAGGATCTGGAACAAATGGCGCACTAAAAATCTCCTGCCAACGCCCATGCGCTGGCCCGGTGATTATCCGCCCGGTAAGGCGGGCTGCGGTCATATGCGCATAAGATTGCCCCTTTTCTCTGACCCTCTTTTTTGTATAGGTACGCTCGCATGGCACGCACAGTTCACTGCATCAAACTCGGCACCGAGGCCGAGGGCCTGGATTTCCCGCCCTACCCCGGCGACTTGGGCAAGCGCATCTGGGAAAGCGTGAGCAAGGAGGCCTGGGCCGCCTGGCTCAAGCACCAGACCATGCTGGTCAATGAAAACCGCCTTAACCTGGCCGACGCCCGCGCCCGTCAGTACCTGGCGCGCCAGATGGAAAACCATTTCTTCGGTGCCGGCGCCGACGCGGCCCAGGGCTACGTCCCCCCCAGCGCCTGAGCGCCCACTCCACAGCCGCTGCCGTGGCGCCATCGGCCCGCAGCATTTTGGACACCAACTGGGGTGAGGCCAGTGCGTTTTTGCAGCACTGGCGCCAGTGGCTTGCCGAGCCCGCAGCCCAGCGCCCGCGCATGCTGCACTACGCCGCATTGGTGCGACCTGCTGACCTTGCTGCCCCCGTGGCGGGCGACGACCCGCTGGCGTGCGCACTGCGCGACGCTTTTGTGCTGGCGTTTGGCACCCATGTACCCCAGGCCGGTCAGTACCGCCTTTGGCTGCAAGAGGGTTTTCTGCAGCTGACTTTGTGCATCGGCCCGCCAGATAGCACTTTGCGAGAACTGCGCATGCAGGCCGACCGCGTCGTGCTGGGCGCAACACCCCCGCCCGACGCCTCGGTTTGGGCCTTGATCGGGCGCTTGTGCAAAGTCGGCACCACATTGGAGGGTTATTCCAATAAGCCTTCCGACCTGTCCGACCCGCCACCGCCTTGGCGCAAGGTATGCGCCAACCAGTGGACCTATGCCCCTACTTGGCCGCTGCGCCGCAGCCGCCAACAATCACGGACGGTGTGGGCTCAGCCGCAACGGTGCATTGTCATTGGCGCAGGGATTTGCGGGGCGGCGACGGCCCAGGCGCTGGCTCTGCGCGGGTGGCGGGTGCAGGTGCTTGAGGCCGGCGCGCACCCGGGCGCCGGCGCCTCGGGAGTGCCGGCGGGCTTGGTCAGCCCCCAGCGCAGCTTGGACGATGCACCGCAGGCGCTATGGACTGCGCGCGGCGCGGCGCTGATGCGCCAGTTGGTCGCGCAGCAATTGCTTGCGGAGCGCGATTGGGAGCCCAGCGGTGCCAGTGCCGTACAGCCAGGCGCAAAAGGTCTGGACCCGGCCACCCAATGGAACCCGCAGGCTTTTTGGTTGCGACCTAGCGCCTGGATTACCGCCTGCTTGGCTGGCCAAGGAATCTCCCTGCGCTGCCATGCCCGCGTCGCGCAACTCTTGCAGCGTGAAGGGCGCTGGTGCGCACTCGATGACAGCGGGGCCGTGCTGGCCGAGTCCGAACTGGTGGTTTTGTGCAACGCCGGAGACGGCGCCCGGCTGCTGGGCACGCCCGCGCTGGCTTGTACGCCCGCTTTGCAGGCCTTGGCGGCGCGCCTGCAAGGCCGCCATGGCAGCGTCAGTGTGGGGCCCGCCGCCGGTGTGCGCGGTCTGCCCGCGCATCCGGTACACGGCGCGGGCCATTTCTTGCCCGCCCTACCCGCCCCTGGCGGTGTGCGCTGGATGGCAGGCGCCGGCTTTACCCTGCACGCGCATGCCGACCCTGCGGCTGCGCATGCCGACAACATTACCCGCGCAGGGCGCATGCTGCCAGGCCTGGAAGGAGCGCTGTACGCGCAAGCGCAGGCGGGGCAGCTGGCGTTATGGCAAGGCGAGCGTTGCACCTCGCCCGACCGCCTGCCCCTGGTTGGGGCAATAGCTAGCGCCCCAGCGGCAGACCTGTGGGTGCATTTGGCCCTGGGATCGCGCGGGCTGAGCGTTGCCGCCTTGGGCGCCGCCTGGTTGGCCGCGTGCATCATGGGCGAACCCTGGCCCATGGAGGCGCGCTTGGCCCGATTGGCCGATGCGCAGCGCTTGGAGCGCAAACTCCCCGCAAGCGCAATTGCGGGGGCTTAGTCCAGCGGTTTACCCAAAGCAGCGGGCGCCACGGCGCGCCCTACAAAACCGGCCAGCAGCACCACCGTTAACAGGTAAGGCAGCGCCTGGATCGCCTGGACCGGCACCGCACCAAAGCCGGGAAGCTCCAGACCCTGCAAGCGCATGGCCACGGCGTCCAGCAAGCCAAACAACAAGCAAGCCCAGAGCGTGGCCCAGGGCCTCCAGCGGCCAAAAATCAGTGCAGCCAAGGCCATAAAGCCACGTCCCGCCGTCATATGGGGCGAAAAACTGGCGCTTTGGGCCAGCACCAAATAGCTACCGGCCAGCCCGCATAAGAGGCCGTTTAGGCCCAGCGCCGCATAGCGCAAGCGGCGCACCGACACGCCGGCGACTTCGACCATATGCGGGTTCTCACCCACGGCACGCAGGCGCAGGCCAAAACGCGTGCGGTACAGCAAAAACCACACAGCCGGTACCAGCGCGTAGGCCACATAGACCAGCGCGTTGTGGCCCAAGAGCGCCTGCCCGATCACGGGCCCCAGCCAAGGCAAGGGCGCGACGGCTTGCACCGCGGCCTCCCAGTGCGCTTGGATACGTACCTCGGCCGGCAAAGCAGGCGTTTGCCCGCCTTGGCTAAACCAGGCGATGCCCAGTACCACGGTCAGGCCCGCTGCAATGATGTTGATCGCCACGCCCGAGACCACTTGGTCACCCGGGTAGCTCACACAGGCCAGTCCGTGCAGCCAGGACAGCATGACGGCCACGCCCATCGCAGCCAGCAGTGCCAGTGGCGTCGAGCCCGTCGCCGCACCGGCCGCACCGGCGGCAAAAGCGGCAAAAAGCATCTTGCCCTCCAGGCCGATGTCGACGACGCCGGAGCGCTCCGACAAGAGCCCCGCCAGCGCGCACAGCACCAGCGGCGTAGCCAAGCGCACGCCCGAGCCCAGCACGGAGGCGACCATCAGCTCATCCATGCGTGGCCTGCGGCGCCAAAGCGCGTAAAACTCGAGCCAGCGGCGCCGCCAACACATAGCTCATGGCGCCCGAGAAAAGCACTACAAAGCCTTGCAGCATGACCACCATGTCGCGGCTAAAGCCGGGCACTTCAAAAGCCACCTCCGCCCCGCCTTGGAACAGCGCGCCAAACAAAATACTGGCTAGCACAATGCCCAGCGGATGGTTGCGGCCCATCAGCGCCACCGCAATACCGGTAAACCCCGCCCCGGCCACAAACTCGAGCACCAACTTGCCGCTGACACCGGCCACCTCGTTCATGCCCACCATGGCTGCCAGGGCACCCGAGATCGCCATGGCCTGCACCACCTGGCGGCGCGGATGAATACCGGCATAGGCCGCAGCGCCCGGGCTCGAACCCACAGCACGCAAGCGGTAGCCGCTCAGGCTGTGCCATAAAAAGAAATACACCGCCACTGCACAGCCCAAGGCCAAAAGCAAACTGCCGTTGAGGGGCGAGCCCGGCCACTCCACCCCTGCAAAAGCCAGCATTTCACGGGCCGACCACAGATGGGCCGATGCGGCAAAAGCCGCGCTCTCGATGGCCACGTTGCCGGGCGCACGCAAGCGGTTAACGAGCAGGTAGACCAGCAGGGAGCTGGCCAAAAAATTAAACATGATGGTGGTAATCACCACATGGCTGCCCCGGTAGGCCTGCAAATAGCCAGGCACGGCGGCCCACACCATGCCAAAAAGCATGCCCGACAGCAGCATTAAAGGCAACATGGCCCAGCCGGGCAACACGGGTCCTAACCACAAAGCGACCAAAGCGGCGCCGAGTCCGCCCAAGGTGGCCTGGCCCTCGCCCCCGATATTGAAGAGGCCCGCATGAAAAGCCACCGCGACGGCCAAGCCGGTAAAGATAAAGCTGGTGGCGTAATACAGCGTGTAACTGAGGCCCCGCGCGCTGCCAAAAGCCCCGTCGATCAGTGCCACCAGCACCTGCGTGGGGTTTTGTCCGACCAATGCCACTACCCCGCCCGAAGCCAGCAGCGCGATCGCCAGGCACACCACGGGCAGCAGCGCCACGTCGGCCCAGCGGGGCAGGACGGCACGCGCACTCATGCGCTCGCTCCGGCCATCAAGAGGCCCAAACGCTCTTGCGAGCAGTCGGCGATGGCCAAGTTGCCGGTGATGCGACCGTGGTACATCACGAGCACGCGGTCCGAGAGCGCCAGAATTTCGTCCAGTTCGCTAGAGACCACCAACACGGCGCAACCGGCCTCGCGCATGGCGCGCAGCTGTCCATAAATAAATTCGATGGCACCTATATCCACGCCGCGTGTGGGCTGGCCTACCAGCAAGACGCGCGGGTTTTGGCCCAGTTCCCGAGCCAGCACGAGCTTTTGCTGGTTACCGCCAGAAAACTTGCGGCTGGCCAGTTTGGCTTTGCGCGGACGCACGTCAAAGCGCTCCATCATGGCCTCGGTGGCGCGGCGCATGGCGCCTGCGCGCATCCAGCCGCGCCGGCAGTACTGCAACAGCGATTCATAGCCCAAGACCGCCGATTCCCAGGCCGGGAAATCCATCACCATGGCGCGGGCGTGGCGGTCCTCGGGCACATGCGCTAAGCCCATAGCGCGCGCGCGAAAGGGGTCTAGCCAGGCCCCTGCAACAAACTGGTGCCCGAGCACCTGCAGGGCGCCGCTGTCAGGCGCCGCCAAGCCCGAAAGCACATCGAGCAGCTCGCTTTGGCCGTTCCCCGACACACCGGCGATGCCCACGATTTCGCCGGCATGCAACTGCAAATCAATGCCAGAGAGGCGCAGCACGCCCGCTGCGTCGCGCAAGCTCAGATCCTTGGCCTGCAACACGGCAGCGGGCTGCACTGCGACCGGCGCACTAGCGGGCGGGCGCTCAAGCTGCACTTTGCGTCCCACCATGGCCTGGGCCAGGGCCTCGACGCTGGCCTCACGCACCGGCAGGTCCGCGACCACCCGCCCGGCGCGCATGACGGTGACCTGGTCGCACAGCGCCATGACCTCTTTGAGCTTGTGGGTGATCAATATGACCGTACTCCCCTGGGCGCGCAACTGGCGCAGCACGGTAAAGAGCTGGTCCGCCTCCTGGGGCGTGAGCACGGCGGTGGGCTCGTCCAAAATCAGGATGCGCGCGCCTCGGTACAGGGCTTTAAGGATTTCCAGGCGCTGGCGGTCGCCCACCGACAGATCGGCCACGGCGGCGTCTAGCGGTACACGCAGGCCGGTGGAATTCATCAAGTCGTGCAGGCGCTGGCGCACCGGCGCTGAGGCCTGGGGCAGATACCAGTGCGGTTCGGCGCCGAGCATCACGTTTTCCAGGGCGCTCAGGGTGTCAACCAGCATAAAGTGCTGGTGCACCATGCCAATGCCGCAGGCGATGGCCTCATCGGCGTGGGCAATGCGCACGCTTTTCCCGAACACCGTAATGCTGCCCCGATCGGCCGGGTGAAGGCCATAAAGCACCGACATGAGCGTGCTCTTGCCCGCGCCGTTCTCGCCAATCAGGCCATGCAGCGTGCCCTGGGCCACCGTGAGGTGGACGTCGACATTGGCCTGCACATCGCCAAAACGCTTATGGATGCCCGCCATGCACAAGGCCGGCGGGCCCGCTGGCGCCAAAAGCGCTGCGCCGCCCTCGGGGTTTACAGCTTGCAAGCGTTATCGGCCATGTAGTCGGCCACTTTGATCTTGCCGCTGATGATGTCGGCCTTGGCGGCGTCGACTTTTTTCTTCATGTCAGCGCTTACCAACTTGGCGTTGTGCTCGTCCAAGGCCACATCCACGCCACCTTCCTTCAAGCCCATGACCGTGAGGCCCGGCTTATGGGCCATCGCCACGTTGTAGACGGCCACGTCCACGCGCTTGAGCATGGAGGTGAGCATGGTGCCCGGTTGCAGGTGGTTTTGGTTGGAGTCCACGCCGATGGCCAGTTTGCCCGCGTCTTTAGCGGCCTGGTACACGCCTACACCTGTGCCACCGGCGGCGGCAAAGACCACATCCACGCCTTGGGCAAACTGGGCTTTGGCCAGCTCACCGCCACGGGTCGGGTCGTTCCAGGCGGCGCCGGTGGTGCCCGTCATATTGGCGCTAACGCCGGCCTTGGGGTTGGCGTGCAACGCGCCTTGGCGGTAGCCACATTCAAATTTGCGGATCAGGGGAATATCCATGCCGCCCACAAAACCGACTTTGCCGGTTTTGCTGGCCATAGAGGCCATCACGCCGACCAGGAAACTGCCTTCTTGCTCTTTGAAAACCACCGACTGCACGTTGGGTGCATCCACGACCATGTCAATGATGGCAAATTGCAGCTTGGGAAACTCTTTGGCGACTTTCTCAATACTCGATGCCTGAGAAAAGCCCACGCCAATAATGGGGCTCGCGCCCTTTTCTGCCATGCGGCGCACCGCTTGCTCGCGCTGCGATTCGTTGGCGATTTCGAATTCGAGGTATTTTTTGCCGGTCTCTTTGCTCCAGCGCTGGATACCGGTGTAAGCCGCTTCATTGAAGGATTTGTCGAATTTGCCGCCCATGTCGTAAATCACTGCGGGATCGGCCCAAGCGGGAGCTGCCAAAACACAGGCCAAAAGCGGCGCTGCAGCGCGGGTAATGAGTGAATTACGCATAAAAAAACTTCCTGATAAAAGGTTGTAGAAAACAGGACCAGCTAAACCGGACGCATGAACATTTTGCATGAAGGATACCGCCCGATCCGCCTGGGTCCCGCAAAATTTTCCGCCGAAACAGCCAAGTGCAAGCCGCCAGGGCCATCCTCTACACTTGGCGCCGAAGAATGGCGACCTTGGTATTTCCATTTAGGCCGCACTGATTTTCAAAGGACTATGTCGCCATGGTGCTCGTCGCCGGATCTGCCAATTTGGATTTTGTGGTGCGCGCCGCGCACATCCCCGCCCCGGGCGAGACCGTCATGGGGCACAGCGTGCAGTCCTTTGCAGGCGGCAAAGGCGCCAACCAGGCCGTCGCTTGTGCCCGCGCCGGCGCGGTACGCACCGAGATGGTGCTCGCTTTGGGTCAAGACAGCCACGCCCATGTCCTGCAAAACTCGCTGCAATCGGCCGGCGTTGGGCTGCACATCCACAGCTGCGCCGAACAGACGACCGGCACGGCCTTCATCTGCGTCGCCGACAACGCAGAAAACGCCATCACGGTGGCGCCCGGCGCCAACGACAGCCTGAAGGCGGCGCATTTGCCGCCCTTGGCGGGCTTTAGCCACCTGCTTATGCAGCTGGAAACGCCGCTGGCGACTGTTGCTGCCTCTGCAGCTGCGGCCAAGGCGGCCGGTCTCACGGTGGTGCTCAATGCCGCGCCGGCCCGCCCTCTGGCGCCTGACTTGCTGGCCTTAGTCGATATCCTGATTGTCAACGAGGGCGAGTTACGCAGCCTTGCCCCCAAGGCAGGCAGTATTGCGCAGGCCATGCAAGCCCTGCCCTGCGCCGCAGTGGTGGTGACCTTGGGCCCCCAAGGCAGCGCTGCACGCTTTGGGTCGCAATGGTTTTTTCAGCCCGGCTTTGCTGTGCAAGCGCTTGATACCACGGGGGCCGGTGATACCTTTTGCGGGATGCTGGTAGCCCAGCTGTCTCAGGGGCAGCCCGCGGCGCAGGCGCTGCGCCAAGCCAATGCCGCTGCCGCCCTGGCTTGTACGGCCATGGGCGCGCAAGCCAGCGTCCCCACCCAGGCGGCCGTTGCGGCATTTTTGCAGTCACTAGGGCCCGACGCCCCCGACGCGGTGCAGCGCTTGCGCGAATTCTGCGGCCAATAAAACCACCTCTTTTCTGCCCCCCACACCATGAGCACAACCACCCAGCGGCCGCATGCGGTTATTTACGACACCGATCCGGGCGTCGACGATGCCATGGCGCTGTACTACGCGCTGGCGCATCCGGACATCGACTTGCTCGGGGTGACCACCACCTTTGGCAATGTGACGGTCGATCAGGCCGCCACCAACGCGCTGTACCTCTTGGCCCTGGCGGGGCGGGCCGACATTCCAGTGACGCGCGGCGCGGCGGCGCCCTTGGTCAAGCGCGCAGAGGCGCCACCGGCGCACATCCATGGGGCCGACGGCCTGGGTAATCTGCCCCAGCGCCAGCGCTTTGACAATCGCCTGGATCCGCGCAGCTCGGCGCAATTTATCGTGGACATGGCACGCGCGCGGCCCGGCGAGATCACCTTGGTGCCGGTAGGGCCCCTGGGCAATCTGGCCCTGGCCTTGGAAATCGAGCCCCGCCTGCCCCAGCTGTTGCGCGCCGTGGTGCTGATGGGCGGCGCGGTGCTCGAGCCGGGTAATGTTTCGCCGGTGGCCGAGGCCAACATCTGGAATGACCCACATGCGGCGGACCGCGTGTTTTGCGCCGGCTTTCCTCTGACCATGGTCGGCTTGGACGTCACGCACCAGGTGATTTTGCCGGTGGCGCTGTTTGCCGAGATGGCAGCGCACCACCAGCACCCAGCCATGCACACTTTGCACCATGCCGTCGATTTTTATGCCGGTTTTTATAGCGACCTGTACCCGCATGTGGCCCAGATCCACGGCTGTTTTGGCCACGATGTGCTGGCCTTTGTGGCCCTGACCGACCCCCAGCTTTTTGAATATGAAAGCGGCGCCGTACGCGTGGCCGTCGATGGATTGGCGCAAGGCCAAACTATGCTGCGGCGCAAGACCATCAGCTACCCGCAAAGCGGCTGGGAAGGGCCCGCCAGCCGCGCCTGCATGCAAGTGCAGGCCCAGGCTTGCAAAGACTTGATCAAAACCACTTTAATGCGCGATTGGATCCGCCCATGACGACACAGCTTCCAGTAATCGACTTCACAGCGGCCGATGCGCCGCAGGCCTTTACCCGCAGCCTGCACGAGACCGGCTTTGCGGTATTGCGCAATCACCCGCTGGCCTACGCCATGGTGCAAGGTATATACGCCGAATGGGCCGAGTTTTTTCGCAGCGAAGCCAAACACGCCTACGACTACGACCGCCAAACCCACGCCGGCTATTTTTCGCCCGCGATATCCGAGACGGCTAAGGGCCAAAAGCAGCGCGATTTAAAAGAGTTTTTCCATATTTACCCCTGGGGGCCCTTCCCTAGCGAGGTCTCCAAAGCGGCGCTCACTTATTACCAAGAGGCCAACGAGTTGGCGCAAACCCTGCTGCGCTGGGTCGATATGCATTCACCCGCCGAGGTGCGCGCGCTTTACTCGATGGACTTGCCCGATATGCTCCAAGGCAGTGAGCACACGCTGCTGCGCGTGCTGCACTACCCCCCCCTGCGCGGCGACGAAGTACCGCAGGCCGTGCGTGCCGCGGCACATACCGACATCAATTTGCTGACGCTTTTGCCGGCAGCCACTGAGCCTGGCCTGCAAATATTGGACAAAGAAGGCCACTGGATTGATGTGCCCTGCGACCATGGTCTGTTAATCGTCAATATTGGCGATATGCTGGCCGAGGCCTCGGGCCAGTATTTCCCTTCGACGGTGCACCAGGTGCTCAATCCGGTGGGCGGCGACCGCAGCAAGTCGCGCATCTCTTTGCCGCTGTTTTTGCATCCCCGGCGCGATGTGCGCCTGTCCGAGCGCTATACCGTAGGCAGCTATTTCGATGAACGCCTGCGCGAATTACGGGCGCTCGACCCTGCTTAATACTTTTTTCGTATATATAAATAACGAACATTTAGTTTTCAGAATAAGGGTTTTCGCCTAGAGTCGCAAAAGTTATAGCTTTGCGCGGCCTGCACCTTGGTGTTTCGGTTTGCCCCACCATGTACCAATACACCGAGTTTGACCGTCAATTTGTCCAGGCGCGCGCGGCGCAGTACCGCGATCAGCTGGCCCGCAACCAGGCTGGCACGCTGGCGGACGATGATTTCCGCCCCTTGCGCCTGCAAAACGGCTGGTACGTCCAACGCTACGCGCCCATGCTGCGGGTGGCCGTCCCCTATGGCGAACTCAATAGTGCCCAGCTGCGGGTTTTGGCCCAGGTGGCAGCGCAGTACGACACGCCCGAGCCCCAGGTGATCGCCCATGCGCAGCACAGCCAGGACCAAATCGGCAACGGCATCGCGCCCCCCTTGGTGAGCAATACCGGGCATTTCACCACCCGCCAAAACGTACAATTTAACTGGATTCCATTAGCCAAAAGCGCCGATGTGATGGATTTGCTGGCCAGCGTTAACTTGCACGGCATCCAGACCAGCGGCAACTGCATCCGCAATATCACCAGCGACGAGCGGGCAGGAATTGCC
>Ga0114963_10003045_pt1 | contig 11415 bp, 14 predicted proteins | sample C_131016_EF_Meta_FD_87019 | JGI IMG/M metagenome (GOLD analysis project Ga0114963, IMG submission 87019) | Freshwater microbial communities from Lake Croche, Canada to study carbon cycling - C_131016_EF_MetaG | ecosystem: Environmental > Aquatic > Freshwater > Lake | place: Lake Croche, Canada...
CCATGCCGCCTCTGGTCCCCACTCTGTGAAAACTTCGGCAGCAACACACACTCGATATTTTTCGTCCACCGTCCAGAGACCTTCATCGAACATCCAATGAGCGTCCCGAGTGAGAGCAATTCCATTATTCGGATTGTCATTGCGACTTCTAGAGAACGCATGGATGTGGGCCGCCTCGACAAGAGTCGCCCCCTTAGAGGTGTGACACCCATAGCCCGTCAAAGCACAAGTGAACCGGTACTGAGTGACCACAACAATTCGGAAACGGGCGTCACGACCTTTAGCTTGGTACTCAGGGGACTCCCCGCGAAGTGCGAAATCCTCACGCCTTGCCTCGGATTTTGAAATCCCCATTGCTACGAGAAGGGCCTCCTGCTCATTTTCGGGAAACCATGTCCTGATGAGCTTGAATCGGGCCAGCTTACGGAAACGGGGATCTTGGAGACATTCAAAGAATATGTGATTGAATATGATTTTCGCGGTTGAACTCTCAGAGCTGCTGACACGACCGTCGTCCTGCAGCGGAGTCCAGAAATTCTGAGTGCCGAGATGATGGAAAGGCAAATCAATGCCCGGCCGCCCCCCCCATCGGGGCTGAACGATCGCCCAGTAGGAATCAAATCTCAAACGCAATTCAGGCGATTTATCTAAGCTGGATGTAAGTCCGGTTTCATCTGCGAGATCAAGTATGCATAGAAGCAACAGTGGCTTGTGAGGAGCAAATCTAGAACTTCCTTCTCCCCTCGCATGACTGACACTTGGGTTGAGTTTGCTTAGCTTTGCAAGCCAAGTGGATTGGTCGATATTCATCGTTATGGAGAGATGTCTTTAACTTGATTGTATTTGAGTGTTATCGGACGTGTTGATGCCACGCTGACACCTTCAAAATGAGCAAGCAAAGCACATACCGCTGAAGACCTGTGCACTTTTAGATCGTTGAGAAGGGTGGTGTTGGATAACTCCCCAAAGGACTTCAAACTATCCCATGCGAGTTCGATCATCCAGGCATCCACGAGTTGTGGAACTTTTCCCTTTGATTTTGTCCTTTCAGTTTCTATGAGAATCCCTATGGGAAGGATCTCAATGATCCTATTGTGCTGACCTTGAGATATTGTTTGTATCGTTTGGCCGAGACGGAAAGTCCTGCGAATTAGTGACTCTAGTTCAGGACTAAAAACCTCATCCTTGGATTCAACGTCTGAATTAATAGCGGTAATTGCGCTTGGATGGTTCCAAAGATCCTCAGCTATGGCTGCAGACTCCCTGATGGGCTTCCAGTCGGAATCCCCACGGAAGAGGGACATCACCTCAACATTCTTAATTAGACCCGAAGTGAGATTAGCCGAGCCTATCGCAGCGGTTGAGAATCTAGGTGCATTCGCATGGTAGAGCTTGGGGTGATAAGTTCCTCCCGAGAGGTTGAGAATTTTGATCTGGCACCCGAGTCCTCGCAGGGTTTCAAGAGCAGGTTGAGTGGTGCTGCCAAATACCGAGGTTAGAAGAACCCGTGCACTCGGACCTAGTTTCTGGAGCTCATTCTCGATAAGTGCTACTCCAGCACGATTGATGAAAGCAACGCAAAGAATTGACTCAGTGGCATCATCGAAAACAGAGCGCATTCCCTTTAGGAGACCTCCATTGGGTTTACCTCCAAAAACTTCTATATCCTGATGAAGAGTTACGGACATTGTATTACTATTGAGCGTTTTTCCTGCGATCATCCTCATCTTGTTGACGCTGAGCTTTATTTTTTCTGTGGGGCTTTTTCAATGCGCGGAATATTGAGGGTCGTTAGGAAACAAATAAATTCAGTTCTAAATCCCTGTGTCCAATCATGTTTCTAACTTTTTGGAAAGTACTCCTCAAAAGCAGCCCTGAAAGTATTCAGGTGAAGAGGGACAAGCTTTTCCTCGATTGGAGTCTGGTAGCCGCCCGCAAGGACGAAGAAGAGAGGAGTCCCCCTTTGGTGAAAGTGGGCGAAGACAATCCGATCCCTTTCCAGAAGTTGATCCGTGCTCAGGATCCCCGATCCCATGGGGTCATCCACGTGGGAATCGACCCCCGCCTGGTAGACGATCAGGTCGGCTCTCCATTCCTGCGCCTTCGCAAAACCCTCCTCAAGGGCCTTCTTGTAGTTCTCGAACGCTGCTGATTCTTCCTCAATGTGACGGCAAATGCTCCTCTCGTTCTGCTGCATCCCCCAGTTGGTCCCGTTGATCGAAAAGTTGAACAGATTCGTGAACTTCTTGGTGAAGAGGGCCGTGCCGTCCCCGCAGTGCTCGTCGCAATCCAGGACGAAGATCCTCTTCCCCGGGAACTCCTGGGCAACAAGTGCCAACCCGTTGAAGGTGCAGAACCCGGCGCCGTGCTCCGGACGGGCATGGTGGAAACCCTGACCCATGTTCGCCGCGATCCCGTGCACAAAGGCAAACTTGGCGGCATCAATCTGACCGGCGTTGATTGCGAGAACGCCGTTGCGGATTTCTGGGGTCCAGTCCCAACCCTGAGAGCTTAGAAGGCGCCCCCTGCCCGTCAGAATGGCGCGGACGTAGTCAGGTGCGTGGAGCGATCTGAGTTTTTTGCGACAGACAAGACCCGGATCGTGAAGTGTGACATAACCAACGGCCTCTGCGGCCCGTGCCACCGGTGCAAGCTTCTTCATGCTGGCGGTCGGCGTCTCTGCCGAGTAGGTGTCTGAAAAGCAGGCGGGGATCTTCCTGATCATGGCGGGTCTGATCGTGGCACGACTTGGGTTCTGGTGAGGGACTATTCAGGGGCCGATTAAGGACTGATAAGTGCTGGTGCCTCGGTGGCGTAGGGGTTGCGGGCGCTCTGTGCGCCATAAGGGCTCCCGTACTGCCCGTAGGGGTTGTTGATGCTTTTTGCGGAATAGGGACTGCCATACTGGCCGTAGGGGTTTGCCGTTGAGTCGGCGTCGTAGGGATTCGCACTTTTACGCCCTAGGTAAGTACCGTCCGGCGCCACGATTCGCGGTGCCTGTGTGGTGTAGGGATTATTCACACTGGTCGAGGAGTAAGGACTCCCATACTGGCCGTAATGGTTGTGGATGCTCTGAGCGGAATAGGGACTCCCGTACTGGCCGTAGGGATTTGCGGTGGACTGGGATGAGTAGGGGTTTGCACTAAGTTGGCCGAGGTAGTTCTGGGCAACGCATCCCGACATCGAAAGGAGGAGAACGGAGGCGGATCTAAGGAATGTTTTCATCATCACAGAGTATCACCTGATCCAGACACCAGGTGTCCTAGGCCTCCGATTCCCCTGAAAAAGATTTTCTCCTATGCGGAATGATAAGAGGTTCACTTGTAACGGTCCTGGCCTGTTAGTTCTCGGCCCATATGTGTGCTCATGTAAGCGGGATCCGGGATGATCCCAACCCTCCCGAGATCAAGACGGTCAGAGTCCCAACAAGTCCCGATGGTCGGATCAGGGTGGTGAGCAAGATCGGTGTGCCAGGTGCAGGCGAAATCGAGCAACTCAAACTGCTTATCGCTTACCTGAAAGCACTCTCCCCTTAGCTCGCGTGCGTAGGCAGCGCCCCTCTTACCATGATCTGGATCGGAATATTCATTCAACCTCATGCTGTCGTGGAAAAGAGCAAAGAGACGGACAACCAGAACATCCGCTCCGGTGCTTTCGGCTAAGAGGAGACCGTTCTGCTCGACCCTCCTCCAGTGCTCGGGACCGTGGTCCGAATGGACACCGCACCGAAACTGGTGCGTTACGGTATCCCAGAGTCTCTCAAAGTCGATGGGTGGATCGGAGGGCTTCAACAGGAGGCGTTACGGTTGGGCGATGGACTGAAGTGCGGAAATCGTCTGAAAAACTCTCTCCTTCCAGGCCCCGGCGCTTATTCTCTCTCCAGATAGGCATCCGATGACTGATAGCACGTCGAAAACGACCTCGAAGATCGCGTTCTGACCGTATCGTTTACCAATCGCCAGGGCCTTCTCCTCGGAAAGTCCCGAAATACCCCAACTTGGTTCCTGATGACTGAGATCGGGCGAGAATCCCGTAATCCGAAAGGAGAGTGTTCCTGCAAGGTTCAACTCTTTGCTGAGTTCCTCATCGGCCCTGGCGTTCGCGTCATCGCTCATCATCTTCCCCGGATTACAGGCGGTAATGATATGAAAATGATGAGGCCATCCCCCATCAGGAGCAGACGCCAAAAAGACCGTCGTGAGATATTCTTCAAGAATCATGAGGTTGAATGTCGGGTGATTGTTAGCGTCCTAAAGCCAGTCGGGAGGCATTGTCCCAGGGAAGGCCGACTTCCTTGATACGGTCTTGGGCACGCTTGATGTCGTAGGGGACCCTCTTCCAGGCAAAGGTTAATCTCTCCGTATCGAGGATCCCGTAGCAGGCCCTTGGGTAGTTATCGCGGGGTTGGCCTACTGATCCGACGTTGATGATGTACCGGAGTCCTGGGTCGAGCTTGATCGGGCCGACACCGGGTCTCTCGTCCGTGATTCCGTTCTCATCCTGGATCGCGAACATCGGGACGTGGGTGTGCCCGATGAAGGAGAACGGTGTCCTCTGATTGAGGAAGTGCTGCCTTGCGTCCTCATGCCAGAAGACATAGTTAAACTTTTCAGGTTCACACAGGCTCGAGTGCACAAGGGATAAGTCCCCTTCCTCCACAGCAAGTGGCAACCCCTTCAGCCACTTCATCTGGTCCTTGGAAAGTTGTTCGCGGGCAAATCGTATCGGTGCGGAGACCCGTTCAAGGTAGGGGATCTCACCACGCTCGGTTGCCATCTGGTCGTGGTTACCCAGGACCGTGACCGAACAATGGGACTTCACCAGTTCCAGACACTCCGCCGGTGCGGCCCCGTAGCCGACAATATCCCCGAGGCAGTAAATCTCGTTGGTGCCCTGGGCGTCGATATCCCTTAGGACCTCTTCGAGGGCGTCGATGTTGGAGTGGATGTCGGAGATAAAGGCGATTCGGGACATTTAAAAAGAGTATCAGAAAGTGTGGTCGTGGAGTGTCCTAGGGTCAATTCAGGCGGTTGGTTTTTCAGCGCCATTCCCAGGGTGCATGGGGCCAGGAAAAATAGCCGGACAGCACTTTTCGTTGCCAGTCGCAGTTGGTGAGTTCGAGATCTCCCACGATCCGCTCGATGGAGAACCATTCGTCGGGAGGAAGTTCTTCCCTAGGAACCTGGAGACGAACACCTCCCCTCGTGCTGGTCGCCTCGATGACGAACGGAACATCGCCCCCGGGAGCCCATCCAAGGGTGACAGTGGCCTCATCGACTCCCCCCTTCACAAGCTGCTTGGCAAGCTGTCGTGCACGGACAGCCCCGCATTTATCAACCTTGTGGGGATCTTTTCCGGAGATGGCCCCGCCGCCGATCGGCACGGAAGGCCCGTAGTGATCGACAACGAGCTTCTTACCAGAGAGTCCGTTATCCCCCTCAGGCCCTCCGGTAGCAAACTCCCCCGCCCCGTTAAGGAGGAGATTGCCGGGGTCGAACGTGGAGAGGGTCCCTTCAAGGCCGCTCTTCTCAAGGCCCCCAAGGATTTCACCCAGGATCGGCAGCACGATCCGGTGCTGATCCTCAAAGGACATTCCCGGCAGGTGTTGGATGCTGAGGATCAGCTTGTTCCAACGGACGATCTCGGGGCGAACATCGAGCGATACAAGGACCTTGAAATCCGGGCCGAAGTTCGCCGATAGGAAATCATCGTGCCTCCTCTTGAAATCGAGACCCCTTCCGATTTCCCCGGCGACCCAGTGCGCAGTTGGCAAGTAATTGGACCTCCTGTCACCGCAGGCGTAACCGATCACGATGTTCTGATCATCTGAAAATGGCCTGATATCGGACTCCTCCGAGGGGAGTTCCTCCTCGCAGAGATCAGCCGTGATACGTACCTGATCGGGAGAAGGGATCCATGGCCCTCCGTAACCAGCCCGAATGTAAACTTCCCTCACAATCCGCTCCAGATCGAGCCTCTCGTTCCCGGTGGCGATCCTTCCGTCGATGAAGACGGAGTCACGATGGACAGCGACCTCGACGCCCACCAGGGAATCCGGGCGTTGGGCGATCGCATCGTTGACGATGCCCTCAGCGATCGCGTCCGCGATCCGATCGGGGTGGCCGGGCGAAACGTATTCGGCGTATTGGTTCATGGATGAAATGGGATGGAGAAAAGTCAGGGTTCGGGGAGGATGATGATTTCATTCACCCAGGGTTGGAGGTCTTTGAGGTAGGGAGGGTCGGTAATGGCGGCTACGGTTCGAATCGTCCCAAATTGGGCCAGGAGATCCTTCGGAGGTCTGCCGACGTAACCGTCCGTCGCCAGCAGGATGACCTTGGGGCGACTCCTAGGTGGGATGTCCCTTACGTGCTGGAGCACGGCACAGATATCAGTCCCTCCGGTATTCTGGATGGAGCAACGGGCAAGGTCGCCCCCCCTCACCTCGCTGACGACCGTTGAGAAGGCATAGACCTTGATTTCCCCCCTCCGAAATGGCTCCCTGCAGACGGACGTAAGGAAGGGCAGGCACTGGCGCATTGATCCGCTCACGTCGAGGTAGAGGTGAACAACCGGGACTCTCGATGGACGGAAGCGCGACTCCTGCACGGTGGACCGGTAAATCAGGGGATTCGCTCCGGTGATCGAGCGTAGGGCTCTAATCCTGCGGTCCCTCCCGTCCGGGAGAACTGTCTCAATGCTATGATCACAGGCGATGATCTTCGGCCGGTAGACCGCAGGGCCTCTGCCGCCGTGGATTCCGCATTTGCGAAGAACCTCGCGGAAGGTTTTTTTGAAAGCTTCTCCTGGATTTTGCTCCTCCCTTAAAAAGTAGTTCTTGGCGGGAATTCCTTGGTCACGTCCGCTGATCCTCACGGGAGGTGGAGGCCAACCCTCAACGATATTTCTCACGGTTCCTGTCAGCAGCGCACTTTCGGGTGATTCCTCGCCGTGACCACCAAGGAGGATAAATTCCCCAAGTTCCGTGGATTTCAGCGAGGACCTGAGTGTCACGTAGATGTCATGGTAGGTTAGATCCCCGCGATCCGGGCCGTAGAGCAGGCGAATGGCGTGCCTTTCCGCTTCAGGAAGATCCGAAATGGATTCCTCAAAGGAGCCTGGCCATCCGGGCGGTGGGCGCAGCAGGCGACCGGGAAAACTTTCAAAGGAGTTTGTGGCTGTGAAGAGATTGACACCGACGCTCAGCCCAACGGAGCGTGTCAGCATGGAATTGATTACGGCATCGAAGGCGATGTTGTCGATGAGGCCTCCCTTCGGGAAAAGGCGTGTGTGCCCCAGGATGACGTGGTGGAGTTCGTGCAGGATCAGCAGGAAAAGATCCTCGTCACGCTTGCAGTACTCCTCGATGAAGATCCTGTTCAGGAGAAGTCGAGGCGTTGTCGAGCACTCCACGCAGGCCGTCTCGGTGACCTCGCTGAAATCAATGTCGAGAAGGCCGAAAAGCTTCTCCATCTGGTAGGATGCGGCCGGGATAACGTTGAAAATACGGTCCCTGATGGCGGCGGCCTCGGGACTGCTAGGTCTGTGTGACAGTAGGTTCATGGTAGGATCAGTGCCGAATCGTCGAATGCAATCGGAGGTGCGCAGAGAGACTCCCAGTTGAGACTGGGTTCCCTGTTCGGGAGGTAGAGAAGTCCAGCACATTTGGAGAGGACTCCCGCGCATACCCTCGGATCCGTACAGACGATTGGGTCCAGTGCCAGGTGGGATCTCATGGGCCTCCAACCGACCAGAAAATCGCAGTTCACCTTCGGATAGATGGGCTCCCCCATTTTGGCAATAAGGTGCACCGGCGTCCTTGGGCTTCGAAAAATGCAATTGCGGACGGAATCATAGGTCTCCAGGGCCTGCTCCAAGGGAGTCGCTGTGGTAGACTTCATGCCGTAGACCAATTCGCTCAGGAACATCGCGTAGGTCAGCGAGAAGACCACGATGCGTCCGGACACACTTTTCCCCTGGAGAACGACGGAGGTGCGCGGGGGTACGCTCATGTTGTGAAGGACTCTCATCAGGCGGGTGTCAACTGGTCGGGGAGATCCAGTTTTTTCCAGAGATCCTTGAATCGGTTTTTAAGCAATGCGGGTGTGATTTCCCTGTACCCGTCAGGAAGAAATGCGTTCAGCAGATTCCGGGTGTAGGCGTCCAGCTGGCTTGATCCCAAGCCGCTGCAGATGTTGCCCACCTCACGGCAAACATTCAGGTCACGCCCATAGACCTCATGCGTGCTTACGGGGACCTGAAGGACCCGGACGAGCTGTGAGGCAAGAGTCTCTGCCACCGTGGCAGCAATCCTGTTTCCGATGCGAAGTTTAAGGTACAGCGCCAGTGAGAGCGCTCCCCTCAGCTCCTGATTAGGCTGGGAGGAGACAGCTTCAAGAACAAGGCTCGAGAATTCCGCCTGAGAGAGACCTAGGTCTGCCTTGATGCAGCGGATCACACGCTCCACGGGGTCTGGAATCTTCAATAACACTTTCCAGGGGTCGTTCTCCTGAAGGCCGGCAATACTCCAGGCCTGCCGATGGATAGCCAAAAGAGCCCCCCTATCGATGGGACCGCAGGCAAGACCCGGATGACCGTGGGCAAGGGCTAGGAAGAGTGAAGTCTCAAGATCCGATGGTGGAGCGTCATCCGCAGCAGTTTTCGCAAGAGTGATCCTTGACGCGTGGATGCCAAGAGTTGTCCTGAAAAGTGTGGAGAGGCGACGGCTGGAAAAACGTGTTCCTGCTGCCCGGAGTTGGGACTCCAAGGCAACAAAATATTCCGTTAGGTCGGGAGGATTGGAGCAGAAGAGATCAAAGGCTTCGCTGGTGCGGGAGACAATTTCCGCGACATTGACAGGGAACTCGTGGCGTCCCCTAAACTGGTCGAAGAGGAGGATCTTTTTCTCGGAAGGCGAAAGGTCGCACCAATCGGGAACCTCGATCAGGAAACCGAATCGGTCAGCAAGGGCCGGATCCAAGGGTTCAGCCCCCAAGTAAACCTCGCCCTGATCCTGATCATCCGAGGGTGGAGGATTCATGGCAGCCCATCTGTACTGGAGTTTCTCCAACTGGACACCCTGGACCCTTCTCTCATGGATGATGGAGAAGAGTTTATTCTGGAGATCTGGCCGGGTTCGGTTGAGTTCGTCGATGAAGACCACCTCGGCATCCCAAATTGCTGTCGGGGTGCTGATATAGCGTAATGAGGTCTGAGTGGAGTCAGGAACAGGGATTCCAACCAGATCGTCGTAATTCACGAGGGAGGCATTGTAGAACCTGTAGTTCAGATCCAGGGCCTGGGCCAACCTCTCCAAGAGGAAGCTCTTGGCAGTACCGTGCTTCCCGATTAAAAGCAGTGGTTCCCTGGTTGCGAGGGCGGCCAGAAGGACAGGTTCGAGGTTGTCCCAGCCAAGCAGGCCTAGGGGTTTGGTAAGGTAGACCGATGTGTTTGAGGTGACTGGTCGTTTTGGAGGATCAATCTTTGGCGCAACCTCAGGCGCAGACCTCTTTTTGGTGGAAGATGTTTTTTTAGTCATCTGAGTAATCCGTTCAATAACTTCGGGATTTGAATGGGAGTTAGCCCCCCGCGCTTGCAGGAAGAATGGAGATGACGTCACTCTCATTGAGAGGTGTCTGCCTCTCCTGAAGGAACCGAACATCCTCGTCATTGACGAAGATGTTCACGAAACGTCGTATTTCCCCCTGCTGATCGAGGATGCGCTCAAGGAGACCAGGGTAGGCATCACAAAGCTTAGTCAGGACTTGTTCGAGGTTTGCTCCGGAGAGAATGACCTCTTCCTTATTGTCAGTGATTCCCCGCAGGGGGGCCGGTATTCGGATAGTTGGCATGGTCTTTTACTGAGGTTTTATCGTTGGGGTGCGGTTCGGAGTTTCACGGTTTTAAAGGGAATGCCCCTGCTGCTGGCAATGCGCTCGGCGATGACCTGCTGGGCACACTCGGCTCGCTTCCTGAGAGCGCGGGCCTTGTGCTTTCGTGCGATTTCCCTGTTTGCGTAGATGATTTCTTGGAGTCCGTGCATGATAAGAGTCTGGAGTAAGATGTAGGTCGCTGGGTGTCCTAGGCTTCGTAATGAGCCGCCTCACAGAGAATGGAATCCCTAAGGACTCGGGCGATCGACGAATCGTCGGTATGAAGGCTTCGACGGACACGACGCTTGGTGTAGTCCGGCAGGTGCTCTGTGTAGTGGCACCACCAGGTGCCGTTATTGTTCCAAAGATGGTGGAACGGGTTCTTGGTGATCCTGACTGCTAGTGTCGGTTTGTGACTCATGTTGGTGTTTCCTTTCTCGTTTGAGGTGAAACACCAGGAACCCGGATAATAAAAAAAGCGCCCTTCCCAATTCAGGAAGGGCGCTTTAAAAGACCCGGTGAGATTTTTGTTCGGAGGATTTCTCCCCCGCACATCGGATAGCTTTCGCCATCCAAACCACCGTGGGATTTCTCCGTCCCCGGTTGGCAGTCCTTGGTGTTATCCGAGGACATCCTGATGTTGGAAGGAATATAGCGCCCTTCACCGCGCAGGGCAAATACCCCGTGTGTCATAAAAAAAGATCCGAGAGATTTCTCTCTTTTCTTTTTCTTTTTTTGAACAGCACTGAACGCGATCGGGTCAGATAATCATGAACAATAATCCAGCAAGGGGTGAGGTCGTGTCAGCTACTCAACTCAAAAAGGTCGGCAATGGGCCGGCCCTCATGGTCGCAATGATCCTAACCGGGATCACTTCACTCGGTTCACTGCAACTGCATGCGGCAACAACGGCACCGATCTCTGCAGGATGGAGCGTCACGGCGTGGTCCGGTGGATACACCGCCTATCTGAACATCACGAACACCAGCAGCACCACGATCCCCAACTGGAGTGCGAAGATGACGACTCCCCAGCAGGAAACCTCCGTCTGGAACGCAAACATTACCGGGCCGGCCGCCAATGTGTACACGCTCACGCCAGCAAGCTGGACAGCAACGATCGCACCCAAAGCCTCGATCCAGATCGGATTCACGTTCAACGGAGCACCTCCTGTGACTCCGAAGCTCGTCTTTAACGGGACGGCAATCACGCTGAATGCGGCTCCCACACCGACCCCAACTCCGACAGCCACTCCGTCTCCAACACCGAGTGCCACACCAAGCCCATCTCCGACTCCTACGGCGACTCCTAAACCCAGTGCGACGCCTACTCCGGTTCCTAGTCCTACAGCCACTCCAACGGCAACTCCGAGTGCGACACCAAGCGCCACTCCTTCTCCTACGGCGACTCCTAAACCTAGTGCGACGCCTACTCCAGTCCCTAGTCCTACAGCCACTCCAACGGCAACTCCTGCCCCATCACCCACGGCAACGCCGAGCGCAACACCTGTAGCCTCTCCAACGCCAGTCGTGAGTGCAACAAG
>Ga0114963_10003049_pt1 | contig 11411 bp, 7 predicted proteins | sample C_131016_EF_Meta_FD_87019 | JGI IMG/M metagenome (GOLD analysis project Ga0114963, IMG submission 87019) | Freshwater microbial communities from Lake Croche, Canada to study carbon cycling - C_131016_EF_MetaG | ecosystem: Environmental > Aquatic > Freshwater > Lake | place: Lake Croche, Canada...
AGTCGCTTCTTCCATGGCGGCGATCATCGGGGTATTTCCTTTAGCGTTCGGTTCGAACCAGACCGGGAAGCGCACCGTGCGCTCCATCAGACCTCCGGCGCCATCATCCTCTTTTCGTGTGCGTTGTTCCACGCGCAGGGGATTGTCCGCGATTTCCGATATCGGGATAAACTGTCGGTTTGCCAGAGTTCCCCCGAAGCCAACGCGCACCGCGCCGCCATAGGAGACGACTCCGACTTGGAAGTAATCACGGACATCCTCACCTTGGGCGCAGCGCAAGACAAGGGTGGATAACAGGCGATTGATCGCGTCGGCGACCGCATCGCACTTACGCTTACCGAGGTCAAGCCCCCAGGCATCGTCCATCGAACCGCTCTGGTCGATCAAAAAAAGAAAGGCTGTCGGTTTGGCTCGGTTGATTTCGGCGGAATACGGCATAGTTTTATATTCGGGCGCAATGCGTCTCTACAGGGATGTCATCCTTCAAGCCATTCACATCTCATTATGGCGAAGGAATACAAGGATCAATACAGGGATCAATTCAAGGATATTCGATAATTCACGGATTCGCCCCCATCCCCCGCGTCTCAGTTCCTAACAGATGGCTCAGATAGGTTTCGGCGTTGACAGGAGGGAATTGTTGGCGTTGGCGTTGTAGTTGCAACAGGTAACGCTCGAACTCCGCGACTTCATGGCGAAGGCTTTCAATAGCGACCGGGCTGGAGGATGATTTCCCGATGGATTTACGATATTCCGCCGCCGCTTCTTCTTCCACCGTCCGCGTCCAGTTGATCAGGGCTATCGCCTGATGCGATGGGACGGCGCTCAAGGCTCCCCTTTGCAAGTCATATGCATTCTCGATCCCCAGTTCATGCAATTTGCGCACTACGGGAATCTGTACTACCCCGGAGGCAAAGAGGCGGTTGATAGATGTCTGTCGCAACCACTCCTCAGTGAATTCCTGCAACTTGAGATTTCCCGCCCCGGCGCGCATCTTTTCTTCGATCTGACTCTTTCGTGACGCGATCAGACCTTCGATCTTCTTAATTTCTGCATCCAGTTCGTCAGAAATAATTTTCCGGGGCCATGTCCCATACCCGAAGGGTCCTGCGCCAAAAAGCCAGCCAAAAAAGGCGAAGAAGTAAAAATGTTGCGTCCATACCGCCACAGTGACCATAGCGAAAATGATCGTCAGCAAAAGCGCTGCGAATACCCGATGTTGCCCAATATGCTCCTGCTCTTTTCGTAAGGTCTCCGGGGAAAGGGCACGTAAGAGGAAGCGGTACTCCGCCGGTATATTGGCGACAGAACTGGCGACAACGGGTTGTCGTACAATAACCTCCGGCGCTGTCCACCATTTGCCGAATCGTCGTTCGTTTCTTTCAGTTCCTGTGACAGACGTCGCCTTCACATTCCCGGATGACGTCCCTTTTGATAGCGTCCCCGACCGGATCGGTTCGTATTCGGTATTTTGCAATGCGTCTAGGGACGAACTTTGAACTACCGCAACATCAGGCGCCAATGTCCCCATCGGATCGGAAACAAGGGCATCCTCCAGACGGGCGAGCGCATCCGCAAGGGAGCCATCTTGCTTGTTATCGGCGATACGGCGTAGTTCATGAAACACAGGGGAGGCGGCAGTATCCGCAAAATCCATTTTTTTGAATAGCAGGGACTCCCCGTCCGAAAATCGATCCCACAGTGTAGGGTCTTGCGCCAGCGCCAACAACGCCGCCCGCATCACATGGCAGGCAAACCGATCCAGACCGACCCCAAAATGTTCCGAAGTGCGACGGGGATGCTGATAGTTTGGATGACCGATCTCGACGCTATTTTCTCCGGCAAGCTCCGGAACATACATTCCATCGTAATCGACCAGAGTAATGCGTCGTCCGTTGTCCGAGATTAACAGATTATCGTGTTGCCAGTCGCCATGCGCGATACCGGAAGCTTCCAGACGATTGAGCAAAGTGGTAAGCGCATCCGCCAGATTCCGTAACGCGACAGGATCTCGTCGGTTTGCCTCCACCCAGCGCCCCAGCGGGATACCGGACGCCCAGCGCATCGCCAGTGTCGGAAACCAGCTTCCGCCGACCTTGATTCCCTGCTCCAGATAACGGAACGGCACAAAAACGCTCCGTTCCTCATTGACATACTTCTCAATGGTCTGGTAACGGAAGGCGCGTTGAGCGCCGCCGGCATCATCGCCAGGCGTTGTGAAACAACGTAACGCCCACGATTCGCCATCCGGTAAAGTGGCCCGAAAGACGACTGCGAATTTTCCGGCATAGGTAACAGGAAGCCCGCGGCGATCCAGGGCGAGCGTAGAAGCGCGGAGGGAAGCGTCTCCAAAAGAGATAGCGGGCGTTTGCACCGCCTCGCGAAAAGTCACGGCGTCAGGCCACACAGGACGTGGCTTAGAGCCAGTCCAGAGTGCGTCTTTCTCCGAAACAGTCAACTGGGAACGAAGCATCGGGGATTTTAGAGCCTATAAACAGTATACACCATCCGGCGGCGCCGGGAGCCAGCTTTTTCTTGTGTTTGTTGAGAGGTCACAGCGCCGAAGATACAAACGATCTCACTCACGCCATTCCAACGAAACTCAGTAATACGATAATTGCAGAAGGCATAGCAAAATCAGGACGATTACCACTCCTGCTATCGCGTAAATGGAACGATTCTTTCCTACCACATTGCTCCATCCTGTCAGGCAAAGCGCAGTTACAGGCAATAACGCTGGTAGAAAATACCTTCCCTGCGCCTGATAAAAGCGCAGATTGAATCGCACGAAGAACGGGATCAGGATCAACAGCCCCAGAAAGAACAGGAAAAGGACCCGACGCTCCGAATCGGGGACGCCTCCCCTGGAAGACGAACGAAATGCCCCCACAATGCCTACTACTGCAAGGACAGCGACGATCAGAAATGGCGGAACAGGCGGAAGGACGGCATTTGGCGCGACGATAAACCAGAACGAGGCGAAGGTACGCACCGCATTGAATATCACATACTCGCCAAACGACCATCGCATCTGCGTCATCATGAAGTCGGGCGTGGGCGTATGCTCTCCGGCGGTCAACGGGAAGATTTTCAGAGTGAAAGGATCGCCGTACAGTAGAGTATTCCGGATGAGCCACGGAGACGCCAGTAAAAACCCGCCGACAATGGCGACCGTGCAAAATAACGTCCCCTGCGCGAAAGTGATTTTTTGTGTTCGGTAAGCGATAAAGTAAGCCAGAATAATCGTCGGGACAAGTTGAAGCATGGAAAGCTTGGTCAAAAGGCCGACGCCCAGAAACAGGGCTATCATTCCTGCCGTTTCGATGCCGTTTTTCCCTCCCTTTAATGCGACCCGTCCCAGTTTCCAGAACAGGAAAGCGCACCAGAGGGTGATCAAAGGGTCATTATTGATAGAGCCTGCCAGTTGCGCCTGAGTCGGTAAGAAGGTGACAAATCCTGCCGCACCAATGGCAATTTCCGGGCGTGATGGAAACAAATCTTTCGCCGCACGGAAAACTACCATAATCGTTATCAACTGAATCAGTGCGGCGACCATGCGTAACGCGAAAATATCGCCGCCAGTCGCACGGAAAACCGGTGCGCAGAGCAGATAGTACAGTGGTGGTTGGTGGGTCTCAAAGTACGCCGGATCGCCTCCCCTAAAAACGATAAAACTCCCCGTCTCGATCAGTAGACGGACATAATCGCGATGCGCTCGCTCATCCGGGTTTGCATCCAGAGGTAGTCGGAGTGCAAATGCGACCGAGAGAATGATCGAAGCGAGAAGAAGAGCGAGTAGCGTCAGGCGTTCCGTTTGGGATAGGTTTTTCATCATGATGAAATTCAATAAGCGGGCAAACTAATTCGCTGATGTCCTTCGCAGGCTCAGGCGAACGTGGGCAAGACGCTCTACGGTATTAAATATACCCTTGTCCCCGCCTGTTCGAACGCAAGAGTTATCTTGCCGGACGATTCCGCCTCTTTAAGTAGTGTTCGCCACTTTTGCCCATCGTCCGGCGCGGCGGGATCACGTTGCCCCAGCAACAGCGTCGTATAGCCTTTTTTGCGGAAGTCATTGAGCCAGTCATCGACGCTGGCATAGGAATCCCAGGGAATCAAACCCGCCGCATGGTTGGGCTGCGCCCACAGATAATCACGATCCAGATAAAAGCCGCGCGTTTCATCGAACAAAGCGACCTTGACCGTGGGAGCGGTATTCGCATTGATCCAGAACGAGGCGCCCCCGACTCCGGGTAAACGCCGTTCGATATACTCCTGCGGTGAAATCGCCCCAAAAACGACCGGTGCAACCGGCCGCAGTCCCAGTAGCGGCCCGTTAACGCCCCAGAAAGCCATGCCTCCCGCGATATACAGTCCCCACAGGCTGGAAATCGCTACCATGCCCGCAATGAACCACCGGGAGATACGCCCGCTTTCCCACGATGTAACGACCATTTCCGCCATGACGATAGCGAAAAAAGGCAACGCGGGAATCAGATAGCGGGTCTGCTGCATCAGAAAGAACCAGAAGGCGAAAACACCGACGCCAAACAGCAGGCAGGCGCGGCTGACAGGCGTCAACCGCCCTCCCGCAATCGGTAATATCAGGAGCAAGGCAAGAAACGCCGGGGAGAGTCCGAACCCGTAGAAAATGTACTCCGTGTAAATGAAAGGCTTTTGCGGGGTCAGGTACAGCGGTTCGTTCGTCACCTGCCAGGGTGACAACAGAAGACTCGCCATATCTTTGCCAACCCCGAATTTCGCCTGCTCTCCGGCGTAAAGCGCCGCATTCTCCGCAGACCAGTATTTACCGCCGAACAGGGAATAAGCGAAGGGATATACCGGGTTACCGGTATAGATCATCGTTTTGAGATACCACGGGGCAGCGACCAGAAGACTGATCCCTCCCCACAGAACCGCCGCACGAATCGCGGCGGAAGGGGAGTTGGTCGCACGCCACCGTCCGTACAGCGCCCCCAGCAGTCCCATGCCCCAGAATCCGAGAACCGTGTATTTGGAGCCCAGAGCGAAGCCCATGAGAATTGCGGACAGGATACACCAGGCAGTCCCGTTCACGACCTTCTCCGAATCTCTTTCGGTTACTTCCGAAACGCTTTGTCTTCCGTTCCAGAAGGCATAGAACGAGAGAAAAGTAAAAAGCGCGGACGCCAGATCGATATAAGCCACTGTGGCTTCCCACAACACAATCGGCGATGCGGCAACCAGAGCGGCAGCCACAATACCCACTGATTTTCCCGAATAGCGACGTCCGAACGTATACACGGAAGCCACCAGAAGAACGCCACCGAGCCAGTGAATCAGCTTTGCCGCCCCGATACTTCCCAGTCCGAGCATCCACAGATAGATCATCTGGAACGTCATCGGAAAATTGGAATGATGATCCCACGGCAAATAGTAAATTCTTCCTGCCTGTAACCAGGTTTTCTGATTCGCCAGATGGTAACTCAGCGCATCCCACTCCAACCCTACGGGCGGAGCAAGCGCAGCGATTGCGGTAAATACGGCGATCAAGCTAAAAAAGATACCTGAAATTCGGGCAAGCCTTTTCCCGTACAATTCCGACCCCGCCGCGCTTCCTCCGAAAAACGCCTTCCCTCGGTAGAGAAGAAACACGACGCTGAGAACGCCCAGAACGATCCCCCCCCGGAACAAAAGGGGAGAAAATAGTCCCAGTAGCCCGCACGCCAGAATGATATTTCCCGTAACTCCCATCCCCAGGGAAAGCGCGAAGATGATCCCTTCGCCTCGTTGGTCGGCGAGCGCTTGCCGACCAACGAGGCGGATCAGACCTGCCCCGATCAACGTGCAGAGTCCCACTACGGGAAGTAAGAGCGCAAGAGCGAAAAGCGTTTCTTTCATGAAGTTCAGCGCATCGGTTTTTGTGCAGTCAGTTCCATGACTTCGCCGGGAAAGAGAACGCCAAGCATTTTCGAAACAGTGAGCAGGGCGTAGAACGCCAGAGTCCGCATTCCGCTCCCTTCCACCCGGTCTGTAGCGACATTTGCAGGCGCCGTCTTTTTACCGGCGAGACGCCGGATAACGTTCCGAACGTTCTGAAACAGGTAAAACAGGGGGAAATGCCGGATTTTCACTTCGTGGAATCCACACTCTTTTACCAATCTTCTCAATGTCGACGGAGTGAATCCCCAGAAATGACGAGGCAGATCCAGAGCGTACCAGAGATTACCGAAGAGAGCGGCTTCCGGGCTTCCCGCGTTCGGAAGCGCCAGAAATAATGTTCCGCCCGGGCGGAGCAACTGAAACGCTTCCGCTATCACCTTGCGAGGATCCGAGACATGCTCCAGAACGTGCAACAGGGAAACCATATCGAACGATTCTGCCGGAAAATTCAGGTCTTCGACCGATTTGTTATAGACGGACGCCCCGGTTCGTTTTCGCGCCAGAACCGCCGCAACGCCGTCCATCTCGATTCCTTCGACTTGCCAGCCATGTGCCGCCATTGCCGCGAGGAACCGCCCATCGCCACAACCTATATCCAGCAAACGCCCTTCATTCCGTAGGGACGCTCGCGCAGCGCGAGAAGCCTGTTCCTGAAAAGTCCGGTTTAATCTCGCCGCCAGACCGCTTGATTCACTGTCGCCTTCCGCTCGGGCATACGCGCCAACCGCATAGTACTTCCCCATATCCTCGGCGGATGGTCGTGGCTGTAGTCGCGCTAATCCGCAGGAAAGACAACGCAACGCCCGGAAAGTTTGATCGCCGCCCAGAAGATAGTCCGGAGCGACACGCCAGATTCGCGCAGCGGTCGCGCCACAGACGGCGCAGGCAGTTCCGGTCACTGCCATCGCTTGATTTGTCACCGTCTGTCTGCTGACTGCTGGATTACTTACGCTCATGCGTCGCTATTTTACCGTTCCCTGCAAGGCGCACAACGCCGCGCTTTCTAGACTAACATTCCCATTTTCAATTTTGAGAACCACCTCACCATAAAGATTCGCATGGCTCCCCGTCTGAACGATCGGAATGCGATTCATATATACCGGTGCGCTCAGAGCGTTATGTGAGTGCCCGCCTATGATAAGGTCGATTCCCTCAACCGCTTCCGCAAGCTTCCTGTCCTGCGACAGACCGATATGTGTCAATGCAATAAGAACATCAGCATCCCCGCGTAACTCCGTGATCAAGCGACGCGCCGTAGCAATCGGGTCATCGAACAGAAAGGCGGAAAGCGGAGCAACTTTCATTCTTGCCGTGACCATCGGGACAGTCAAACCAAATACGGTAATTCGCAAGTCTCCCAGGACAATCTTTACATATGGTTGTACGGGCAGGGTCGTCGCCGTAGACTCACGAGCGTGAACGTTCGCGGAAAGGACCGGAAATCGCGCCTGTGCAATCTTGGTCGCCAGAGCGGATCGCCAGACATGAAACTCCCGGTTCCCCATCGTCATGGCGTGGTAACCGAGATCGCTCATGCGCCTCAGAATAGGTTCCCCGAACGGACTGACGCCAATATTTCCCGCCTTTACCGCATCACCAGCATCCAGCAAGAGGTAGGGCCGCCCGTTGAGTTTGGCTAACCTGTCACGAATCTGACCCATGCCAGTTTCCGTCAAGCAACCATGGAAGTCATTAGTATGGATTATATTGAGATTCACGACATGCTTTCACAAAGGCGAATCCGGAGGATAGGCGAAACATCTAAAGCTTCTTTAAGGCAATCTCATAGACGTGCGGCCAATTTTTGCCCGTGACGAACAGACGATTGGCGACGGCATCATAGGCGATTCCGTTGAGAACGTCCGTTCCCGCCTCACGTTCCTGAGGCGGAAGCAAGCCGTTACAATCAATTAGACCGAGCATTTTTCCCGTTTTGGGATCGATACGAGCGATAAAGTCGGTTTGCCAGATATTGGCGTAAATTTCTCCGCGAACGTATTCCAGTTCGTTCAGATTGGTTTCCGGCAAGCCCTGATTCATAACTTCGATGGTGCGCGCCACTTTAAAGGTTGCCGGATCGAGGAAGCGGATTTTGTTGGTTCCATCGCTGAGGATAAGATTTTTATCGTCGTGGGTTAAGCCCCAGCCTTCGCCTTCATACGCGAATGTCCCAATTTTATCGAACGATTTCTGATCGTAGATGAAGCCCTTCTGGTTTTTCCAGGTCAGTTGATAGATTTTCCCCTGAAATGTCGTCAGACCCTCAGCGAAAAACTCATTGGAAATATCCACCTTCTTCAAGACTTTACCTGTCCGGATTTCAACGCGGCGCAGGCTCGAACGTCCATTCAGTCCAGTGCTCTCGATAAAATTATTGCCTTCAACCACCAGTCCCTGAGTGAAAGCGTTCCGGTCATGCGGGAAAGAAGAGACGACGCTCATATTGTAAGAAGGAATCTCTTCCACCGATGGGGTTGGGGCGGGCGCCGAAGAAGCGACAGCGGAAGGAGAAGCAGAAGGCGTGGACGCAGGCGATGTAGCGCCGCCATTACCACATCCCCCTACCAAGGTAGATGCGCTTATGATTACCAAAAATAAGGCAATCAAAAACACGGCTTTGACGGATGCGGTGGCGTAAGAAACTAACTTTATCATCACTAACGGAAGTGTACCGCAAAAATTTACAATATGAACATTGCCTGAGTCGAAAGGGCTAACGAAATAACGCCGACAGTCTTTTGATTCAGAATTGGCCATTATCCAATTCAAAAGACCGTCGGCGTTATTCAACAAAGTCAGCGCTGGAGTATGACTGATCGTGTAAGCGCTGAGTCCTTCTCAACAATCAGTTCAGAACATCAATCTTCACGTCTTTGGGGACGCCCAATTGCGGGGTAATCTCGCCATATCGCGGGAACGAAAGAGTGCCATCCGCCATTACCGCTCTGGGATAGAGCGAGTGAATGCCATTTGTCAGCTTTGTCGTGTCCAGCGTGAAGCTATACGATCCGGCGATGGGTCGACTATCATCCGGGAACGCGGTTTCGAATAACACCACTCCGTCAATCAAGAACTGGAGTTTTGCCGCTCCGACCGCTTTACCGTTGGTAACCAACGCCGCAAGCTGCGCCATACTTACCTGACACGTCATTTTCCCGCTCGCAGGAATAGTCGCATCAGTGTATTGGAAATACAGCCACATGGGGGTGGTTCCCACGTTATCGAGCGTCAAATCCGGACCGATCACGTTCAATTTCGGCCCTGCATTTGGATCACATCCCCAGATGGCGCAGTGCGTGGAACGAGACGGGGTAATATTGAAATCGACGTTTCTTTCAGCCTCTATATGAACGTTCAATGCACCCGTTTGAGTCGGGTCATAGGTCGTGTCCAAGAAGAAAGAGATCGTATTCTTTGTTCCCGGACCAGTCACGATAACTCCGGGGGGAAGGTCAAGAACTGCACTACGTTGTTCATCATTGGGTACAGTTACCGGGAAGGTCTTTCCATTTACCGTCACCGTATTTTTGGGACCGGGACGGAAATTGGAAGCGTTATAGGAAGACTTCTGGATCGTGTAGAACAACCGATACTTCCACTTGCCCACGGCATCCGGGATTTTGATGACAAACCCCTTACCATATTCACGACCATTGTGTCGGTCTGTCGTATAGCTGTAGATCAGCGGGTTCGGGCTACTGCCTGCTGGGGCATCGAACCCGAAGTTGTCCCAGTGCCAGAGCCAACCGTAGGGGAATCCGTCCTTGGCGATGTTATAGTATTGGGTAAAGTTGAGCACCCGATACCGGTTCTCTTGCAGGTTGAGCGGCAGGGAACCAGCGACGACCCACTGACCGGACAGGTTGAGGAATTGCCCCTCGATCTTTGTCTTACTGACCAAAAACCTCCAAGGAACACGGATATTAGGCGCAGCCCACAACCCGCTATAGGTCAGGTCGAAGCTCTTTGTCGTATCGGAGCCTCCCTGAGCGTTTCCGTTCTGAAACATCAGCGAACGCTCTCGCTGACGGATACGCACGAAAGCGCCTTCATCGCTGGACGTAGTTGTTTCCAGGTCTTGCCGACTGGCGATGTCCTGAGATTGCGCGGATTCGGGCACAAGATCTATGTACCAGGAACCGCGAGGGTTGGGATCAAGATCAGAATCGATGTAAATCGTTCTGGTTCCGCCATCCGAAAGATCGAGCAGTGCGCGAGGGCGGGTATATGCCTGTGCGATAAGGCCGGGCTTACTTCGAGCCTGAATATGGACATGGTACTGATCGTTCAGAGAGAACATCGCCGTCGTTTCGTCGATATAACGGGTGACGGCACAGTTCCAGAGCGGAGTGTCTAATGGCCCCTGCGGGCGATTGAAATCGTCAAAGATACCACCGGGAGTGGCGAGGCATTGCGCTTTTGCAGTCTGGACGCGGGTGTCGTCCATGGTAAAGAAGGTATCAGTTGTCCAACCAGAAACTCTTCCGAAGCCATCCTTAGCGCGAATGCGCATACGATATTGGACGCCGGGTTCCAGAGGTTGCGCTTGATAGACCGGATTTGCGGCGTTGATCACCGTTCCATAGTCTTGATCGACAGGTCCCCATTGAAGTTCATAGCCTGTCGCTCGCCCATTATTCGGTTGGGGCCAACTGTTCCAGTAAACCGTGCAGACGCGGTCGTCCGGGAAAGTTTTCACATTAGCAGGTGTGGCAGGCGCAATAGCGTTGACTAACGTCAGATTGACGATAGGTTTTTCCTGCACGATAATTGGACTATCCTGAGCATTAACAGGAGCTATCGCTACCAGAATAGCGATAGGAGCAATCATCATTCGCACGGATGTACGAACGGCGTCGAGACCTAGCAAGGCCGGACGCATACTCACGGCGGGACATGAGCATAGAGTTGCCATTACTGTGCACCTCTCTCGTATTGATTTTTTTATTTGTTACAGGGGCCAACTGCAACAAACAAATTATACAATAGAACTACTACTTTTCAACATTTATTTTTGCAAATACAGATGTTTACAAATTAAATATCACATTTATTATTATCCTATGTATATTTTTGTTCCATTTAAGACTTTTTCATTCTGCAACAGTAACAAAAAACAAAAATTGACATGGATTTTCTTATTTACTTGCTTTTAATTCTTGACCTTCAAAATATCTACGTCTTGAATTACAGGTTAAAAAAGAAGGCATTTAAAGAAAAGTCGTAAATTTCCGAAAAAATCCCTTTTACATTTCCGAAAAAATCCCTTTTACTTTGGTTTCAAATGAAAAACCAGAACATACGGTTTGCCTCCGTCACTCCGCCGCGTTATACTATGAAGACCATGAGTACGATTGCTTCCGCCACGACGCCGATCTCGCGCCGCGCTCAGAACTGCGCTCCCTCTCCCACGCTGGCTATTACCGCTAAAGCCAACGCTCTAAAGGCTGATGGTAAGGATATTGTCGCTTTCGGGGCGGGCGAACCGG
>Ga0114963_10003052_pt1 | contig 11403 bp, 8 predicted proteins | sample C_131016_EF_Meta_FD_87019 | JGI IMG/M metagenome (GOLD analysis project Ga0114963, IMG submission 87019) | Freshwater microbial communities from Lake Croche, Canada to study carbon cycling - C_131016_EF_MetaG | ecosystem: Environmental > Aquatic > Freshwater > Lake | place: Lake Croche, Canada...
ATTTAAAATACTGGAGATAATATTTTCTTAACATCAGCTTAGTTTTGATTCTTCGTTATGCAGCAATCTGAAATAACATTTCGTGTCTCCACCCAATTTCATATGTTACGGCATTTTGAATCGAATCCTCAAATTTTAATTGAAGAGGTGCTTTTTAAAGGTTACAACCAAAAACAGGTTTCAGATGCAATTAACTTGCCTGGCTCTAGATTTTACTCTTCTTTTGCTAATGATATTCCAACACTTTTAGAAAAAGTTTTTACAATTGGTTTTGAACAATCAACAGGAGTAAATAAAAATATTGTATTATTTGGAAAAATACCTGAAGAACTATTCCCAAATGGTATTGGCAATGTTGGCGTTGTAACTAAAAAAAATCTTACTCATATTCAACAAGAACAAATTTATAGTTCATCCAATCGCGCTAATAAATTGCTGCATTTGAATGTTTCAATATTGCCTTCAACAAATGAATTTGTTATCGTCTTAAAAAAAACAACAAACAACTATTTATTCATAACAGGTTTTCCTGGTTCTTTGGCGATGCCTTTGCCTTCTTCTAAAATGAATCCAGCTTTACGAAAATTAAGTAGGGAATTTTGGAACGAACATGTTTTTTTGGTAAAAGTTTGATTGTGTTTTTTTGTAATATTTCAATCCAATAAAAATTTATAAGTGTTAAAATATTGATTTACATATATTTACATTTATAGTTGTTTTTTTCAATTGTGTAGGCATCTCCAATTTTTAGATATTATTGACTTAAAAACAAACTGCACATTTGAATAAACTTTTTGAAACTTGAATTGTCTAAGCCAACTTAAAATAACCTTTATAAGAATATTGTTTTTTTAAGTATTAAATAATTTATTATAAAATTGTAATCAGATTATTTACTACGAGGTATGACAATTTTTAAATTTTTGATGAAATGATTAAATACTTTAGTTTTCTATTTATTGCTTTTATTGGATTAGGAGCGGCGGCACAAAGTTCAAAATCCATTAAAAAAACCTCAAAACCTAATATTATTTTTATCTTGGCAGATGATTTGGGCATTGGAAATATAAGTTGTTATGGTTCTGATAATTTTAAAACACCAAACATAGATTTGCTTGCCAAAAATGGCATTCAATTCAAAAATGCTTATACAGCACCATTATGCGGACCTTCGCGTGCATTATTAATGACCGGTAGGTATGCTTTCAGGACAGGTGCAATGAATCAAGACAAAACGGGATTGATGAAACCATCAGAAGAAACAATGGTTCCAAAAGTTTTAAAAGCTGCAGGATATGTTACCACATCAGTAGGAAAGTGGGGTCAATTGCCTTTAGATCCTAGTGATTTTGGTTACGATGATTATTTGCGTTTCAAAGGAAGCGGTGTTTATACAAGTTCAGACGCACAAAAACTTACACATTACTCAATAAATGGTAAAGATAATGTGTTAAAAATAGGTGAATACATGCCTGATTTAATGCACGACCATTTAGTAGAATTTATTTCAGCAAACAAAGACAAACCATTTTTTGCTTATTATCCGATGGTTCACGTGCATGGTGATATTATTGCAACACCAGACAGTAAGCCAGACAGTAAAGATCTTTTTACAGATAATATTGTTTATATGGATAAGATGGTGGGTAAATTGATGCATGTTTTAGACAGTATGCATCTTAGAGAAAATACATTAGTGTTTTTTATGGGTGATAATGGAACAGCTGCTGAGCCAAATCCAAGATCAACAATTAATGGAAAACAACTTTCAGGCAAAAAAGGCGAAATGAAAGAATGTGGTAGTTTAGTTCCAACGATTGCAAATTGGCCAGGTAAAATTAAAGGTGGTCAAATTTCAACTCAATTGATAGATGGCAGTGATTTCTTACCCACTTTTACTGAAATTGCAGGTGCCAAATTACCTGACAGCACTATTTTAGATGGACGCAGTTTTGCTCCAAATCTTTTTGGCAAAAAGGGTAATCCGAGAGATTGGATTTTTATGGAGTTGGGTAGCGATTGGTATGCAAGAGAAGCCAAATGGAAACTAAATAGAGCGGGTGAACTTTTAGATATGTCAAATGCTCCATTTGAAGAACCTGTAGTAGCTATTGATAAGCAAAATGAAGAAGCAATGGCTGCGAAACTTCGTTTACAGGCTGTTTTAGAAAGTCTAGATCCAGAAAGTGGTAAAATGGATGATGGCGATGGTACTGGTAGACATAAAAATAAAGAAAAGAAAAAGAAAGCAAAGAAGGAAAAAAGTGAAAACTAAGTCAAAATAGTAGTTCGTTGGTGAATTTTGTATATTTTTATTGCAATTATTCAACGATTGCCAACAAACTATTATGAAGATTTACGGTGTTTCTCTGCTTGCTGGTTGTTTTTTAGCAGGACATATTATAGGAGATTATTTGGGGAAGCTATTCCATTTAAATGGAAATTTAGGTGGAGTAGGTTTCGCCATGTTATTTTTAATTTTGATGTATGATTTTCTTAAAAAGAAAAACTTTCTACACGAAGAAACAGAAAGTGGCATTCTTTTTTGGAGCAAAATGTATATTCCAGTTGTTGTAGCAATGTCGGCTTCACAAAACGTAAAGGCTGCATTATCTGGTGGTTGGGTTGCGTTGTTGGTTGGAATCTTTGCCACAATTGCATGTTATTTGCTAATCCCTGTATTTTCTTCACTGAGCCAAAAAAAAGATGATTAAATGCTATGGAAGATTTAATTAAGTTATTAGATAAAAATGGCTTGGTGTTTGCTTTTTTATTGGTTGGGTTAATTATGGCAATTTCTTATTTAATTTCTAAGAAATTTACAAACAATAAAATTCCAGGTGCTGCAATTGCAATTTCGATTGGTTTGGTTTTAGCTTACTTTGGTAAAGAAAAAGGAATAGCCTCTTTGCCCGCATTTTCGGGAGTTGCAATTTTAGGTGGGTCAATGTTAAGAGATTTTTCTATTGTTTCCACTGCACTTGGTGCAAGTTTTACTGAGATTAAAAAAACAGGATGGGTTGGATTTTTCTGTTTGCTTGTAGGTACGTCAATTGCCTTTTTATTTGGTGGGGCAATTGCTTACACAATGGGTTACACAGATGCTAAAAGTGTCACAACTATAGGTGCAGGGGCATGTACTTTTATTGTAGGACCAGTTACTGGGGCTGCAGTTGGGGCAAGTTCAGACGTTATTGCTATAAGTATTGCAATTGGCGTAATTAAATCTGTTTTTGTAACTATTATTACCCCATTTGTAGCAAAAAGGCTAGGGATTGACAATCCACAGACTGCCATGATTTTTGGTGGCCTTGTTGGTTCAACAAGCGGGGTGTCTGCCGGATTAGTAGCTACAGATCCTAAATTGGTACCTTATGGTGCATTGACGGCAACTTTCCATACTGCTATGGGTTGTTTAATTTGCCCATCAATTTTATATTATTTGGTACAATTAATTATAAAATAAAAATTATTGGGTGATTAATTTTTAGGGCATAAGCCAACTAGCTTTTGTGAGTTTAGCATTTTGAAAATTAAATTCAGCCCTCTTATTGCCGGTATGGTGTGTAAAATACCATTCCAACCAATTTACACTTGTTTCAACTACTGCAAAGTGGTTAAAACCAATTTCACTTTCTTCAAGTGTATAATTAAATGTGATTAATTTATCGCTCATTCCATAATCTTCTGAAGTTAATGGGGTAGAAGGAGCGGTTTGAAACATATAGCTCCTTCTACTGTGATGAGGCGTTTTATCCCAATGTGTTCTGCAATATTCATCTTTGTGATGAACAATGGTTGAGCCACTTAGTCGTATTTGTGTACGTTGGGTTTGATCATAAAATAACCAACTTAAAATGCCAGTATTTTGAATTGCTGCTACTTTTAAACTTCTAAAGTCTGTGTGGAAGTATAATTTTTTAGTTTGACTATCAACTCTCCGGAGGATTACAGTACGCATAATTGAAGTGTTGCCTTGAACATTGGACACTACAGCTTGGTGCATCAAATTGTTTCTGTCATTAACTCCTTTCAATAACATTTGCCAACAATTTGATTCAATTTCTGAAAGTGTTGTATCTAGTGGCGTTGGCATAGACTATGTTTTAAGTATTATGATAAAGTGTAAAGGTAATTTAATTAGTAGTTAGTGGTTAGTAACTTCTAACTACTAATTACTATCCCTTTTTTATATCTCCTATTTAGTTTAATTTTAAAGAAAACTTTTATACATGTGCAAGCCATTTAAATTAATTTTTCTTTCGATTATCTTAACCACAATGTTTTCTTCATTTATTATTATGCAAACAAAGAAAAAGGTTATCTTTTTTGGGGATTCTATCACACAAGCTGGTGTTAAACCCGGTGGATACATAGATTTGTTGAATTCAATGTTAACTTCAAAAGGATTTGATAAAAACTATCAATTGGAAGGTGCAGGAATCGGTGGAAATAAAGTGTATGATTTGTATTTAAGAATGGAAGAAGATGTTTTGATGAAGAAGCCAGATATAGTTGTGATTTATATTGGCGTAAATGATGTTTGGCACAAACAATCGTCCGGAACTGGAACAGATGCAGATAAATTTGATAAATTCTACCTCGCTATTATTAAAAAGCTAAAGCAAGCCAATATAAAAATTGCTATTTGTACACCCGCAGTTATTGGCGAAAGAACAGATTTTTCTAACCAATTGGATGGCGATTTAAATAAATACAGCAATGCGATAAGAAATATTGCTAAAGCTGAAAATTTGCCTCTGATTGATTTGCGTTCGGCTTTTTTACAATATAACATTACCAACAACGCTAATAATAAAGAATCTGGAATTCTTACTTCAGATAGGGTTCACCTAAATGATGCAGGAAACAAATTGGTTGCTGAGGAAATGTGGAAAGTGATTAGTGAAATCAAATAAATCTGATTAGATAATAGTTTTTCTTTCCTTTTTGCACCAATAAATAGGTTGAATGGAGAGAAAAACTATTGTCAATCATTAAGTTCGCATCACTAATTTTTTCTTTATTCAAACTTACACCACCACCAACAATCATTTTTCTGGCTTCCCCTTTACTGGCAAAAATTCCTGCTTCGTTTAGAAGTGTAACCAAATCTAAGCCTGCTTCAATTTTTGATTTATCCATATCTACAACGGGAACACCTTCAAGTGAATTCAAAAGTTCTTCCACAGAAAGATCTTTAATGTTTTCTGCAGCATTTCCTGAGAATAGTTTTTCTGTTGTTTGAATGGCTTTTTCTAGTTCTTGTTGCCCATGAATGAATCTAGTAATTTCTTCAGCCATTCTTTTTTGAAGCAATCTTTTTCCTGGGTCTTCATTGTGCAAAAGAACAATACTTTCTATTTCATCCTTTTCTAGAAAAGTAAATATTTTAATCCATTGTGTAGCATCTGTATCTGTTGCGTTTAACCAAAATTGGTAAAAATGAAATGGAGATGTTTTTTCAGGATCCAACCAAACATTGCCTTTTTCTGTTTTACCAAATTTGCCACCATCCGCTTTTTTGATGAGTGGACAAGTAAATGCAAAAGCTTCACCACTAGTTTTTTTACGAATGATTTCAGTTCCGGTGATAATATTACCCCATTGATCGCTGCCTCCCATTTGAAGTTTCACACCTTTGTTTTGAAACAACCAATAGAAATCATAGCCCTGCATTAATTGATAAGCAAATTCTGTGTAACTGATTCCAGTTTCCCCTTCAATTCTTTTTTTCACACTATCTTTTGCCATCATGTAGTTGACTGTAATGTATTTGCCTACATCACGCAAAAAATGGATAAATGAAATGTCTTTAAACCAATCGTAATTATTTACCAAAAGAGCTGCATTGCTAATGCTTTCATCAAAATTGATGTATTTTTCTAGTTGTTGTTTGATGCCTTTTATATTGTGTTGAAGAATTTCATCACTTAATAAATTTCTTTCTTCACTTTTTCCAGAAGGATCACCAATCATGCCCGTTGCACCACCAACCAATGCTACCGGCTTGTGGCCAGCTTTTTGAAGATGAACCAATAATAAAATAGGTACCAATGAACCAATATGTAGGCTATCCGCTGTTGGATCAAATCCAATATAGCCAGTTACCGATTCCTTTTCCAATTGCTCTTTAGTGCCTGGCATTATATCTTGTACCATTCCGCGCCACGAAAGCTCATCTATAAGGGTCATTTTGTAGAATTTTGGCAAATGTAGTTAAGAATTCGGGTTTAGCGAAAGGCAATATAGATTAAATGCAGACGTTATTAAAAGTTAGACTATTTTATTTTGAGTCTTATTTATGTTGTTAATTTAAAATGGTTTATTGATTTAATCTGATAAATTTGCTAAACCGAAATATTCTAGATGAAACCACTGAAAATTTTAACCTTGTCTATGCTTTGCTTTGCAATTCATAGTTATTCAATTGCTCAATTCAGAAAATATTCCAATGAATTTTTAAATATTGGTGCCGGAGCCAGAGGATTAGCGATGGGTGGGGCACAAATTGCCTCCATCAAAGATGGCACTGCTGGATATTGGAATCCAGCCGGGTTAACCAACATAAAGGATGTTCCAGTTTTAAACATTATGCACGCCGATTACTTCGCTGGAATTGGTAAATACGATTTTGCAAGTTTGGCAATTCCTTTAACAGATAAAAAGAGAACTATTGCTTTTTCGGTTTTAAGGTTTGCAGTAGATGATATTCCAAATACGCTTTTTCTTGTGGAGCCTGATGGTTCTATCAATTACAATAATATTAGGTCTTTTTCTTCCGCAGATTATGCATTTTTGTTGAGTTATGCCCAAGTTGTTAAAAGAACAGAACATGAAAATTTGAGTTTTGGTGTAAATGCAAAGATTATTAGAAGAAGTGTAGGAACTTTCGCTTCTGCGTGGGGCTTTGGTATTGATGCAGGTATTCAATACCATAAAAACAATTGGAAACTTGGAATTGCAGCACGAGATGTCACAACCACATTTAATGCATGGTCTTTTCAGTTCACCGATAAGGAAAAAGAAGTTTTGTATTTAACAAACAATGATATACCTGTAAAATCAACAGAACTTACGGCTCCTCGACTCATTTTAGGTGCAGGATACAATTTTAAAATCAATCAAAATCTTAATTTATTAACCGAAGCAAATATTGATTTTACTTTTGATGGCAAGCGAAATGTGCTTTTAAGTGCAAACCCAGTAAGTGCAGACCCCAAATTAGGCGTTGAACTAGCCTACAAAAATATAATTTTTGTTAGGGGTGGAGTTAATAATTTTCAAAAAGCACTTTCCGATGGCGATACTTTAAATCTAAAAAAAGTATGGATTTACCAACCTGCAGTAGGAGTTGGGTTCCAATTAAAAAACATGGCAATCGATTACGCCTTCACCAATTTAGCAAATCAATCAAACCCTTTATATACTCATATTTTTTCTGTTAGATTGAATATGATTAAAAAGAAAATCCAAAAACACTAAATCAAACCACAATGAAGAGAGTATTGTTTCTTTTCTGTTGCATTTTTTTCGCATATAGCGTAAATGCACAGTATAATAATGAATGGATTGATTACTCAAATACCTATTATAAATTTAAAGTTGGTGCAAACGGATTGTATCGAATTCCAGCATCTACCTTACAAACAGCAGGATTAGGCACATCTCCAGTTGAACAATTTCAACTTTGGAGAAATGGTAAGGAGATTCCAATTTTTACATCTATTGCATCTGGAGTTTTATCAAATGCAGATTATCTAGAATTTTATGGTGAACAAAATGATGGAAAACCTGATAGTAAATTGTATAAAAACCCAATCAATCAACAAAATGATCTATGGAGCTTACAAACAGATACTGCCGCTTATTATCTTACTGTCAACAAAAAAGGCATACCGCTGAGGATTGTATCTCAAACAAATGATATTGCAGGCAATACTTTGTCGCCAGAACCTTATTTCATACATACTTTCAACCTTAATACAAAGCAAAAGCTAAATCCTGGGTATGCATCTGTAGTAGGAGAATATGTTTATTCATCTTCTTATGAAGCAGGGGAGGGGTGGACTAGCCAAGATATAATGCCTACAACGCCTATAAAAAGCTTAGAATATTTATATATCAATGAAAATGGTCCTGCTGCTCAGTTGAATGTTAGTGTTTCTGGAAATGCAATGAACTTTAGAAACTATAAAGTATCAATAAATGGGAATATACAAATAGAATCACCTTTAGAATATTTTAATCAGGATACAAAATCTGCAAGTGTTCCAATGGGTGTTTTTCTAAAAAATGCTGCAGAACAATTTCAGATTTCAACAACGTCAGGTGCTTCAACAGATAGGATTGTAGTTTCCAAGTTGAGTCTAACTTATCCAAGGGTTTTTAATTTTGGAGGGTTATCTCAATTTCCTTTTGAGCTACCTGCAGCACCCAACGGGAATTATTTGGAGATTGTGTATTTCACAGATGGTGGGGTTCCTCCAGTTTTAATTGACTTAACCAACAATAAAAAATATATTGCCAATACTTCCGTTTCAGGGATGTTCAAGTTTGCACTATTGCCTTCGGCTGTTTCAAGAAAGCTAGTTTTGTTGAACGCATTGCCATCTAATATTTATACTGTAACCAACCTACAACAACGAGTATTTAAAAATTTTGCAAGTTCTGTAAATCAGGGAGATTATTTAATAATATCAAATTCAAGATTATATAACAGTAGCAATGGTAATCCGGTAGAAGCATATAGATCTTATAGGTCTTCAACAAGTGGAGGTGGATATACTGCCAAAGTGTTTGATATGGATCAATTGATTGATCAATTTGCATTTGGAATAAAGGGGCATCCTTTAGCGGTTAAAAACTTCATAAGTTATGCCAAGAATAATTTTGCTGTTAAACCCAAAGTTGCATTATTGATTGGAAGAGGAATACTTTATACCGATTACAGAACAAATGAAGCATTACCTATAGTTGAAGAATTAAATTTGGTTCCAACATTTGGAACGCCAGGTTCTGACAATCAATTGGCATCTGAAAATTTTGATCCAGTTTCTGATATATCAATCGGAAGAATTTCAGCAATTAATGGCGATGAGGTTGATAATTACCTTCAAAAAGTAAAACAATACGAAAATGTTTACCAAACTTTACCAAATACTGTAAAAGGCAGAAGTTGGATGAAAAATGTTGTCCATGCTGTTGGTGGTTCCGATCCTTATTTGCAAGCTGTAATTTATGGATATATGACTGCTAATGCAAATGTTTTAAGAGATACTCTATTTGGTGGGCATGTTTATAGCTTTAGTAAAAATAGTTCTCTATCTGTTGAACAAATCTCATCAACTCAATTGCAAGATTTATTTGCTGAAGGAATTAATATACTAACTTATTTTGGACACTCTTCCACAAACACGCTAGAATTTAATATTGATGAACCTGCTAAGTACAACAATCAGGGAAAGTACCCTGTTTTTTTGGTAAATGGGTGTAGTGCTGGTAATATTTTTGTTTATGATACTTTACGAAAATATGCCGGTTATCAAACTTTGTCTGAAAAATATGTATTGGCAAAGGAGCGGGGTAGTATAGCATTTTTTGCTAGTACACACTATGGCATTGTGAATTATCTAAATATTTTCACCAATAGTTTTTATAATCAAATTGGGAAAGAAAGTTATGGTGCAACATTAGGTGAAATGCACAGAAACGCAATGCGGAAAATGTTGTCAATTACTGGGAATAACGATTATTATGCAAGAATTCATGCTGAAGAAATCAATATTCATGGCGATCCTGCATTAAAGCTATATTCTCCACCAATTCCTGATTTTGTTGTGGAAGACCCAATGGTCTCGATTACTCCAACTCCCGTTTCAGTTGCTGACAAACGTTTTCTGGTAAATATCAAAATAATCAACCTTGGAAAAGCAATTGGAGATTCAACAGAACTCTTGGTACAGCGTCAATTGCCTTCCGGTGTTATGGTTGATGTGTTTAGAGGAAAAAGAGAAGCACTTAAGTATATAGATTCGATGGAGTTTAGTATCAATATTAACCCACTTACAGATAAGGGGAACAATAAGATTTTTGTTACTGTTGATCCACAAAATGCTGTAATTGAACGAGATGAAACCAATAACGCTGTAATAAAATCTTTTGTTATAGTTGAAGATGAAATTAGACCAGTATATCCTTACAATTATGCAATTGTTAAAGATAAGTTAAACGCTTTTTATGCATCTGCTGCAAATCCTTTTGCACCTCAACGCAATTATGTTTTTGAAATTGATACTACAGAATTGTTTAATTCTCCTATAAAAAAATCACAAACAGTTTTTGTTGCCGGCGGATTAATTCAATTTAATGTTCCAGATTTAAATTATTTAGACAGTACAGTTTATTATTGGAGAACAGCTCCTGTTCCGACTGGCTCCAACCCTTACATTTGGAATGTTTCATCTTTTATTTATATCCCTAAAAGTCTGACTGTAGGGTATAACCAATCACACTATTTCCAATTCAAAAAGAATGCATTGTCAAAAATGCAACTTAAAGACAATCGGGTATTTGATTTTGATCAGAAGCTATCTATTTTAAAAATTACAACTGGATTATATCCTTATTATTTCAATGATAAATTAAAGGTAACTATCAATGAAAATAACTATATAGCTTATGGTTGTAAATACAATTCAATACAAATTGTTGTATATGACAGTATTTCATTAAAGCCATGGTCTAATAGTTTGCAACCAAATGGATTAGGCAGGTTCAATAGCTGGAATCCTTGTATTCATAACAATTATGCTTTTGAATTTCCATATTTTGATCCTGTTTACCGGAAAAGAGCAATTGATTTTATAGAATCAGTTCCAAAAGGATATTTTATTTCGATTACCAATTTAGGTACAGATTCAAATGTTGATTTCGTAAAACAATGGATGTCTGATACGCTTACTTTAGGATCTGGTAAATCATTATACCATACTTTGAAAAAAATCGGGTTTTCCAATATTGATAATTTCACAAAAAATGTTCCTTTTATATTTTTCGCTAAAAATCAAGATTTTAATTACCCCATTTACCAAAATGTAGGAAGTGCATCAAATGATTTTCTAAGTTTTGAAACCAATGTAAAAACAAAAGTGAGTTCTGCTACAATGGAATCACCTTGGTTTGGACCAGCTTTAAAATGGAATACATTACAGTGGAAGGGAACAGATTTGCAACCTTTTAATGATATAACATCTCTAGAGATTTATGGTAAAAATGCCGATGGGTCAGACTCTCTTCTTGCCAATGTTACTTCAATGAAAGATACTTCAATAGCTTTTATAAAAGCGGCTAATTTCCCTTTCGTGAAACTGAAAATGTATAACATTGATTCATTGGCAGGAA
>Ga0114963_10003053_pt1 | contig 11402 bp, 8 predicted proteins | sample C_131016_EF_Meta_FD_87019 | JGI IMG/M metagenome (GOLD analysis project Ga0114963, IMG submission 87019) | Freshwater microbial communities from Lake Croche, Canada to study carbon cycling - C_131016_EF_MetaG | ecosystem: Environmental > Aquatic > Freshwater > Lake | place: Lake Croche, Canada...
AACCGCGAGGGGGGCTGGCGCTACCAGCCGAAGCCCAACGACGCCGACCTGAGCGTGACGGTGATGCAGGTCGTGGCCCTGCGGGCGGCGCAGAACGCCCGCCTCACCGTGCCGCAGAAGACGCTCGACAAGGCGGTGGAGTACGTGAAGCGGTGCGCGCGGCCGGAGGGGGGCTTCGCCTACCAGCCGGGGCAGGGCGTGAAGCACGCCCAATCGGCGGCGGGGGCCCTGTGCCTGCAGCTGCTCGGACGGTTCGACGACCCCGACGTGGCGAAGGCGCTCGAGTCGCTGCGGGCCCGGGAGTACGAGCCGGCGATGGACCAGTACTTCCACTACATGAATTACTACTCGATGCAGGCCCACTTCCAGGCCGGCGAGGAGCAGTGGGATCTGTGGCATCCGCGGGTGCGGCGGCAGCTGCTCGAGACGCAGAACGCCGACGGCAGCTGGCCGGGCTGGAGCGAGGAGCGGATCAACGGCGCGGGGAAGTGCTACTCCACCGCGATGGGCGCGATCACGCTCGAGGTGTACATGCACTACCTGCCGGCGTATCAGCGCTAGCGAGCCTGGAGAAAATCGGCCGGGACTTTTTCCAGGCAAGAAAACCACCGGGTTTCACGGGTGCATGGAATCCGGCGAAGGGGCCGCCCGTTGCCCCGTGAGCCGGCGTCGTTGGCCAGCGCAGGCAGGGATGCCGGAGCGCAGACAACGTCGAGTGAGCCGGAGACTGGAAGGCGGAGGCGAACGTCCGGCGAGCGGGGCGACGGGCGGCCCCGGGCGTATACTGTGAACGGGGTTCTTCGTCGTTCGCAGGAGGGGATGCCATGCGCGCAGGGTCGTCGTCGAGGACGTCGCTATCCGACAGGGCCTCGTGCACCGGGCCGTCGGCCCGGCTGGTCGCCGGCGTCACGGCCGCGCTGCTCGCGGCGGCCTGCCTCGGTCTGCCGGCCCGCGGGCAGGAGGCCGCGCCGGCCGCCGGGTATGCCACCGTCGGCGACGCCGTCGAGGCCGCGATCGCCTTCCACACGGTGAAGGACTACGCGAAGGGGCGCGCGGCGGCTGAGCGGGCGCTCGAGCTGGCGGGCAACGACGCCGAGCGGGTGGGGATCCACCGGGTGATGCTGCGGTCGTACCGCGCGGCGCCCGACTGGGAGCCGATGGCGGAGTCGCTCGAGTTCATCATCGACAAGTCCGAACAGGACGCGGAGCGGTCGTTGGCGCGGAGGGAACTGATCGGCTTTGCGCACCAGCGCGGCAAGGTCGACGACCTCGTGAAGCGGTGCGAGGACCGGCTCGCGCGGGCGCCCGACAACGAGGCCGGGCTGACGATCCTCGGCGAGATCTTCATGCGGCTCAGACCGAATCCACGGCGGGCGGCGGAGCTGCTCGAGCGGCTCGGCGCCGTACGGGCGAAGGCGGGCCGCGAGCTGGGCGTGGGCGAGGCGGCCGACCTCGCCGGCGAATACGTCAAGGACCGCCGGTTCAAGCAGGGGGCGGAGCTGTTCGAGAAGACGGCGGCCCGCGATCCGAAGCTGGCGGCCTGGCATTGGAAGGAGGCCGCCGCGGCCTGGCAGAAGGAGGGCGAGAAGGAACGGGCCGTCGCCGCCGCGCGGGCGGCGGAACGGGGCGAACCCGAGGGTCGGTCCGAGATCCTGGCCCACTTCTGGCATCGCGGGCTGGCCGACGTCTTCTTCGAGGCGGGCGAGTTCGGCGCGTCGATCCCGCACTACGAGGAGGCGATCCGGAAGACCACGATCGACGGCTACCGGAAGGAATGCGAGCAGCGGCTCGGTGAGGCGAGGCGCAAGCTGGCGGCGACCTGACGCCGCCCGCCGCGACGCCGTGCGTGTGTCGCCGGAGGCGGCCGCGTCCGCTCAACCCGCGGTGCGCCGGGCCAGCAGCGGGGCGATGCGGGCCACGGCCTCGTCGACATCGGCCCCGGTCGTCCCCCGGCCGAAGCTGAACCGCACCGCGCCGCGGACGACCTCCGGCGCGAGCCCCATCGCCACGAGCGCCGGCGCCGGCTCGCTCGACCCGCTCGCGCAGGCCGTGCCCGTCGCCACGCACACGCCCGCGAGGTCGGCGGCCAGCGCGAGCGCCTGCCGGTCGACGCCGGGGAAGGCCACGGTCGACACGTGCGGAGCGCGGTGGGCGGCCGCCGCGATCACCGTGGCGGGCACGCCGGCGCCGATCGCCGCCCGCAGGATCGCGGCCTCGAAGCGGTCGCGGAGCGTTGCGATCCGCGCGGCGTCGGCGTCGCGACGGGCGACCGCGAGCTCGAGGGCGCGGGCGAATCCCGCCGCCAGCGGCACGGCCTCCGTGCCGGGTCGCAGGCCGTGCTCCTGCGTGCCCGCCACCCGCGCGGCGATCGCCACGCCGGCCCCGACGACGAGCCCGCCGATGCCCCGCGGGCCGCCGAACTTGTGCGGGGCGAGGGCGAGCGTCGCGGCGCCGAGGGTGGCGAAGTCGACCGGCACGAGTCCGGCCGCCTGCGTGGCGTCGACGTGCACGGCCGCGGCCGCCCGGGCAGCGGCGAGCCCGCCGGCGCTCTCCACGCTTCCGGACTGGCCGCAGACGAGCGTGAGCGCCACGATCCGCGGCGCGGTGCCGGCGGCCGCGAGCCGATCGGCGACCGCCGCCGCGTCGAGGCGCCCCGCCACGTCGAGCCCGATCTCGCCGACCGCCCAGCCGAGCCGGCCGGCCGCCGCCGCGGCGGCGACGACGCTCGAGTGGTCGCGGCGCGAGAAGAGGAGCGTGCCCGGCGTCGTGGCCGCCGCCATGCCGAGCACCGCGAGGTGGTTGGCCTCGGTGGCCCCGGAGGTGAAGACGAGCCGGTCGCCGCGGCCCCCGGCCGCGCGGCCGCCGAGGAGCGCGAGGATCCGCTCGCGGGCGTCCTCGAGCAGCCGCCGGGCGGCGCGGCCCGCCGCGTGCTGGCTCGACGGGTTCGCGAAGGCCGCCCGCTCCGCCGCTGCGATCGCCCGCGCCACCTCGGGATCGAGGGGCGTCGTCGCGGCGTGGTCGAGGTAGATGGACGCCGCCGGGGTCATGCCGCACGAGCCTCCGCATTGGCCGGACAGGCCGGCCCCGGGGAGCGCCACGGTACCCGGGCCCCGCGGCGATCTCAACCCTCGCGGCGTCGCGGCAGTCGGCACGATCGGCTATTCTTCCCGGTCCGTGCCGTCCGCCCGCTCCCCCTTGGAAGCGCTTCCCATGTCCGAACCCCTTTCCGAGACCGAAGGCTGCAGCCTGCTGGCCCGCCTGTTCCGGGCCCGCGGCTATTCGATCCAGCGGAACGTGCTCTTCGAGGAGTACGGCGTGTCGTTCCACGTCGACGGCTGGGATCCCCACGCCCGCGTGGGGTTCGAGTTTCTCACGAGCGAGGACGACGACCACGACGACCTCTCGCTCGAGGAGTACAAGACGCTCAACATGGCCCAGCAGCGCGGGGAACTGTCGCTGTTCATCATCGACGAGGTCGAGCCCTTGTCGGCGCAGGCGCTCGCCGACGAGGCGAGCGAGTTTCTCGACGAGGTCGACGAGGCCGCGCAGGCCCGTCGGCTTGCCGCCGCGCGGCGGGCCAAGGCCGCGCTCGTCCGCGGCACCGTGGCGGCGAAGGGAGCGGTCGCGGCGAAGCCCGCCGCGAAGCCGGCCGCGAAGCCCGCCGCGAAGCCGGCGAAGAAGCCCGCCCGCCAAACCGTGGCGAAGAAGGTGGCGGTGAAGGTGTCGGCTGCCAGGAAGGCCGTGGCGAAGAAGCCGGCCGTGAAGCCCGGCGCGAAGCCCAGTGGGAAGCCAGGCGGGAAGACGGCCTCAGCGCGGGCCGTGAAGCAGGCCGTCGCCGCGGCGGCCGCCAAGAAGACGTCGGCGGGCACGCCCAAGCGGGGCAAGGCGGCCAAGCGCCGCCCGGGCCGGTGAGGGTCCGTGGAAGAAGTCCCTCCGGACTTTTTTCACGGCTGAAAATCCCCCGTCGTCGCGCGAGCGGTGCTCCCGCCGACGCTCGGGGGCGATCCGATCCGATCGGCGGTGGGGAGGCGGGCTGCTTGGGGGCTGCTCGCAGTCTCCTCGCGGGCGGGGCCGGGCGGCGGCCCGCTCAGGCGGCGGCGGCCTGCCGCTCGTGCAGCGGCGTGGCTTCGAGCAGGATGCAGCCCTGCAGCACCTCCGGCCGGCCCGGGGCGCCGACCGCCGCGCTCGGGCAGGCGATCAGCCCGGCGAGCCGCGGCCAGGTTTCCCCGAGCGCGTGGGGGATCGAGCAGGCGCTGACGTTGCCGGTGCGCCGCGTGAGCCCGTTGACGATCTCGCCGCGCACCCCGTGCGCGTCGAGCTGCATGGCGGTGAACCGCACGATGCCCGATCCCGCCTGGTGGGGCACGACGAACCGCACGTCATCGCCGGAGCGGCCCGCGTCGGCGAGCGCCGCGGCGACGGCGGCCGACATCGCCCGCGGGGCGATCTCCGCGATCGCCATCCCGTCGAGCGAGTAGACGAGGTGGTCGTCGGCATGGGTCGTGCCGCCATCCGGAGCGGGAACGGGCACCCGCGGCCGCACGTGGAAGTCGAACACCGCCCGGTCGACCGGCTGCCGGCGGGCGTCGGCGTGGACGATGCGGAAGTGCACCGGATGCCGCCGGCTCGTCGTCGGCGCCAGAAGGGTGGCGGAGGCCATGTCGCCGAACAGGCCGCCGGTCTGGCTGCAGGAATAGTCGGTGATGCGGCTGATCCGCGTGGCGACGACCACGAGGACGAACTCGTCGTCGCCGAGCGCGAGCCGCGGGGCCCAGCGGCGGCTGACGACGGCGAGCGCCCGGCTGTATCCGCAGCAGAACCAGTTGAGGCCGATCGAGCGGCAGTCGCGCAGGCCGAGCCCGCGCACGAGCGCCCGCGCGGCCCGGCCCGTCCGCTCCTCGGCGGCGCGGGCGGGGGGGAGGTGACGCCGGGCGACGCTCGCCGGGATGAACGACGGTGACACGAAGACGATCCCGCGGCAGTCGCGGAGATCGCAGCCGGTGTCCCGCTGCAGCCGCCGCACGGCGTGGAGGGCCATCGTCAGCTCGTCGTCGGCGGAGATGCCGCGGGCCTCGATGCCGGTGTGATGGGCGAACTTGCGCGGCATCGCCGCGCCGAACCAGCCGTTCTCGAGCTCCCACGCGGGACGGTGCACGGCGATCGCCGCGATGCCGAGGGCGGGGCCGGCGGGCCGCGGGCTCGCTGGCGGACCGGAACGATCGTGCATGCCTGGCTCGCGTTGTCGGGGGGCGGCCGCCGGGAACGTGCCGGGACGGTCCGCCGCCGGGGGCGGGATTCTGCCGATTCGTGGCCGCCGGGGCCAGCCGGATTTGCCGCGAGAAAAGCCCCGCCTCCGGCCGCGGGCGGAGCCTCGGCCCGCCGCGGACGATTCCGCGCCTCGGCCCGCGCGGGCGAGGCGTGATTCGACGCCCAGGGACTGGCCGGCGCGCCGGCCCGTCGCCGGAGACGGGGGCGCTTCGGCTCGACTTTTTTTCCGTAAACTATCCGACGGGTTTCCGTCGCGACCGGGCGCGAAACCCGCGATCGCCGCCCGCGCGCCGAGCCATCTCGAACGCCCGCTCACCCAGAGGTTCCATGAAGAAGCTCCTCAAGATACCCCTCCAGAACCTCGCGCGGTCCCTGGGCTATCAGATCACGAAGCGGCGCGAAACCTCCGTGCCGCTGGACATCTTTCGCGACATTCTGCTCGCGCACGCCCCGCCCACGGCACCGGGATTCTTTTTCGTCCAGATCGGGGCCAACGACGGTGTCTCGTACGACTCGGTGCGGCCGTATGTGATCGAGTACGGGTGGCGGGGCGTGCTCGTCGAGCCCCAGCCGAAACCCTTCGCGCGGCTCGTGAAGAACTACGAGGGGATCGGGACCGACGGGAACGTCTCGTTCGTGAACGCGGCGATCGCGACCACCCGCGGGAAGCTGCCGTTCTTCGCCAACGACGACGACCTGCTCGGCGGCTTCCGCGAGTCGGTGACTCGCGGCAACGCCCTCGCCGGCAGCGTGAAGCAGATCGAGGTCGACGCCATGACGTTCGACGACCTTGTCACACAGGAAAACATTTCGCGGATCGACCTGCTCGTGATCGATACCGAGGGATACGACCTGCAGATCCTGAAGACGATCGATTTCACCAGGGTGCTGCCGCGGGTCATCCGCTACGAGATCTGCAACCTGACGGACGCGGAGTTCGCCGAGAGCGAGGCGCTCCTCGCACGGCACGGCTACCGATTCTTCCTCATGGGGATCGACGCGATCGCCGCCCTCGAGCCGGCCGCACGCGCGTCGGCGGCCGGTGCCTGACCGGGCCGCGGTTGCCGGGAGGGCAGCGAACCAGCGGCGTCCGCGACGACGACGTCGTGGCGGACGTGGCCCGGCAGGCGCTCGCCGCGGTGAGCGGATTCCAGGTGTGCTGGTCGCTCGGGATGGTGCGGATCGCAGGCGTGAGCGCGTCGTCGTAGAAGACCTCCATGCCCTGCTCGTTCTGCGCGTCGAGCAGGCCGCCCGTGTCGCAGCGCACCTGGTACTCAAGGTCGAGGTTGATGCCGTTCATGGACCAGCCGACGCCCGCGCTGTCGGACTGCCGCGATGCGGCGAGCCCGCGGGAGAGACCGTACAATCGTCCACGGCCGCCGCGGCACCGCCCGCGCGATTCTCGTGGCGGCGGCCCCGTTCTCCCCGCGGGCCGCGGAGGCGGTTCCCTGCCGTCGGGCCGTCGCCGTCCGGCGGCTGTTTCCGCCGCGAACAAACCCCCCGCGCAGGAGCGCCCGCATGGCACCGTTCGCGACTCGTGCGCTCCTGCTCGGCGTGCTGGCGGCGTGCGGGATCATGCCCGGCGTCGTCGGGGGGCACGAGGCCGATCTCCCGGCGCCCGGCGCGCCGCTGCCCGGCATGGAGCCGCTCGACGACGACGACCCGCTCGCCGGTCCGCTCGATGAGGCGATGGTCGCCGGCATCGACCGTTGGCTCTCGCGCCGGCTCGCCGCGGCGCCCGCGGCGCGCGAAGCGGCCTGGACACACGACGGGGGGCAGGCCGCCGCACGCCGCCGCGATCGGCTCCGCGAGATCGTCGGCGCCGTCGACCCGCGGGTCGAGCCGCCCGGCGACGATCCCGCTGCGGCGCTCGAGGCATATGGCCCCGCCGCGGCCGCCGACGCTCCGGTCGCGGTCACGCGGGCGCGGTACGACGTGCTCGAGGGGGTGACGGCCGACGGGCTCTGGCTCGAGCCGCGAGAGCCGCCCCGGGCGGTGGTGATCGCGCTGGGCGACGCCGACTGGACGCCGGAGGCGTTCGCGGGACTCGTGCCGGGAGTGCCCTCCGCGGCGCAGCTGCCCCGGCGGCTCGCCGCACTGGGCGCGGCCGTCTTCGTGCCCACGCTCATCGACCGCGACTGCCGGCTGTCCGGCAATCCCGCCGTCCGGTTCACGAACCAGCCGCACCGCGAGTTCCTCCAGCGGATGGCGTTTCAGCTCGGCCGGCATCCGCTCGGCTTCGAGGTGCAGAAGGTGCTCGCCGGCGTCGACCGTCTTCGCGCGGGCGTCCGGCGCGGCAGCGACGGCCGCCCCCTGCCGGTGGGCGTCTGCGGGGTCGGCGAGGGGGCGATCGTGGCGCTCGTCGCCGCGGCGCTCGACGAGCGGATCGACGCGGCGCTCGTCTGCGGGGCCTTCGGGCCGCGCGAGGAGGTCTGGGCGGAGCCGATCTACCGCAACGTCTGGTCGCAGCTTGTCGCGCACGGCGACGCCGAGATCGCGGCGCTCGTCGCCCCACGGCGGCTGATCATCGAGGCCTGCGCCGTGCCGGAGGTGGCGGGCCCGCCGGCGCCGACGCCCGACCGCCGCGGCGCCGCGCCCGGCGGGATCGTCACCCGGCCGGTCGAGGGCGTGCGGGCCGAGGCTGAGCGGGCCCGGCGGGCCGCCGCCGCGATCCACGGCGCGACGGGCCGCACCGCCGCCGCTGCGATCGTGCTGCGGGAGTCGGCGGGGGGCCGCGGTCCGGCGGGGGGCGGGCCGGCGCTCGACGACTTCGGCGCCGCACTCGGGCTGCCGCCGGCCGCGGACGGCGACGGGGCGGCCCCGGGCGACGGCGCGGCGGCGCCGCCGCCCGGATTCGCCGCCTTCGCCGCGACCCGCCAGGCGCGGCAGTTCGGCGAGATCGTCCGGTTCACGCAGCATCTCCACGACGTCTGCGACCGCACGCGGGCCCGGGTCTGGCGGGAGTTTTCCCCGGCCGATCCGGCGGCGGCCGAACGCGCCGCCGGCCGCTTCCGCGACCTCGTCCACGACGCCTTCATCGGCCGGCTGCCGCCGGCGGACGTGCCGGCGCGGCCGCGGTGCCGCCGGGTGCTCGACGACCCCGGCTTCACGGGCTACGAGATCGTGATCGACGTCCATCCCGACGTGATCGCCGGGGGACTGCTGCTCGTGCCCGGTGACATCCGCCCGGGCGAGCGGCGGGCCGTGGTCGTCTGCCAGCACGGCCTCGAGGGGCGGCCGATCGACACGATCGCCGGCCCGGGGAGCGAGGGCTTCGCGGCCTACAAGGCCTTCGCCGCCCGGCTCGCCCGGCTCGGCTGGGTCGTGTACGCCCCGCAGAATCCTTACCGTGGCCAGGACCGCTTCCGCGTGCTGCAGCGCAAGGCCAACCCGCTGGGGCTGTCCCTCTTCAGCTTCATCGTGGCCCAGCACGAGCGGTCACTCGACGTGCTCGCGGCGCTGCCCTTCGTGGATCCCGCGAGGATCGGCTTCTATGGCCTCTCCTATGGCGGCAAGACGGCGATGCGGGTGCCCGCGCTCGTGCCGCGGTACGCGCTGTCGATCTGCTCGGGCGACTTCAACGACTGGATCCGCAAGGTGGTCAGCGTCGAGCACGGCACGAGCTACATGTTCCACGGCGAGTACGAGATGCCCGAGTGGAACATGGGCCACGTGGCCAACTACGCCGAGCTCGCCTGGCTCGTCGCCCCGCGGCCCTTCATGGTGGAGCGCGGCCACCGCGACGGCTGCGCCCCCGACGAGTGGGTCGCGGCGGAGTACGCCCGGGCCCGGCTCCCCTTCGTGCGCATGGGCATCCCCGACCGCACGGAGATCGAATGGTTCGACGGCCCGCACACGATCAACGGCGTGGGCACCTTCCGCTTCCTGGAGCGGTTCCTGCCGCCGCGGGGCCCCCCCCGGGAGCCCGCCCCGTGACCGCCCTGTTTTCCCCGCAGGAAAAGATCCTGTTTCCCAGTGCGGCCGCGACAGGGCTTCGCGGTGGCCCCGGGGGTGCCGGGCGGGTAAAATGCCGGTTGGCCGTTCCGCCAGGTCCGGCCCTTTTCCATCTCGAGGCGGAGGGAAGCATGCCCACACTGCATCGTTCGTATGGCCCCGGTGCCGCGTCCCGCCCTGCTGCGGCCGGCGTTTTCGGGATCCGTGCCGGCGGGAGCCCGGGGGGCCGCCGTGCCGGCGGATTCACGCTCGTCGAACTGCTCGTCGTGATCGCCATCATCGGCACGCTCATCGGGCTGCTCCTGCCGGGTGTGCAGGCCGCCCGGGAGGCGGGCCGGCGGATGCAGTGCGGCAACAACCTCAAGCAGATCGGGCTGGCCATCGGGGCCGCCCACGACGCCAAGAAGGCGTTCCCCAGCGGCCGCACCACGCGCGACAACACCGACGTGTCGTGGGCCTTCCGGCTGCTGCCCTTCATGGAGCAGCGGGAGATCTACGACGCCTGGAACTCCGCGCTGCCGGCCCCCGACACGGCCAACGCGCGGGCCATGCGGACGCCCGTGCCGACGTACTTCTGCCCGAGCCGCCGCGCCCCCGCGGCCGACCGCAACTTCGACAACAACAACGGCATCCCCCCGGCGAATTACCTCGGCGTCGCGGCCGGTGGTGACTACGCCGCCAACGCCGGCACCTACTTCAACTACGCCCCCGCGGGCAACGGCACGGTGGATCCGACCCGTGAGGGACCGATCCACACCCTCTCCAACGTGAAGGCGGCGCAGGTCACCGACGGCCTGAGCAAGACGTTCGCCGTGGGCGACCGGCACATCCCGCCGACGATCCCCGGGGCCGGATCGATGGACGGCTACAATCGCGGCGACACCGCGTTCTTCGCGGCCGACACGCCCCACACGCTCTTCCGCGACACCTACCGCGGTCTCGCCGACTCCCCGAGCGACACCAACAACCGGAAGTTCGGGTCGATGCACCCCGGCACGACGCAGTTCGCCTTCCTCGACGGCCACGTCGACGCGATCGCCAACTCGACGTCCAACGACGTGCTGCGGATGTATTCGGCGATCGCCGACGGCGACAATCCCAACGACCCCGGCGACGGCACCGACACGAACTACTGATCGGCCTGTCGGCCGGCCTGCGGATCGGGCTGCGGATCGAACAATGACCGGCCGGCGCGGCCGCTCGTGCGGGGCACGGGTGCAGCCGTGGCTCGACCCACCACTGCGGAGGACTCGATGAGTCGGCGCACGGCGAAGGCAACGATCCAGCGGCCGGCGGCATCCGGCCGGACGCGGGCGTGGGGCATCGCCGCGGCGGCGGCGGCCGTCGTACTCGGCGGGGTCTGGTACCTGCTTCAGCCAAGCCGGGCGACGCGGACCGCGGCGCGGACGATCGCCATGCAGGAGCAGCTGCTGGCGAAGGCCGCGGATTCCGCGCCCAAGCGCCAGGCGATCGAGGAGATCACGAGAAACGTCGACACGCTTCCGCCCGACGAGATCAAGCGGGTGCGGGACGCGCTCTTCCGCCAGCTCAAGTCCATGCGCCAGGAGAGCCTGGAGCGGTTTTCGGGAGCGTCGCCCGACGAGCGGCTGGTGCTGCTCGACGACGACCTCGAACGGATCCGGCTGGCCCGGCGGCTCATCGACGCGACCGACCAAGGGGGTATGCGACCGGTCACGGAGGCCGAGATCCTCGAGCGCGAGGCGCGGCGGAAGCAGCGTGAGGACCAGCCGAAGCAGGCGGCGGCCAAGCCCGCCGCCGCGCCGGCACGACAGCCGGCGGCGGCCAAGCCGGCGGCACCGCGGCCGCAGAGCGAGGAGCAGAAGCAGTTCGCCGAATACTTCGAGGCCCTCACCAAGCGGGCGAAGGAGAAGAAGGTGGATCTCGGCCGCATGTTCGGCCGTCCACCGGGCCGGGGATGACCGCCCCATGACGGCCGGAGCGCGTCGATGCATCCGGCAGGCCGCGCGACAGCCTGCTCACGCGTTTCTCACTGGACGATGCACCGCCGTGCGGTGACACTGCCGCGGGGGCTGTCAATCTGCACGTGTGATCTGCTCGTGTGATCTCCACGTGGCGTGCAGGGCAGGCGTCGATGGTCGCGGTGACGCGATCCGCCGGGATGGCCCCACGCCCGACGTCGAGTTGGCCCATGAGCCCCG
>Ga0114963_10003054_pt1 | contig 11399 bp, 9 predicted proteins | sample C_131016_EF_Meta_FD_87019 | JGI IMG/M metagenome (GOLD analysis project Ga0114963, IMG submission 87019) | Freshwater microbial communities from Lake Croche, Canada to study carbon cycling - C_131016_EF_MetaG | ecosystem: Environmental > Aquatic > Freshwater > Lake | place: Lake Croche, Canada...
TCCGAGCATTGGAAGCCTTAACCTCCCGACAAAGGTCTATGGGGCGGCACCCTTCACACTGAGTGCGCCGACATCGACGTCCGGCGGATCCTGGAGCTATGCAAGCGGTAACACGGCGGTGGCAACTGTCTCGGGCAATCTGGTGACGATCGTGGGAGCTGGCCCGGTTGTCATCACGGCGAACCAAGCCGCCAGCGGGAACTATCTGGGAGGAAGTGTGAGCGGGACTCTGACGGTCACGCAGGTAACTCCGACCATCCAGCCCAGCATTCAAAGAGTTCTCTACTCCACAACGAAAAGCCTCACCGTAAAAGCCTCCTCCCAGTCTTCAGGAGCACTGACCTATTCGTTGAGGAAAGGTTCCCCGGCGGGGACAAGTATTAATCCAACCACGGGCGAACTCAAAATCGGGGGAACAGGGATCATTGTGGTCCTGGTTACGCAGGCCGCAAATGGCAATTACTCCGCGATCACAACTCCTACGACCGCTTCCACCATCACGGTCAGATAGCTTCTGTAAAGTCCCACACAGAGAGGCACCTGCCAAATACCCATCAAGGGTATTTGGCAATGTGATCACTGGTTATTCCAGAACAAGAGTTCGCCCGTGAGTCCGGGGAACAAAAATACGGAACTCAGTTCACAAACTCCAGCTTGTCCAGACGGGGAACCAGTCCTTGGTCGGCCGCTCTGCCAAGAAACTCACGGATGGCGGCGCGTCCACTCTCTCCATAGTCGAGGGTATAGTCGTTCACATACATTCCGATGAATTCATCTGCAAGCGGCACCTCCATGCCTCGCGCGTGGGCCATACTGTGATCGACGGCTGCCCTGCGGTGCTCGAGTCCATAGCGGATGCTCTCTTTCATGATCGTGTTGAGTTCGCTGCGCTGCTCGTGTGTAAAATCCTTCCGAATCACATTTCCCCCCAGCGGAAGGGGCAGACCTGTCTCGGCCTTGAACCACTCGCCCATGTCGGCCACCTTCTCAAATCCCTCGTTGGCGTAGGTGAGTTGACCCTCGTGGATGATCAGACCGACATCGACGCTTCCGGAGCGGATCGCGTCGAAGATCTGGTCGAAGGGGACCACGGTGTGGTTGAAATCCTTTCCCAAATAGAGTTGGGCACTCAGATAAGCGCTTGTCATGAGTCCGGGGATGGCAATTTTCCTCGAACGGAGCCACGACTTTTTCTCCTCTTGAGTCGCATCGGCCGCCGGTCCCCGTCCATGCAGGGTAACGAACATGGGGCCATAACCATCACCCATGCTGGCACCGCAGGGCAGAAGGGCGTAGGTATCAAGCAGGTGGGCATAGGCATGGATGGAGACGGCCGAGAGATGAAGCTCACCCCGCATGGCGCGCTCATTGAGGGTCTGAATGTCCTGGAGAGTATGCTCGAACCGGTATCCCATGAGGTCGATCTTATCCGCCGCCATGGCGTAGAACATGAAGGCATCATCCGGATCGGGGGAGTGGCCGAGCAGAAGAGTGGTGTCGGGTGCGTGGGACATAGAACAAAAGGATGAAACTTCAGGGATGAAACTTGAAGGAATTTAAGTGGTTATAAAATCTTGCGAAGGGTTTGCCGATGCTAACCTGCGAAGCAAGCCGGGTCCCTGGTAGATGAAGGCGGTATAAACCTGGAGGAGATCGGCCCCAGCCTCGAAGCGTTCGCGCGCCGAGGTCTCATCGCTGATTCCCCCACAGGCGATCACCGGGAGTGACGAGTGTTTCTTGATAATCTGGAGAGCCTTCAGGGAACGCGGGCGCACGGGCAGGCCGCTGAGTCCACCCTGTTGATCCTGACCGGTGGGAATGGACGAGTGATCCAACGTCGTGTTCGTGGCGATGAGTCCTGCCAGTTGCTCGGATTCCGCCAACTGGGCAACCGACACCAGATCCTCTTCCGCCAAATCGGGGGCGACCTTGACGAAGAGGGGCCGTCGAGGTGTTCCCTCCCAGTCCCTAAGAGTGCGAATGATCTTCCCAAGAGCCTCCGTGGACTGGAGATCCCGGAGGCCGGGAGTATTGGGGGAACTGACATTGATCACGAAATAATCGCCGAGCCCATGGAGGCGCTTGTAGGAGGTGAGGTAGTCGGTATGGGCATGCTCTGCGGGAGTCACCTTGGACTTGCCGATATTCAGCCCCACCGGGATGCCCGGCCAGCGCCCGGAGGCATGGAGGCGCTCCAGTCGAGCAGCAACAGCCTCGACCCCCTCGTTATTGAAACCTAGACGATTTATGAGCGCCCCCTGATCGGGAAATCGGAAGAGGCGTGGTTTTGGGTTCCCCGGTTGAGCCAGGGAGGTGATCGTGCCGACTTCAACAAAGCCGAAACCGAGTGCCTCCCAAGCCGGAAGGGCGACGCCATTCTTGTCCATTCCAGCCGCCAGTCCCACCGGGTTCGGGAAGGTGATTCCCGCAACGGTTCGGGGATTCTTCGCAGGCCTCGCACCGAGCGTCCCCCGGATCACGCCGGGAAAAGTGGAGGCGTAAGAGAGGGAACTAACCGCCAGGTTGTGCGCCTTCTCAGCGTCCAACTTGAAGAGAAGAGGCCTGATGATGTCTTTGTGGAGGTCCATGGTTATTTCCCGATGCAGAAACTACTGAAGATTTTTCCCAGGATCTCCTCGGTTCCAGCATCCCCAACAATCTCCCCGACAGCGGCAAGGGAACAACGCAATTCAACGGCTGGAATTTCCGGAGGTTCCTCGGCAGCAAGGAGCCTGATCGCTTCCCTGAGTGCAGCAAGGGCCCTCTCCAGGCAGTCTCGATGACGTGCACTGATCGAGGCGCCGTGGGTTGTCGCTTCAGACTCCGATCGGCCGGTTACCTTCTGAACGATCACCTGCACAAGGTCTTCGATCCCCTCACCGGTCTTGCAGGAAATCCCAAGACCCCTGGCAGGGGAATGGGGAGCTGCGTTGCCGATCAAATCGATTTTATTGAGGAGTAGGAGTTCGTCCTCAAAGAGTGGTTGGACGGATGCCCCTGCGGTGGAGGCATCCACCAGGTGGATCCTGAGGTCGGCATCTTGAGCCGCTTTGCGGGCGCGCCTCACGCCCTCCTGCTCCACTGGGTCTTCGGTCTCCCTGAGGCCGGCGGTATCAATGATGCGGAAGGGATATCCACCCAGACTTGCACCGGCCTCGATGGTATCGCGTGTGGTTCCGGGGGTTGCGTTGACTATCGATCGTTCGGTTCCCAACAGGCGATTCATCAGGCTTGATTTTCCGGCATTGGGAGCTCCGCAGAGGGCGAGCGTGATTCCGTCGCGCAGGAGGATTCCCTCCCCGGCTGTTGCCAGAAGTCGCTGGGTATGGTCGATGATAGCCTCCATCCGTTTTCTCAGGACAACGCCGCTTTCCGGATCGATTCCCTCCTCGGGAAAATCGATATAAGCCTCCAGATGAGCCACACACTGAAGAAGCTCTTCCCGGAGAGTCCGGATCTCCGATCCGAGAGCCCCCTCAAGCTGGAGGGCTGCAGCCCGCGCGGCCCTCGGAGTCTGGGCGTTGATCAAGTCCATGACGGCCTCGGCCTGCGTCAGATCGAGCTTGCCGTTCAGGAAGGCTCGTTCGGTGAACTCGCCCGCCCGCGCCATTCTGGAGCCGGCGGCAAGCGCCGATGCCAGTACACGGGAGGCGACCAAAGTCCCTCCGTGCCCGCAGATCTCGACGAGATCTTCACCCGTATAGCTCCGGGGATTCCTGAAGACCGTCAACAGCACCTCGTCAATGAACTCTTCATCCTCCCCAACAATGCGCCCTAGAAGCACCTTGCGTTCCTCGGACGCCGATGGGCGGTTCGCGCCACGGAAGATCTTGTCAGCGATGGAAAGCGCCCCCGATCCGCTGATGCGGATCACGGCAAGGGCACCCGCACCAGGTGGGGTTGCCAGGGCGGAGATGGTTTCCAGCACAACTAGGCGTTGGTGGTGCGGACGAGTTTTCCGGAAGCCGCCAAAGTCTTTAACTCGGCGATGCAACGATGGTTCTGTTCCATCGTTCCGACAGAAATACGGATCCACTCGGGCAGTCCATAGCTTCCCATCGCCCGGAGGATGATCCCCTTGCGCAGCATGGATTCGAAAACCTCTTTCCCGTCCCCCACCTTCACAAGAACGAAGTTGGCAAAGCTTGGAACATACTCGAGGCCCATCCTTTGGAACTCCTGTTCCAGATACTCGCGTCCCTCGCGGGTCAGTTCACGAGTCCGGATCATGTGCTCCTCGTCAAGAAGTCCTGCAAGCGCCCCGGCCTGGGCGATCCCGTTGGCGTTGAACGGCTGGCGGGTGCGTTGGAGGACGGCGGCGATCTCTGGGGTGGTGATCCCGTAACCGATCCGCAGATTTGCGAGGCCCATGATCTTGGAGAAGGTGCGCATCACGACCACGTTCCGCCCCTTCCGGACATAAGAAAGCACATCGGGCGCATTCTCGAGGAACTCGTGATACGCCTCGTCAAAGACCACCAGCACGTGATCAGGCACCGCCGCCATGAACCGGTCGATCTCCTCCTGCCCGACCATCGTCCCGGTGGGATTGTTCGGGTTGGCGAGGAAGAGCGCCCGGGTTTTGGGAGTGATGGCGGAAACCATCGCGTCGAGATCCGCCGTGAAACGGGGGTCGGGCACCTCCACGGTGTCCGCGCCGAAAAGTTGGGCCATGAGTTTGTAGACCGCAAAGGAATGACGGGCCACCACGACTTCATCACCGGGTCCAAGAAACGCATGCCCGATGAACTCAATGATCTCGTTCGATCCGTTCCCAAGAACAATGTTCAGGCGGTCCATCCCAAGCCTTTCAGCGACCGCATTGCGGAGTTCATAACCCCCTCCATCGGGGTAGAAGTGGGCTCGCCCAAGGGTTCTCCGCATCGCTTCCAGAGCCTTCGGCGAGGGGCCGAGCGGATTTTCATTCGAGGCCAGTTTGATGATCTCCTCCTCACGCAGTCCCAGATCACGGGCCAACTCTTCGACGGGCTTCCCGGGTTCATAAACGGTCAGGCTAAGGATATGCTCATGGGCGGTTTTCCACATGGTTTCTATTCTACGGCAGGCTCTTCCGGGAGGAAAGTTGGAAGGTAAACTTCTTGGGAGTCCTGTCCCCTCAACATGCATCCATCCCGTGACGCGGGAAATCCAACCGCCAGATGAAAAATTCTACTCCGGTAGAGCGTCGGGAACCGGCTTTTTGAAGTTCAACTCCAGGATGCGTCTTCCATCGGTCTTTGTCACGGTGACCACGTAGTCACCGATGGCAATGCTCTCCCCGCGGGTCGGCAAATGGCCAAGTTGCTGGGTCACGTAGCCTCCGATGGTGCTGACCTCCGTCTCCTCAAATTTCAGTCCCGTCTCCTCGGCGAGATCATGAAGCGCCAGCGTTCCCTCGGCATTGAACTCGCCGTCACGGATGTTGGTGATCTCCTCCTCCTGGGTGTCGAACTCGTCATGAATCGATCCAACCAGTTCCTCCAGCACGTTATCGAGCGTCACAACCCCAACGGCGCCTCCGTATTCGTCCACCGCAATTGCCAGATGGGCGTGTTTGGCCAGGAAATAGTTGAGGAGTTTTTCCAGGGGCATCATCTCCGAGACGTGATGAATCGGGCGCTGGATTTCCTGGAGGTCCTTTTTCGCCGAGTGAACCATGCGGAGCAGATCCTTGATATGGACCAGGCCCACCGACTCATCCAGCGCCCCGTTGCAAAGTGGGAAGCGGGTATGGCGCGACTCGATCGCCTTGAGAAGCTCTGCATCAAAAGACTCCTCCAGATCCAGCAGGACCACCTCGCTCCGGGGTGTCATGATATCGCGAACGACGCGGTTCCTCAGATCGAGAGCGTTCACTGCAAGCTGCTCCCCGAGGTGTGAGACCTCCTCGGCTTCGCGGCTCTCCGTCAGGATCACTCGCAGCTCCTCATTGGTCAGGGCGCGTTCCGAGTCATTCGGCGGTTCGACATGAAACACATGCCGGAGCAGGAAATTCGCGGAGCTGTTGAGAAAGCCGATGATGGGCCTGAACAGCGTGTAAAACAGACTCAGGGGAGGACTCAACCAGAGGGCAACCTCGACCGGTTTCCGGATGGAGAGAGATTTTGGGGCAAGCTCTCCGAGAACGATGTGCAGGAAAGTGATCAGGGAAAAAGCCAGAATGAAGGAGATAGTCGTGATGAGTCCCGGGGAGCTGATGCCGACCAGGAGAAAAGCCGGTTCGATCATGTGGGCGAGGAACGGTTCCCCCAGCCATCCCAACCCGAGGCTCGCCAAGGTGATCCCAAGCTGGGTTGCCGAGATGTAGGCCTCCAGATGGTTGGTGATGTGCTTGGTGATCAGGGCGCGTGCATCACCCTGCTCGATCAGCGTGTCGAGTTGACTTCCCCGGACCTTGACGATTGCCAACTCTGAAGCCACAAAAAATCCATTCAACAAAACAAGCGCGAAAATGGCCAGGAGCCTCAGGAAGATAACCTCGGCAGACTCCCACTGCGAGGAGGGGAGTTGGATGGCTGGCAGGTGGGTTGCATCCCCTGCCGCCACCGCCAGGATGGCAGTGACAAACGGCATGGGTGATCTCAGTTGGCGAACCGGCAAGTTGCGCGGTTATCGGGGGTCACAATCCTTACGAAAGGCTTGCGAAGCGATATCATCGCAGGGATAAACCGAGGGTTCATGCCTTGATTTGACATTCTGATGCGATGGGTTTCCCCTGGAGAGGGGAGTATCGGCAAAAAACCTTGATTACCAACTCGACTTGGTAACCCCGGGAATCATGCCATTGGTGGCAAGCTCGCGAAAGGTGATACGTGAGAGCTTGAATCGGCGAAGGTAGGCGCGACGACGGCCTGAAATCACACAACGGTTTGTCAGACGCACAGGACTTGCGTTACGAGGAAGCTGGCTGAGGCCGCTGTAATCCTTCTTGGCCTTCAATTCAGCGCGCAGTTCAGCCCACTTAGCGACGGTCTCGCGTTTGCGTTTATCTCTTTCAAGCCATGAAGTCTTTGCCATAGGGAGGGGAGAGATTATGGAAATCGCACCTTTCTGCAAGATCTTTTTTTAATCAGAACAAGAATCTTCCTCTTTCCATGACGAGACTTCCAAGTCATCGATGGATCATGGTTCAGAAATCCACGGCAAAAAAGTCCTCCGCCCACCCCAAGGCCCGGCTGATCATTTCGGAGAGCGAAAGCGGAGCCGACATGCTTCACGCCACCGGATTCCGGGCTCCCGATCCGTTCGTCTATCTCAAGAGTCGAGGGAAAAGCTCGATCCTCCTGAGCGACCTGGAATTTGACCGAGGGTGCAGAGAGGCCGCGGTCGACGAGGTCGTTTCTTTGAGCGACGTGGCGAACAAGATCGCGATCAAATCCGGCCATAAGCCCGATCCCGTTGCTGTGATCGCATCATTCCTGAAGGCGCGCGGAGGGCACCGTCCGCTGGTACCGGCGGATTTTCCCACCGGCTTGGCGGGTGAGTTGAAAAAACACGGTGTCGGGGTGACTCCGGTTCCGGGCATGTTCCGCCCTGAGCGCCAGATCAAGACCCCGGAGGAGATCACGATGATGACCGAGGCCACGCGGATCACCGAGAAGGGGATGGATCGCGCCTTTGAGGTGCTTCGTGCCGCAAGCATTGGTCCACGCAGGATTCTTCGTTGGGGAGGCGGGACGTTGACCGCCGAAAAACTACGGATCGAGATCGAAACAGCCATCCTCCGTGCGGGAGGCATTCCCGCGGGAAATTCGATCGTCGCTTGCGGGGAGCAGGCGTGTGACCCGCACGAGCGCGGTCATGGCCCACTCAGGGCGGACCGCTTGATCATTCTTGATCTCTTTCCACGCTCCGCACGGAGCGGTTACTATGGAGATCTCACTCGGACCGTGGTCAGGGGAAGGGCTACGGAGGACCAACGCCGGCTCTGGGAGATCTGCCTGCTTGGTCAGAAGCTTGCAATCGGGTCATTGCGACCGGGAGTCAACGGGGGATCAATCCATCGTGAAGTCACACGGTTTTTCACCGGAAATGGGTATCCCACCGAGCGGGTGGGAGATGATGAGTCTGGAAAGGGGGGGCGTTGGAGCGGATTCTTTCACGGAACGGGCCATGGCCTTGGTCTTGAACTTCATGAGGAGCCTCGTTTTGGGTCTGCCAAATTGAAATCAGGACAGGTTTTCACGATTGAGCCCGGGCTCTATATCCCCGGGATCGGGGGAGTTCGTCATGAGGATGTTGCCCTGATCACACGGGAGGGGGCCAGGCTCCTGAGTCGCGCTCCAAAGCCGCTCGAACTCTGATGGTGATCGCCCCCGCGCTCCGGCAAAGGATGTTTAAGGAAGTGATAAAAAAGATCCGTGGACCCATCCGGCAGACCCCAGGATCCTTCTTTTTATCCAGACCGGGATCATATAGATTAAAGGGATGCCCAAAATTCATATCGCCCGCAATCACCAGTCCCTGGGGGCCTTCTTTCAGGAGGATGTCCGGCAGGGGCTTCTGAGCGGTCGGTTCACTGCGGGGGATCTCGCTTGGCGCGAGGGAATGGAGGAATGGAGGCCACTCGGGGAGATGGCCCCGCTCTGGGAGTTGGAAGTCCCGCCTTCCACTCTTGCAACCGCTCAGGGAGAATCAACTGCGATCCAGGCACTCGTCGGCCCGCAGGAGGGATTAGAGCCGGCGTGGGAAGATCGGTCACGGATCGGATTCTTCCCTGCGATCCTCCGGACCATGAATGCCGTTCTTTTCCGGCCAACCGCCACTTTTGCCTCCCTTAAGCATACCGGAGGACTGACGGGTCCCCTGCTCTATACAATCCTGGTTAACACCACGCTCCATACCCTTTTCGGGCTTCTCTCCCTGGCAGGGTTGCTCATGATGAGCGGTCAGGAGTTTGAGACAAAAATCCAACTCCTGCAGGTTCAGTTGCACGCACTGCAGGGGCTCTCCCCGAATTTCTCGCTCTCGATGCCCGCCCTCAGCAAACCATTCATCGAGTCCATGCTTCTGGTCAATCTCGTGCTTTGGCCCTTCATTGCGGTGGCGGCCAATTTTTTGGGTGCAGGCATCCTCCATCTCTCACTTCGGATGGTCGGAGGGGCCAACAGGCCCTTCGAGACCACCTTCCGCACCGCCTGTTACCTCTGCGGGAGTTTCAATGCCGTTGCCGTGGGCCTTGATCTGATCCCAGCGGTCGGGACTGCCGGGGTTCTCCTTCTCCTCATCGCAACCCTTGCCTATCTGGGGTGGTATTCCTATGCCAGCGTGGTCGCCCTCCAGCAGGCTCAATCCATCAGCATCTTGAAGGTCGTTCTTGCCTCCGTCGTGTTTACGGTCCTCGGTTTCCTGGTGTTAGTGGCGCTTTCCATCATCCTAAGCCCCTTGATCGCGGGAATCATGAAAATGGTGGGGATCACTCTGGGCGCCTGATGCTTGGTCTCTTGATCGAAACAACCCGACACGCCTTGAACCGACCTTCAGGCCAAGCGAATCCTCGGACTTACGGTTTCCTGAAAAGCACACGAGAGTCGTGTCGAGCGGTTCTCAAGCACCGTTTCCATGGCTGCAAGGGCGAGGTCTTCACGATTGCAGTCCCGACTGAGGTGTCCCAGCAGGAGGTGAGCCAAGCCGTCGTGGATGATCTGTGAAACCGTCGCCGCGGCATCCGAGTTGGAAAGATGTCCGTGACGTGACTGGATGCGCTGTTTGATGGACCAGGGGCGATTGGTATCATTCTGTAACAGGGCCTCGTCGTAGTTCGCCTCGATCAGCAGGGCGTCGATTCCGCGCAGTGACTCTGTGACAAGAGTCGTGGCATGGCCAAGATCGGTGAGGAAGCCGAAAGAAAGGCTCCTTTCCCGGATTACAAATCCCACAGGCTCCACGGCGTCATGCGGGACAGGGAAGGAGCGGATGGTCACCCCCTCAAAGCCAAATTCCGATCCTGACTCGAAAATTTTCCATCCATTGAAGCCAAGCACCTTCTCCTTGAGCACAAGCGCTGTCTGTCGATTGCAGTAGATTGGTGTCGCATGTTTCTTCGCCCACTGTGAGAGCCCTTTGGTATGGTCGCCATGCTCGTGGGTGATCAGGATCGCTTTGAGTTCCCTTGGTTCGACTCCACATGTCTCCAATCGCAGGGTGAGTTCCTTGGTGCTTAGCCCTGCATCGACGAGGAATGAGGTTGTCTCCGTCCTTACCAGAGCGGCGTTTCCGCTGCTACCGCTGGCTAGGATCGTGATTTCAAGCATCGGGGAAGAATGATCGGGGGAGTCATTCCCCGCGAGTTTTTTTAAGGGTGTGGGAGTTTTCACCAAGGTCAAATCAGGCTTGAAACCAAGGAGGCAAAAGCATCTAGTTTTCAGCAGCTTCTAACCTCGGTTTCCCACCCCCCATGAATATGTATCGGACTTTGCTACAGTTGATTGCCTCGGTTTCAATCCTCAGCCTCCTAGAGATCAGCACGGCTCTTGCAGATCGGGAAGTTATCCCATTAAAAACCGACTGGTTTTTCCTCAAGGGGGATGCCGATATCGCTGCTTCCCCGGCTTCATGGGAGAAGATCACGATTCCCCACTCATGGAATGCCCTGGATGGGCAAGAGGGTCCCGCAGCGGTGACCGACAAGGTCGAGGAGGCCACCGATGCCATCGCCGCAACGGAAGCCAGAAAGGCCGCCAAAAAAGAGACTCAGGATCCTCATTTCAAGAAAGGCTATTATCGCGGGGCCTGCTGGTATGAAAGGGCGCTGGACATTCCCGCAGAATGGAGGGGGAAGAGGCGGGTTTTCATCCGCTTTGATGCGGCAAGCACAGTGGCCAGGACCTACATTAACAAAGTCTCCTTGGGAGAGCACCGTGGGGCATTCACGGCCTTCTGTTATGAGATCACCGACTACGTGAATTATGGAGGAGCCAATGAACTGCGCGTCCAGGTTGACAACACGCACCGCGAGGATCTAGCTCCCCTGGCGGGGGATTTCAACCTTTTCGGAGGGCTCTACCGGGATGTCGAGTTGATTGTAACGGATGATGTCTGCATCTCCCCGATTGACTACGCCTCCTCGGGCGTCTACCTGACCACCAAATCTTTGGACGCTAAAAAGGCCGTTGTTGAGGTCCGCTCGATCATCTCGAATGGCAACCATCCCGCCAAAAAAATCAAGGAATCCGCCGTGACTCCCGGGCTGATGGAGAATGTTGCTTCCTCGGTGATTTCCACCAACACCTCATTCGTTGTGAAGACTGAGGTCAAGGATGACGCCGGCATGACCGTGGCGAAGGACTCCACATCCCAGCAGATCCCGCTGGAGCAGACGGCACCGGTCACCCAAATCCTGACGATCAAGGATCCCCGTCTTTGGAATGGGCGCAAAGACCCCTACCTTTACACGACAA
>Ga0114963_10003060_pt1 | contig 11394 bp, 8 predicted proteins | sample C_131016_EF_Meta_FD_87019 | JGI IMG/M metagenome (GOLD analysis project Ga0114963, IMG submission 87019) | Freshwater microbial communities from Lake Croche, Canada to study carbon cycling - C_131016_EF_MetaG | ecosystem: Environmental > Aquatic > Freshwater > Lake | place: Lake Croche, Canada...
CTGTCGCCTCGGTAATGTTGCCGTACTATAGCGGCGGAGCGACCTCTATCAACAACGACTGGGTCTACAATGGCGCTCCGAAGAAACCGCTGAATCTGCTCGGGGGAATGGTGAATACTCCCTTCGTCGGTTCATGGACGAACGTTTTCCATGTCCTCGGCGGTTTCGTCCTGACGCTGGGACTATTGATGTGTCGCGCCTACCTTGGGTTCGGTCTGCACCCTATCGGCTTTCTGGGCGCTTCGGTCGCGGCGACCCACCTGCTCTGGTTCTCCATGTTCCTCGGCTGGTTCGTCAAAACTCTGCTATTGCGCTATGGGGGTATGAAAGCGTATGCGCTGTTTCTGCCTTTCTTCCTCGGGCTTATCCTCGGAGATGCCCTGAATGCCGTCCTCTGGATTTTCCTCGGTCACCTCACCGGAACTGGATATCGCATTCTGCCCTGACTTGAGAAGCGTCGTTACGATACCTGAGACACTGTACCGGTTGCGCCGTCCATGCGAATATATTGACCATCGGAGATCATCGTGGTCGCATTCCGGCAACCGACGATACACGGAAGATCCCACTCACGGGCGAGAATCGCGGCATGGCAGACAAGCCCGCCCTGCTCGGTGATCAACCCCGCGATCCTGTCAGCAACGACGATAAAATCGGGATCGGACATCTCGGTGACAAGAATTTCCCCCGAAACTACCCGGTACAGATCTCTGGGAGCGCGAACAATCCGGGCGATACCTTCGACCACAAACGGCGTCACCGCATTTCCCTGCGTCAGAAAGGGGGAATCCTTGACGGACTCGTTTGCCTTCGTTGGTGACGTTTCCGTAGAACGACGGCGTTCGTCAAAAAGTTCGCGCAGTTCCGGACTCCAGGGCAAGTCTGCAAACTCGCCGCATTTGAGCCGGGTGTGCAGTTCGTAAATCGCCCGGTCGAAGCAAACGATCAGATCGTAAGGCGTCAGTTGATCGGCATTATCCTCTAAAATTTCGATATATCGCGCTTTGTAGGCAGGGATATGCTCTTTGAACGGAACGATCACCGGGAGCGTCATCGCTATCGCCTGCCGCATCGTCCTCTCATTGACATCGTCGCGGGCGCTCTGGAAATCGAGAATCGCCGAATAAGCCGCTTGCAGGAGGGGACGTAGCTCCTCGATTTCTTCTGGAAAGTTCTTACGTATGACATTCATGCAAAACTATGTCGCCTGACGCCAGGTTTTGCTAAGTCTTTGCGTAGGCTCTGTCCAGTAGTTCCACCGGATGAACCACTTCAGGCAGTCTCGTTCCTGCTGGGAGCGATTCCCCTTCGACCCCTTGCTGAATCCAGGCAAGGCATCCGGGATTCCCGGTAACGATGATATCCGCATCGACCGCCAGAAGATTAGCGACTTTACGACGCAGGAGGTTTCGCGCCATTTTCGGTTGCAGATAATTATAAACGCCCGCCGAACCGCAACACAGATCAGATTCCGCCGCTTCAACGAACGTGACGCCGGGAATCGCTTTGATCAACTGGCGCGGCGGCGAAGTAATCCGCTGTCCGTGCGCCAGGTGGCAGGCGTCATGGTAGGTGACCCGGGCATTGATAGGATTGGTCATCGGGCGTGGGCCAAGCTCCGAAAGATACTCGCTGACATCTTTGACCTTCGCCGAGAAGGCGGCGGCGCGTTCGTTCCATTCCGCGTCATCCTTCAGGAGTTTGCCATATTCCTTGAGGAAGGAACCGCAACCCGCCGAGTTGGAAATGTAGACATCCGCATTCTCGCCTTCCAGCGCTGCAATCGTTTTCTTCGCCAGTTCTATCGCGCCAGCCATCTCACCCTGATGCCCGTGAAGAGCTCCGCAACACGGTTGCGCCGGAGGGGCGATGACTTCGACTCCGTTGGCGGCGAGAACGCGGACGGTTGCGGCATGGACTGGTCCATATAAAACGGACATGACACACCCGGTCAGCAGAACCGCCCTGCCCCGACGCCCACCCTGCGCGTGAGTATACACGGGGGCGGCGGCGGAGGACACCGAAAGACTTTTCGGAATCGGCATTCTTGTATTGTCCGGAAGTCCGACAAAACGCGCCAGAGGCGTCGGAATCGCGCCGCCGGTCAGACGCCCAGCGATAAGAGCCGCCTTGAGCAGGGGAGGCTGGGTAAGCATGGTGAGAAGACTGGTGCGCAGTATCTTTTCATTGATACTGCGCTTCGCCACCTTCTCCTGCTTGTCCCGAACATTCTCCAGAAGCGCTCCATAAGGAACGCCGGAAGGGCAGGCGGTCTCGCACGCCCGGCAACCCAGACAACGATCCAGATGGTAGCCTGCGCTTCCCGGCCCGGTCATTTCTTCCGAGATGAGAGGAATCTTGCCCTCGAAGATGCCGCGCATCAGGACGATCCTGCCGCGTGGCGAATCCGCTTCATCTCCCGTTTCACGGTACGTCGGGCACGCATCCAGACAGAACCCACAATGCACACAGGCCATCAGGCCTTTTTCTTCGTCGGCAGTATTCATAGACTATTCTATTATCCCACAGCGCTCTATTATCCCACAGAGCGGCGACACCGACTACCTCATCCGCCGGACGTTTGTATAAGCCGGTTCTCCATCGCGCTCGAATCAATCGACAAAGATAAACTCATTCGAGGCGAACAGCGCCTGACAGTAGCTCTGGTAAGCGCGGATGCGCCGTTTGGCGGGATCCGGTTCCAGAGGCGCAACCGCCTGTTCATAGCGATTCAGATATACCGCCGCGTTCCACAGGTCATCTTCGGTTGCGGGGCGTCCCAGTGCGCGATAGATCGCCTGACGGATACGGACAGCGTCCGTGACCGGCGCGTCCAGCGGCAATGTCGAAGCGAAAGCGCGAGAGGTTTCCAGTGTCAACGGACTGTTCAGGAGAATCAGCGCCTGCGGCGCGACCGTCGTGCTGGCGCGTCGTGCATTGACCGTCGTTCCATCGCCGAAGTCAAAGGACTGGAACAACGGGTAAATGGCATTGCGAATCACCGGCAAGTAAAGACTGCGTCGGGGGGCGGCATAGACAGCTTGATTTCCCGACTGGTCATTGGTGACATAATCGTTGTCATTCGTGGGCAGAAGCGTTCCGCCCAATGTCTTGTCTAACTGACCGGAAACGGCAAGCATCGCATCTCGTAACGGCTCCGCTTCCAGGCGTCGTCGGTTCATGCGCCAGAGCAGGCGATTCTCCGGGTCGAACACGTTCGCTTTTGCAGCAACCGCAGGTGCGGCAACCACGCTCATCCGGTAGGTCGACGATAGCATCAGACGGCGGATGAGTTTTTTCTGCGACCACTTATCTTCTTTGACGAAGGTGGACGCCAGATAATCGAGCAGTTCGGGGTGGGAAGGCTTTTCACCGCGAACCCCCCAGTTATCCGAAGTGGCGACCAGACCCATGCCGAACAGGTGTTGCCAGATGCGGTTTACGGCGACTCGTGAGGTGAGCGGGTGCTCCGGGCGCGTCAGCCAGCGAGCGAGCGCAAGCCGTCCGCTATCCTTATCGGTCACCGGCGTAGCGGCATCCGGTGAGCATACCTTGACCAGCTGCGCCGGGAAGCCACGCGGCGCGACATCGCCCAGATTCAGCGTACTGCCACGCAGGTGGATACGGACATCCTCCGGCTTCATCTGCTCTTCCATCGCCATCACGACAGGAGTCATCGGGGCTTTTTTCCGCGCCGCTTCCAGCGTGTCCTGCGCTTTTTTGATCGTGTTTTTGGCTGTCTCGCTGTACAGCGTCTCCGGTTTTGCCGGAACGGCGAACAGGGCAGCGTCCGCGAGAAGCTTTTCTCGTTCGGTCTGCGGGTCCGGGATGCTGTTCAAGCGAACCGCAAACCGCGTCACTACCTCGGCGTTCAGATTATCGCGTTTGGCGATATCTTCCGCCGTGAGCGGCTTAGCCCCATTGGCGGGGGCAGGAGTCGGTAATGCGGCAAAAATCTGAAGTTTGTGAATGTGGGGCAGGGGGCCATCGATTCGTTCGATCTTGACCACATTCTTTCCGGCAGCGAATTCGTAAATCCCCTGCGCCTCCCAGCGCTGACCTTCGGGTATCCAACTGCCAGTGACACTCGCGGCCGCCTTCTCATTGACCAGTTTACCGTTGATCCAGAGACGAATCGGGCGTGAATCCTCGGCAGCATACCGAAGTTCGACCTGATATCTTCCGGCGTTAGACAGGTCAATATCCCATTCTGCGTTGACCGGCGCCTGATTGGTAATGAGGACGCCGCCGATACCCTTGCCGTAATTATCATTATCGCGAGTAGCGTTCCCGCGTACATAGGAAACCGCATTGATAACGCGCTTTTCCCCGCTACCGGGTCGCAGGGAAGCCTCGCCCACAGTCAGGAGGATGCCCGGTTGGCGGGACAGTTCGGCGCCCGCCCGGATATATTTATCTGCATCTCGCCTGAGCGGAGCGGCGATTTCCGCCTTGGCATCGCTCTGCGCCTTTGCCAGCGCCGCTTCCAGAGGCTTCAGACTTTCTTCGTAGCCCTTCTGTTCCCCTGTCAATTTTTTCGTTGACAGCGTGCGCACATTCACCCGTGAGACAAAGCCGAGGTCTTTCATCGTCTTCGCGCTTTTGAAGATACCGGCAAGCGCGTAATAGTCTTTGGTCGAAATCGGGTCGAATTTATGGTCATGGCAACGGGCGCAGGCGACGGTCAGTCCCATAGTCACCTTGGAGGTCACATCGATCTGTTCATCGACGATGTCCATTACCAGTTTAGGCTTGTCCTGTTCGGCGAGCACTTTCGCGCCCAGCGTCAGAAAGCCGGTCGCGGTGATGCGCTCATTGTGGAGTTCCTCATCGCCGCCGCTATCCATCAGGTCACCGGCGATCTGCTCCTGAAGGAAGGAGTCGTACGGCTTGTCTTTGTTCAGTGCGCTCACAACCCAGTCGCGGTACCGCCAGGCGTTTCCAAAGGCAAGATTTTCATCCAACCCGTTCGAGTCGGCGTACCGTGCGACATCCAGCCAGTGACGCGCCCACCGTTCGCCGTAGTGCGGCGAAGCGAGAAGGGAATCCACTACCTTCGCGAAGGCGTCCGGCGATTTATCGGCGACAAACGCCTCGATTTGCGCGGGCGTCGGCGGCAGACCCACCAGATCGAAATAGGCGCGGCGGATCAGGGTACGTTTCCCGGTGGCTGGCGCCGGGGTGAGGTTCTTTGATTCCAGTTTCGCAAGGATAAACAGGTCCGCCGGACTGGTCGCCCAGACGGCGTTCTTTACGTTCGGGGGCGTAACTTTGCGAACGGGTTGAAAAGACCATAGCGGTCCCTTCTGTACCGTCTTCATCGGCGACGATGCGGCGGCGGAAGCAGGCCAGGGGGCTCCTGACTTTACCCATTCCGTAAGCAGAGCGATATCTGCGGCGGGCAACTTATGATCGGGCGGCATTTTGATTTTGCCGTCGTACCGGACAACCTGAATCAACGGGCTCTTGTCCGGATCGGCGCCCTTTTCGGTGAGCGCTATGGTCTTCGCGACGCCCTGTGGCGTATCCAGTCGAACGCCGCCGGACTGCGTTCCTGAGTTATGGCAGGGCAGACACTGGGATACCAGTAAAGGACGTATTTTCTTCTCAAATGCTTCCGCCTGCGATGCCGTCGCTACAGGAAGAGAAGCGGGTGTATCTCCCGCTCCCGCTTTGCCGGGTATGATGCAAACTGTGGCAATTGCTACTGTCGCCGCTAATGCGCCAATCTGAAGCGTTCGTTGTTGAGAGTGAAAGCGTACCAAAAAATTCCGCCGAATCGCCATAACTTATGCCTGTCCGTTCCGCTGTGGAAAAGTTATCTTACTATACCGGATTTTAACGCTAAGGAAAGTAAAGACGCGGTCAAAAGGAGCCTTTGCGATCTTTTTTCACTAAATGAAGATGATACCGACAAATTCGGTATCAAGTCGTCGACTTTTGTAGATAGCGCTCCCATTCCTTGATGCCAAAAAATAGAAGCGTCCCACCCAGAGTTACCGCAACGCCGATCAGATTCCACTCTAGATCCGCCCATTTTGCATGTCGATTCGGTTCCAGCGCCCGTTTCCATTCGTCCAGACCACAATAAGCGATACCGATCAGGGTCGCTACCAGAAAGGACAACGGCTTCAAACGCGGTTCGCCGCGCTGTATAGCCCGGACAATGAAGGCAGTGAGTATCGAATAGCCGACGACATGCGCCAGACGGCGCAACGCCCCATTCAATTGGTAAAGAGAAGCCTGTGTCTGACCTGCCACATCGGCGGGCGCGAATTCGGGGCATAGAAACGCCAGAGCCTGAGGAATCAAGCGCCAGGTCGTTTCATATCTGCCGCGTTCTCCGCTACCAAACCAAAGAAAGATGCTGGCAAACGCCAGGAGCGGCCCGACATAGAGAGTAAATCGTAAAAACCTTCGTAAAAACGATTCCTGAGTCGCTGTCATGCAGGCATTCTACAATGTTATGCACCAAAGTGGTGATGAATCACGATGATTTTGGGTAAACCATGTATTGCCCGAAACGGGCGGCATGGTATCGGTAGCGAATTGCGGTGATCCGCTTCATATCGCTTCTACTCCACTTTCACTCGTAACGTCACCGAACCCCCTGTACAATACGGTTATGAAGATATTGGTACCGCTTCCGGTTCTTGAGGATGTCCGTGCGGCGAATATTAGTGGCGTTACCTTTTTGCCTTACACAGAAGAAGAGACGGAAACGGCGGGAATCGGCGAGGCGAAAGCGGTTTTTCGCTGGATCGCCGGGAAACGTTATGAACGACTGCTTCTCGACGGGTCTCAAGTTCGCTGGCTGCATACCGCCAGCGCGGGTGTTGATCATATCCTGACCGCCGCTCTGAAAGCGCGGGGAGGATTCATCTTGACCGATTCCGGTCCCGCTTTCGGTATATGTATCGGGGAGTTCGTGCTGGCATGGATGCTGGCGACAGCGCACCGATTACCGGAACTCATCGAACAACAGGCGCGGAGCGAGTGGAAGGCTTTGCAACAGGAAGAGCTTTACGGGCAGACCATCGGCATTATCGGTCTTGGTCCTATCGGTCAGGGAATCGCGGCGCGGTGTAAAGCGTTCGGGATGCGAGTTATCGGATACCGGAGGACGCCGATCACTGCACCGAATGTGGACGAGGTGAGAACCGGTAGCGACGGATTGGTGACGCTTCTTGAGGAAAGTGACTGGATTATCGGGGCCGCCGCACTGACCGACGAAACACGGGCGATTCTGGGCGCAGAGCAATTCGCCGCCATGAAGCCGACGGCGCGAATAATCAATATCGCACGCGGCGGTCTGTTAGAAGAAAGCGCTCTGATCGATGCTTTGCAAAAAGGCAAGATCGCAGGGGCGATTCTGGATGTCTTCGCCAGAGAGCCTCTACCTGCGGATAGCCTGCTCTGGAAAATGCCGGGCGTCTACATTACTCCCCATAACGCGCCGGGCTGGACAGATGGCCTGCGCCGTCGCCAACTCGATTTATTCCTCCAGAATGTCGCCCGGTTCACACAGGGCGAAACGCTCGAAGGGATAGTGGATATTGAACGCGGGTATTGACGCCAACGGGATAGCAGTTTCAAGAATTAAAGAAAAAACGAAACAGTAGTGCAGTCGAGTGGTATAATAAACGGAGAAACATGGACGTACAGCAGATAATCAGCCTCCTTATTGTTGCGTCGGCAGGGGCGCATCTGCTCTGGTACGTCTTGCATAAGATCAAGCGCAGTCGCGAAGGCGACTTCTGCGGCGGCTGTGGTTCCTGTGGCAAACCGACCCCATCGGAGAGTAATGTTCGATCCGCGCCTCAGGCTACTCCGTTGATTACGCTTTCCGCTCCGCCGCGTCGGGGGCGATCCTCAATGGGAACGCCTTCCTGAGCGGATATTGCACATAAGGTAGGGTCAACAGGCGATTCACGCCGCCGAATAATGGAATATCGAAAGGGGTATATCAATGTCGAGTCACCCGCAGCAATCCTTATCAGACCGTCCTGAAACCGTGGGTTCGCTGGAAGAGGGTTCCCATCAACCGCTTGCCGCCAGACGTTATGGATCGCCTCCCCTGCAATCGCGTCTTTTTGCCCTGGCGATCATCGCTTTGCTGGGTGTATGGCTTTTCTTCCTGTTTCGTCACTACCTGAGCGATTCCGCCATTTCGGCTTCGCAGGAACCGGCGAATCGGGATGCGGCGCAGTTCGCCCGCGATTCCTATGTCAAGACGGACGGTGACTTCAACAAATTGAGCGAAGATGAGAAAAACCGCTTCCGCCGAATTGCCGGAGTCCATGCTGAGGAACTGTTCCGTTCAGGAAAAATATCGAAATAAGTAGACCGCCGGAATCGAAATTCCGGCGGTTCAATAAAATAAACGAAGCTCAGGCGGCTTCCGCCGCGCTATCGCCCCGCATTTCCGCCACTTCCGCCGCGTATTTCTGTAAAACGACCTTGCGCTTTATCTTTAGTGTGGGCGTGAGTTCGCCGCTTTCCACAGAGAACGTCACGGGCAGAAGGGTGAATTTCTTCACCTTTTCGTAGTCGGCGAGCGCTCCGCTCTGGGCGTCGATCTCCTGTCGGATTTTCTTGCGCGCTTCCGGGAGTTTCAGCAGGGCTTCTTCGCTGTCGAATGTCAGGTTGGAAGCTTTCGCCCATTCGGTCAATTTCGCCTTGTTGGGCAAGACCAGCGCCGTGACAACGTTCTGCTTATCGCCAATCAATACGATTTCCGAGATAAACGCAGACTTCTTGATCTCTCCCTCGATAGGTTGCGGAGCGACATTCTTTCCGTTGGCAAGGACGATGATATCCTTCTTCCGGTCGGTGATTTTCAGGTAACCATCGCTGTCCAATACCCCGATGTCGCCGGTATGCAACCAGCCATCCGCATCGATCACTTCCGCCGTCGCGGCGTCATTTTTCCAGTAGCCCTTCATCACATTGGGGCCGCGATACAAAATTTCGCCATCCGCCGCAATCTTGAATTCCCCGTTGGCGATGACGCGCCCGACTGTGCCGATTTTGTTGGCGTTCGGCGGATTGACCGACATGACCGGTGCGGATTCCGTCATGCCATACCCCTCCGCGATGGGCGTCCCCAGAGAGCGAAAGAAGTACGCCGTTTCCGAGTTCAGCGCCGCGCCGCCGGAGACGAAAAACCGTATCCTGCCCCCAAAACGCTCCCGGATTTTACCAAAGACCAGTTTGTCATAGATAAAGTTTTCAATTGCCAGAATCGGCGCGAAGCCCTTCGCCTGCGCATACGCTTTTCCCGCTTTGAGCGCGTTGTTGAAAATCCGCTGTTTCTGTTCGGGTTGCTTTTTGGCGCTGTCCAGAATCCGCTCCATGACCGCTTCATAGACACGAGGGACACATACCATCAGGGTCGGTTGCGTCGCCGCCATATCCTCCGTCAGGGTGCGGACGCCTTCGCAATACGCCACCGAGGCCCCGGCGCGGATCGGCAGATAATATCCGGTCGTGCGCTCGAAGGCATGACACATCGGCAAAAAGGACAGGAAGACATCGTTTTCCGTGATGCGTTCGCCATCATTGATAAAGAAATTGATCGAATTATCGATATTGGTGACGAAATTTCGGTGCGTCAGCATCGCCCCCTTGGGATCACCGGTGGTTCCTGATGTATAAACGAACGAAGCGCAATCGTCCGGCTTGACACCCTTCCAGTGAGACTCATATTCCTTATCGCTCAGAGGATGTTCCTGACCGCGCTCCAGAATGCTGGCAAATGTCTGGATGTGGGCATCATCCGAAACTGGTCCGGCGTCCATTGTAATCAGCAGTTGCAGACTGGGGACTTCCTGCCGGGCTTCAATCGCTTTCTTGAGTTGCTTGCTGTCCGAAACGACCAGCGCCTTCGCTTCCGAATTCCCGACGATATAAGCGACCTGAGGAGCGGGCAACGTGGGATAAATCGGCACAACAATCCCGCCCAGTGATAAGACCGCCAGATCGGTGATCGCCCATTCCGGACGGTTCTCCGAAAGCAACGCGACTTTATCGCCCTGACCGACTCCCAGCGAGGCAAGACCCGACGCCATCTCCCGAACCCGCAACGCCAGTTCCCGGTAGGTGATATCGCGGAAGACTTTATTGTCTTTATAACGCAGAGCGACCTTCGCTCCATGTTTGGCTATCGTCTCCTGAAAAATATGATTAAGCGTCATTGTATTTCCTCATAAGCGGGCTCGGTCGTCCGTCGTTCCAGATAATTTTCAATACGTTAGCGAACCCGTCGCATGATTCCTGCCATCAGGCACGCGGTCATTGTTATCAGAATGGCGTACACAGCCCCGGTGAGCGCCAGAGCGAAAAACTGTTGCGTCGCCGCTTCAAAAGCCGAATTCATTGCGCCAATGCTCATGGTATCCATCGTTCCGTTCCTTTTATCCATCATCGTTTGAACTTACAGGGATATTTTACGGGCGAAGGCGCCTGCAAGGCGTGAGGAAATAGTCCCAAATTAACCGGAGGGGAGTCCCAGAGAAAGTAGGTCTTTCGGAGGCGCCGGAACGTTGAGGCTCGTTGTGGCGTGGATTGCCCGTGTGGAAAAGAATTGTGTAATAATAAGACCGTGCAAGAAAACGTCCCCCTCGCGCCCCTGACAACGTTCGGCGTCGGCGGCCCCGCCCGGTATTTCGTTCGCGCCACGACCGAAACCGATCTTTTCGATGCGATCAATTTCGCCCGTGAACGCCAGTTACCGCTACTGCCTCTGGGCGGCGGGAGCAATCTGGTCATATCCGACAGCGGTTTTCCCGGTGTCGTGGTCGCGATGGCGATGCAGGGAATAAATGTTGCGGAGGGCGTCGATGACATGAAGCGGGTGACGGTAGGGGCGGGCGAGGATTGGGACACTTTTGTCCAACTCACTGCGGAACGAGGATGGGCGGGGATTGAGTGCCTCGCCGGGATTCCCGGAACCGTCGGCGCGACCCCGGTGCAGAATGTCGGCGCATATGGTCAGGAAGTATCGGAAACTATCGAGTCCGTTCGCGCTTATGACCGTCAGGAACAGCGCATTAGCGATCTCCCCGCCGCCGAGTGCGCTTTCGGTTACCGCCGCAGCCGCTTCAACGCTGACGAACCCGGGCGCTGGATCATCCTTGCCGTAACATTCCTCCTGCGCCCCGGCGCTCCGCCCACATTGAAGTACGCCGACCTGGCGCGTCATTTCCCCCCCGGTTCTTATCCAAACCTCACGGACATCTACCATGCCGTTCGCGCCGTCCGTGCCGCCAAGGGCATGGTGATAGACCCCGCAGACCCCGATTCCCGAAGCGCCGGTTCCTTCTTTAAGAACCCAACCCTCAACGGAGCGCAGTTCGCGGAACTATCGGACATCGCCCCGGAAATCCCGCATTA
>Ga0114963_10003061_pt1 | contig 11394 bp, 8 predicted proteins | sample C_131016_EF_Meta_FD_87019 | JGI IMG/M metagenome (GOLD analysis project Ga0114963, IMG submission 87019) | Freshwater microbial communities from Lake Croche, Canada to study carbon cycling - C_131016_EF_MetaG | ecosystem: Environmental > Aquatic > Freshwater > Lake | place: Lake Croche, Canada...
CTGGAGCGCGCAGATGAAGCCGCCCGCGTGGGCCCCCATCGAAAAAACCGGCGCTGCAGCAGGCGCCGACCGATCATTTTGTAGAAAGTACGCCTCCAATGCCATTTCGTCCTACCTTTGTTGCGGCCCTTGTGCTGGCGCTGGCCGCCATGGCCCAAGCCGCAGAGCGCCCAAATGTGCTGTTTATTGCCGTGGACGACTTGCGCTCCGAGCTCGGTGCCTATGGCATCAAAGAGGTAAAAAGCCCTCACATCGACCAGCTTGCCAAAACCGGCATGGTGTTTGACAAAGCTTTTGTGCAGCAAGCCGTCTGCTCGCCCTCGCGCACCAGCCTCATGACCGGCGCACGCCCGGACACCACCAAGGTATGGGACTTGGTCACCCACTTTCGCACCGCCATGCCCGAGGTGGTCACGCTAGGCCAGCACTTCAAGCAAAACGGCTACTTCGTGCAAGGCATGGGCAAGATTTACCACGGCGGCTTTGACGATGCGCCCACCTGGTCGGTCCCCTGGCAAACGCCCAAGGCGCCCAAATACGCCTCTGACATGGCCAATGTCGGCCAGGCCAGCGATGCCGATGAAGACCCGGATGGCGGCCCGGACGCCAAATCCAAAGGCAAGGTCAAGTCCAAGGTGCGCGGCCCGGTGCTTGAAGGTGCCGACGTGCCCGACGACACCTTCACCGACGGCAAGGTGGCCGACCTGGCCATTCAGACCCTGGGCCAGCTGGGTGCCAAAAAAGAGCCATTCTTTCTGGCGGTAGGTTTGGTTCGCCCGCACCTGCCTTTTGTGGCGCCCAAGAAGTACTGGGACTTGTACGACCCGGCCAAAATTCCGATGGCGCCCAACCGCTACCCGCCCAAAGACGCGCCAGACTATGCGATCCGCAACCTGGTCACCGGCGGCGAGTTGCGCATGTACCAGGACATCCCCGAAGGCCATTTGCCTGACGATTTGGCCCGCCGCCTCAAGCACGGCTACTACGCCTCGGTAAGCTACACCGACGCCCAGGTCGGCCGCGTGCTGGCCGAGTTGGACCGCTTAGGCTTGCGCAAAAACACCATCGTCGTCCTCTGGGGCGACCATGGCTGGAAGCTGGGCGAGCACGACGGCTGGGCCAAGCACGGCAATACCGAAAACGACACCAATGCGCCCTTGATCGTGTCCGTGCCAGGCATGAAGACGGCCAACACCCATACCAAGGCCTTGGTAGAGTTTGTGGACATTTACCCCACGCTCAGCGAATTGGCTGGTCTGCCTCTGCCCAAGCACCTCGAGGGCAGCAGCTTCAAGCCCGTCCTGGACGACCCCAGCCGCAGCTGGAAGCAGGCGGTGTTCAGTCAGTACCCCCGTCCTAAAGCGGGCAAGGACAAGGCTGACCTGATGGGCTACGCCATGCGCACCGACCGCTACCGCTTTACCGTCTGGGTGCATACGGCCGACGCCAAGCAGATCGACGCCATCGAGCTCTACGACCACCAAAGCGACCCACAGGAAAACGTGAACCTCGCCAAGCAGCCCGAGCAGGCGGAGCTGGTACGCAAGCTCATGGCCCAATGGTCCGCCGGATGGCGTGGCGCCTTACCCAAGCTCTGAGATACCCCCGATATAGCCCTGCCCAAATTACCTAGGGTAATTACTGATTAAACGTTTATCACAATGATGTGACAATCAGTTTAAGCAACATTTTTTGACCCAAGATTTACAAAAAGGACGCAAAGTGGCCAATCCAATTTTCAAGACATCCGGCATCCACCGCACCCCGATCAGCGTGGCTATCGCCCTCTTGATCGGCCAGGCGGCGTTCGCGCAGCAGGCACCCGCTGCCGCTGACAAGCAACTCGACACCGTGGTGGTGACCGGTGTACGCGCCGCCTTGCAGCGCGCCTCCGAAGTCAAGCGCGACTCGGACCAGGTCATGGACGTGATTACCGCGGAAGACGTGGGCAAGTTGCCCGACGCCAACGTGGCCGAGGCGCTGCAGCGCGTTACCGGTGTGCAAGTGACCCGCGTGTGGGGCGAAGGCCAGGGCGTCTCGATTCGCGGCCTGCCTTTGGTGCGGGTGGAAGTGGATGGACGCACCGTGCTGGGTTACTCCACCCGCTTGTCGCCGCCGGAAAACGACCAACTGGGGCGCAATTCCGGTTTGGACGTGGTGCCTTCGGGGCTGTTTGGGCGTTTGGAGGTGAGCAAGTCTCCGCTGGCATCGCAGGTTGAGGGTGGCTTGAGCGGTACGGTGAATTTGGTCACGCCCGATCCTCTGGACTTGCCCGGCTATACGGCCGCCGTCAAGCTCAATACCGAATACTCGATGGCAGCCAAAACCAACGGCCCGGGCCTGAACTTCTTCGTGGCGGATCAGTCGGCGGACAAAAAATTTGGCGGCTTATTTGCTGTGGAGTACCAAAAGCGCCAATCTATGTTGCAAGGTATGGACCGCAATGACTTTTTGAACCGCAAACTGTCTTCAGCGGTCACCGATGTTGACGTGAACAAAGATGGTGTCACCGATCTGTCGGGTCAGATCGTCCGCTATGAACAAGTATTGGTTGACCGCTCGCGTCTGGGTGCGACCGGCGAATTACAGTGGAAACTGTCTCCAGAACTCGAACTCAAACTCGAGGGTATTTACGCTGAACTCAATACCGAGCGACGCCAAAGCTGGTTCCAATGGAAATATGGCACCAATGCCATTACTAACCCGGTTTTTGACGGCAACTCGATTGTGGCCGGAACGTCCTCCGCTACCATAACGCAACAAGGACAAGTGCGCTCTGAGCCGGGTTTAAGCTCGATTATTGCCCTGAGCAGTAAGTGGACACCAAGCGACAAACTGCGGGTCAATTCAGAGGTTTCAGCGAGCCGTGGCACGCAAAATCAAATGAACGAACACATGACGATTACCTCGCCGATTGTGTCCGCTAATTTTGACTACCGTACCGGGGTCATACCTAGCCTGACCTTTAATAACGGCTTTGATCCCGGCGTTTACAACCCGGCAGTCGCATTACAAAAGTATGTGACGGTTTACCCCACCAATTCCAGCAGCAACCTGACTTCCAACAATCTGATTTCGGAGATGACCGAAAAAGCAGGCAAAGTGGATGGCCGTTACGATATTGATGCAGGTGATATGCGTTCCGTCCTTTTCGGAACCCGGGTTCGGCAATTAGGTGCGCGTGCCAATTCGTACGAAGCCAATAACGGAGTAAATGATGTTTCATCATTTATCCAAAACACTGGTGGTAATTTCCTCAGTGATGTTGACGCCATTTTGCCGCGCAACATCTTGATGCTGTACCCGGACGCCAATTGGATTCGCACCACTGTATTAAGCACAACACCGCGCACTGAAAATCTGCAACGTAACTATGTATTTGACGAAAAATCAACGGCGGTTTACGGCATGGCCGATTTTGATGGCGAGTTATTCAAACTGCCTTACCGTGCAAATGCCGGCGTGCGTGCCATAAATACCCGTATGGGCGTAGACAGTTACCAGACGGCGCCGGTCAAGGTCGGTACGACCACGGTTAATGCACTCACGCTCAAACACGATGACAGTGACTACACGAAGGTGCTGCCTAGCGCCAATATCGTGTTTACCGCTGCCCCTGATTTCTTAGTACGCACCAGTGCGTCCAAGACATTGCAACAAGCAGGTATTGCCGAACTGGCGCCGACGATTTTTATCAGCGGTACCACGGCTTATTCTGCAACTGGCGGCAATGCACAGTTGTTGCCGACTGTTTCTACCAACTTTGATTTGTCATTCGAGTGGTACGGCAAAGGCAGCTCCATGATTTCGGGTGCCGTGTTTTACAAAGACGTGACTGATGTACAAACTATCACGACCGTTCAAAAAGACTTTGATGGCTATGGTTTGATTCCCTATACCCGCCCGGACAATATTGGCAACGCAAAAATTAAAGGATTGGAAGTGGGTATCCAGCGCTTCTTTGATTTCTTGCCTGCGCCTTTTAATAATTTTGGTGTGATCGCCAACTTCACTTATACCGATGGTTTGTTGGATAACGGATACCAATATCCTGGCCTCTCACAGCACAGCGGTAATTTAGTGGCTTTGTATGAAGATGCGGCTTATTCGGCCCGCCTGGCCTATAACACCCGTGATAAAGCAATATTCTTATTTAATGAAGGTCGGCCCAATTACATCGGCGCACGCTCGCAGTTAGATTTGCAACTGGGTTACAACGTGGACAAGAACATGTCTATCCAGTTCTCTGCGCTGAATCTGCGTCCCAAAGACTCTGCGACCTTGGAATATGGTGCGGCCGGTCCGATCCAGCTCAGCAGTTATTACCTGTCTGAAACTCGCTACCAGTTGGGCGTTCGCTACAAGTTCTAAACAGAATTGGCACGCTTGGCCCAGCGCCTTTTGCTCACGGGCGCGGCCGGCAATATCGGCCGCGACTTACGCACACGCCTGGCAGAACACTGCCAGGCTTTGCGCGTTTCTGACGTCGCAGACTTAGGCCCCGCGCGCCCGGGTGAGGAGTGCGTTAGCGCCCGCCTGGAAGACTCTGATGCCATGGACCGGCTGCTGGCCGGTGTCGATGCGGTGGTGCACATGGGCGGCGTGCCCGAAGAGCGCAGCTTTGAGAGCATTTTGGCGGCCAATATCGTGGGCTTGCGCAATTTGTACGAGGCTGCGCGCCGCCACAAAGTACGGCGTTTGGTGGTCGCCAGCTCACTGCACGTCACCGGCTACTACCGCCAAGACCAGGTGGTCGATGCACAGATGCCGCCGCGTCCCGATGGCTACTACGCCATCAGCAAGCTCTATGGCGAAAATCTGGGGCGTTATTACTTTGACCGCTTTGGTATCGAGACAGTCAGCCTGCGCATTGGCTCCTACCGCGTGGAGCCGCTGACGCGGCGCGAGCTTTCCTCCTGGATCAGCGCCGACGACATGGAGCGCCTGGTGCTGGCCAGTTTGCGCGCGCCGGTGGTGGGCCACACCATTGTTTATGGCGTCTCAGCCAACGCCAGCAATTGGTGGGACAACCGCGGCGCTCAGCACCTGGGCTACCAGCCGCAGGACGATGCGTCGGCCCACGCGGCCCGCTTGCTGGCCCAAGAGCCTACGCTGGATTTGAACAACCCGGCCACCGTGTTCCAAGGTGGCATCTTCGTGCTCAACGAGCCCCAGTGAAACGCGATGGGCGTCACCACCCGCACGCCTGACTACGCCGTCCTGCCCGCACCAGCGTGTGCCGTGGGCGAGAGCCCGCTATGGAGTGTGGCTGGCCAGTGCCTGTGGTGGGTCGACATCGAAGGCCGGCTTGTGTACCGCTATGGCCCCGACAGCGGCCAGGTGGACTGCTGGGAAAGCCCGGAGCGCATCGGCTGCGTGGCGCTGCACGGGGCAGAGCAGGGCGGCCTGATCGCCGCGATGGAAACCGGCGTATTTGCCCTGGCGCTTGTGCCGAACCAAGTCATGGTCCCACGCCTTTTGGCGCCCATCAGCCATGGCCAGGCCGGTATGCGCTGCAACGACGGGCGCTGCGACCGCGCCGGCCGTTTCTGGGTGTCCACCATGGTGCGCGACATGGGCTTGGCCGCGCCGCAAGGCGTGCTCTACCGGATGGACGCTAGCGCGCAGGGTCCGGTTTTGCGAGCGCAGAGGGGCGGCCTCATCACCGGTAACGGGCTGGCCTTCAGCCCGGACGGCAAGCTCGCCTACCTTTCGGACTCGCACCCGCAGGTGCAGCAGATTTGGCAGTTCGATGTGGACGCCGATGGCGGACTGCAGAGCCAGCGCAGCTTCGTAGACATGCGCCAGCACCCCGGCCGCCCGGACGGCGCTGCCGTCGACCAAGACGGATGCTATTGGACCTGCGCCAACGATGCCGGTTTGCTGTTGCGCTTTACACCGCAGGGCGTGTTGGACATGCAGGTGCACCTGCCTATGGACAAGCCCTCGATGTGCGCCTTTGGCGGCGCGCGCCTAGACCAGTTGTTTGTCACCTCTATCCGCGCTAGTGCCCAGCCAGGTGCTGCGCCGCATACCTTGGCGGGCCATACCTTGTGCTTGGAGCTGGGAATTGCCGGCCTGCCCGAGCAGGCCTTTGGCGCAGGCCTGGTTTAGGCCGGCGGCAGGCCCTTGCGGCCAGTGGAGTTGCGGATGACCAGGCGCGGGCGCAGCGTTTCCTCGCTGGCCTGCAGTTTGCCCTCGATCAGCTCGAGCATGCGGATAAAGGCCAGCTCGCCCATGGCCTCGCTTTGCATGTCCACGGTGGTGAGCGAGGGCATGGCATAGCGGGCAAATGGAATGTCATCAAAGCCGGCCACTGAGACTTGCTCGGGCACTTTGACACCGGCCACCTGGGCCTGGTTCATAAAACCGATGGCCAGCAAATCGTTGTAGCACACCACTGCGTCGGGCCGGTCGCCGCGCATCAGTACTTCGCTGACGGCGTTCTCGCCCGCCTCAAACGTGGGGGACTGGGCGACAAAGCATTGCACGCTCTGGCCGGCCGCGCCGATCACATCCATCAGGCCCGCTTTGCGCTCGGAGTCCCAGCGCGCCATCGGGTAGCCAAGATAGGCAATATTTTTGTGGCCCAGATCCAGCAGGTGGCGCCCCAGCATGCCCGCAGCCGAGCGGCCGTCAGCGCTGACGCTGTGAAAGCCCGAACCCACCGAACGGCCAAAGAACACCACGGGTTTGCGTAAATCGTGCAAGGCGGCGATATCGGCATCGGGCATGCGCGAGCTGACGATCAGGCCGTCCACGCGCCGACTCAGATCGCGCAACATATTGGCCTCGCCGCTTAGGCGCTCGGCGGTGTCGACAAACAAGAGGTTGTAACCATGCTCCATGGCTTTGCGGTTGGCGCCTTTGACAATGCCGGTGAAGTGCGGGTTGCGGATGTCCAAAATCACCACGGCCACCGTCTTGGTGCGCCCGGTAATCATGCTGCGTGCCAGTGGGTCGGTGCGGTACCCCAGCTCGGCAATCGCTTGGCGCAACCGCTCCTCGGTGGCTTCGGTGAACTTTTGGGTGCCGTTGATGAACTTGGACACCGTGGCGGTGGACACATTGGCAACCCGTGCCACGTCTTTGATGGTGGCTGCGCGTCCGGTGGTCATACTCATGAGCAAGGTACCATTAAAAGAAGAGGTTTCACCATGGCGCAATGTTAACGCCGACGGTGCGGGTCTGGCATTCGTTTACCTTTTCTTTTCCTACAAGGTTAACTGAGGGTATTCCCTAGCGGGACGGCCCGAAATCACAGCTATACTAAGTAAACGTTTACTTATTCATGCTCAGCGCAGCAAACCGAGATATTGTGTGAAACCTTGTGATCGCTTTGTTTTTTCGCTAATTCGCCCTCTGTTTGGCGCCTTCGTGGCCGTTTCTGCGGTGCTCGCCAGCGGGGCGGCTTGGGCCCAGGACAGTATTCAGGTCTGGACCCGGTCCTCGGCTGAGGGACGCAAGACCTATGAGTCCATCGCCAAAGCCTTTACCGCCAAGACCGGCATCAAGGTGGAATATTTCAATGCGTGGACGGACTTTGAGCAGCGCATTGCGCGCGCGGCCATCGGCGGCGATTTACCTGACCTGATCATCAACGACAGCGGCGCCACCGGCCAGTTTGTGCAAATGGGCATGCTCGAGGCCGTGGACCGCCAGGCGGTGGCCGGCGGCCAGGACCTGCAAGAGCGCGCTTGGGCCACGGCCAAGGGCTATGACGGTAAATACTACGGCGTACCCACCTCGGCGCAGGCCATGGTCATGTATGTGCGCAAAGACTGGCGCACCAAACTCCAATTGCCCGTGCCCCAAACCTGGGACGACTTGGAGGCGCTGGCCAAAGGCTTCACCCATGGCGACCCCGACGGCGACGGCAAAGCCAATACCTATGGCCTGGTATTTCCCGGCTCAGCCCAGCGCGGCTATGCGGCTTGGTACATGAGCTCGTTTATGTGGCAGGCGGGCGCGGAGTTTGTCCGCCCGGTGGGCGGTGGCTTATTCAAGGGCGGTATGGACGAGCCGGCCGCCCTTGCCGCCGTCTCCTGGATGCGCAAGATGCAGTGCGAGCTCAAAGTTACCCAGCCTGGCGCCATGAATGCGCCCACCCAAGAGGCCAATAAAGCCTTTATCTCCGGGCAGGCGGGTATTTATATTTCGGGTCCTTACCATATTGCTTTGTTTGACCGTGAGCCCGGCCGTGACAAAGTGGAGGCGATTCCTGCACCGTCCGGGCCTGGCGGGCGCGGTGTGTTGGGCGGTGGCGAGTTGGCCTATTTCCCTAAAGCGGCGAAAAACAAGGCGGGGGCGTTGAAATTTGTCGAGTTTTTAATCTCCCCGGAAGGCCAAACTTTGGGAATGAAGGCCAGCGCCGGCGGTATTGCCGTGGTGCGTTTGCCCGTCAACCGCAAAGTCGATCCGGCGCAGGTCAATAATGACGAGCGCTGGAAAATGGTGGCCCAGGAATATGAGAAAAATGCGCACACCATGCCCGCCATTCCCAATTGGACGCGCATGCAACAAGTTATTGGCGAGGGCCTGAACGCCATTCTGTCGCGCTGCAGTAAAGATGTTGCGGCCGATTTGAAAAAGCTCAATGTGCACGTCAACCAAGAACTCTCTGCGCAAAGGGTGCTGGCCAAATGATGCGCACCCTACGTCAATGGTTGGTCCCGGCCCTGTTTTTAGCGCCCGCCTTATTGGTATTTACCTGGTTTAAATTTATACCCATGGCGCTGGGCTTGCGCATGAGTTTCTACAAGGTCAATTTTGGTGCGCCCAATGAGTGGATTGGCCTGGAAAACTTCAGCCGCGTGCTGGAAGACGAGGCGCTTGGCGCGGCCGCCTGGAATACTTTTTTATATGTTTCTTGCACCGTGAGTTTGTCGGTGGTGCTGGCTTTGTTGTTGGCGCTTTCCATGCAGGGTGTCACGCGGCATATTCGGATTATTCGTACCGCCTTGTTTTTGCCGGCGATTACCAGCGCGGCGGTATTGGCCGAGGTGTGGCGCATTTTGTATGCGCCCACGCCCGATGGCATTATGAATTCGATTGCCGCGTTGTTTGGTATCACGGCCCAAGGGTATTTGAATGACCCCGACTGGGCCTTGCAGTGGCTCATGCTGATGCATTTATGGAAGAGCGTGCCCTACGATATGGTGATATTCGTGGCGGGCATGGCCACGATTAACCAAGAGTTGTACGAGGCCGCCCGTGTCGACGGCGCTACCGCCTGGCAGCGCTTGCGCTTTGTCACTATTCCGGGCCTCACGCACGCCATCACGATTGTGATTGTGCTGGGCATGATTCGCGGCTTTAGGGTATTTGCCGAAATCCAGGCAACCACGGGCGGCGGCCCGGCCGGCGCGACCGAGGTCATCATGACGCGAATTTACAAACTCGGTTTTGTGCAATTTGATTATGGTTATGCCTCGGCCGCCTCGGTGGTTTTATTTGTATTTACCGCGCTGTGCACTATGCTGTATTTGCAGTGGCGTAAAAGGCTGGAGGCATGATGCACGACGGCTTTTCCTGGTCCAAATGGAGCGCCGCTATAGCGCGCTGGTGCTTTTATGCGCTGCTATTGGTGGTATTTGTCGGGCCATTTTGGGCATTTGCCATGACGGCATTTAGTGGCGTGACTTTGCAGCCGGGCGAATTGGTGTTTTGGCCCAAATCGCCCACGCTGGCCAATTTCCATTACGCTTGGTTCAAAACCCGGGTGTGGCGCTTTTTGCTCAACTCGATGTTGATAGTGACCTTTGGCTTGATACTCCAAGTCAGTATCAGCGCTCTGGCCGCGTATGCGCTGGCCCGCAAAAAGTTTGTGGGCTCCGCGCTGGTATCCATGCTGATACTGAGCACCATGATGCTGCCCGAAGAGGTTATTGCCATTCCTTTGTATTTGGTGCTGGGCAATATTCCACTATTTAAAGTGAGTTTGCTCAATACCCATTTGGGCATGATCTTGCCCCTGATCGGCTGGGCCTTCTCCATATTTATGCTGACCGAGTTTATGAAGAAAGTGCCTCTTGAACTCGAGGAGGCGGCCCGGATGGACGGTGCTAGCGAGTGGCAAATATTTTGGATGGTCATATTGCCGCTGATCAAGCCGGCGCTGGGTACTGTCACGGTGTTTGGCTTCATCATGATTTGGGACCAGTATTTGCTGCCGCTGATCGTGGCCAACCGCGAAGACCTGTACACGCTGCCCGTGGCCCTGGCTTCCGTGCGCGCCGACGAGGCCATGCCACCGGCGGTCTTTGTGGCCATTACCTTGATCGCCATGCTGCCCTCGATTCTCATTTACCTCGCCATGCAAAAGGCATTTAACCGGGGCCTGCTCGCAGGCGCCGTCAAGGGCTAGACCATGCCACAAGTGATATTAGACAAAGTCAGTAAAAGTTTTGCCGGTGTGCAGGTGCTGCGCGAGGTGTCGGTCGATATTGCCGAGGGCGAGTTTTGCGTCCTGGTCGGCCCCAGCGGTTCGGGTAAATCCACCCTGCTGCGGGTGATTGCCGGCCTGGAAGCACCCACCGCCGGGCGGGTGCATATTGGCCCGCGGGATGTTACTGATTTGCCGCCCAAGGCGCGCGATGTCGCCATGGTGTTCCAAAGCTATGCGCTGTACCCGCAGCTCAGCGTGCGCGACAACATGGGCTTTGGCCTGCGCTTGGCCGGCCAGCCCAAGGCCACCATTGCCGCTAAAGTTGATGCGGCGGCCCAGTCTTTGGGCCTGACCGATTTGCTGGACCGCTTTCCGCGCCAGCTCTCGGGCGGCCAGCGCCAGCGGGTGGCCATGGGCCGGGCCATGGTGCGCGCACCGGCCGTATTTTTGTTTGACGAGCCCCTGTCCAACCTGGACGCGTCGCTGCGTTCGAGCGTGCGTGCCGAAATCCGCGCCATGCATGCGCGCAGCAAAACCACCTCGGTCTACGTCACCCATGACCAGACCGAGGCCATGACGCTGGGCGACCGCATCGTGGTGCTGCGCAACGGCGCGGTGGAGCAAAGCGGCACGCCCCATGCGCTGTACCAGGCGCCGGTCAATCGTTTTGTCGCCAGCTTTATTGGCACCCCAGCCATGAATTTTCTGGAAGGGCGCATGGCCCCGGATACCCACGGCCTGCTAGCCTTTAGCAGCGGCGACGGGCAGGTGCAGCTGCCCGTGCCCGGCCAGAGCGTGCCAGCCGGTGCCTGCACCTTGGGTTTGCGGCCCGAGCATTGCAGTTTGGTGGCCGCTGGCGCAACGGCGCCTGCAGGGGCTTTTGCCTTGGCTTGCCAGGCTCAGTCTTTGGAATTTACCGGCGCAGATACCTTTGTTACGGTGCACACCTCCGTGGGTGCCGTGCTGGTCAAGTGCGATGACCGCGCCGCCTGGCGCGCCGGTGACGC
>Ga0114963_10003062_pt1 | contig 11390 bp, 9 predicted proteins | sample C_131016_EF_Meta_FD_87019 | JGI IMG/M metagenome (GOLD analysis project Ga0114963, IMG submission 87019) | Freshwater microbial communities from Lake Croche, Canada to study carbon cycling - C_131016_EF_MetaG | ecosystem: Environmental > Aquatic > Freshwater > Lake | place: Lake Croche, Canada...
AACTAAAGAACAATACAAAAATATTTTTGAACTAAGAAAAGTAAAATGTAACTATTTTTTTAATGTTGTTCAAAATAAAGTAAAACATTTCTTATTATTAAAATATGAAGACTTACGTGATGACTATGATAATACATTAGAGTTAATTAAAAATAAATTCAATTTAATAAAAAAAACGGATGAGTATTTAAAAATAATAAAATATAAAGGAACATATAACGCTCTTTATTTTAAGAAACCAATATTATTAACAAAAGAAACCCAAGAGTATATTAAAACACAATTAGATTTAGAACAAGAAAAAAAATTAGGATATTTGTTAGATAATTAATTAATCCATTTATAATAAAATTTTAATATATTTATTTTTATTATAATGAATAGTGCAGCAAATAATTATTCTAATTTAGGAACAACAAATTATAGCACAAGACCCGCACAATACTCAAATTATAGTTCATCATATCAATCTATTAATAATTCTAGGTTTTCTTTTAGCGAAATATCTGTTGTAACATGGATTATAATAATTTTAGTTTTAGCTATTTTTGGTATTAATGTTTTTCTTTATTTAGCAAGTGGAACACAGTGGTTTTCAGATACTTTTGGACCATATATTAAATATTTTTCTGCGCTATTTGGAACAACAATAGCAGAAACTTCAAAGCAAATTGTTAATACTTCTGCTACAGGAACAAAAGCAGGTGTAGATTTTGTTTCTGGAACTTTTGATTCTGGAGTAAATAAGTTACAGCAATTAGGAGGAAAACTAGAAAATCTTGGAACTGGTGATGCTGCAGGTGCAGGAACTCCAACTAACAAAATTCAAGGTGCAACAAAAGAAATGAATTCTACTAGTATGAATTCAAATACTTTACAAAATAGTATTTCTCCACATGATATTGATAATAATAGGTTGAATTCTATTTTAAATAGTGCAAAACCAGAAAGTCCAATACAAGAAATTCATAGTTACAATGCAGACGAATCATCTAGTTCAATTCAAAGTAGTAAGTCTTCAAGTAAATCTGGTTGGTGCTTTATTGGTGAAGATAGAGGTTTTCGCAGTTGTATTCAAGTAAACGAAAATGACACTTGCATGTCAGGAAATATTTTTCCTACAAAAGATATATGTATTAATCCCACTTTAAGAGCATAATATATTTATTTATTATTAGGTTTAATAGAATTTGCCGAAAATATCAATTTTTCGTTTGTTGGCCATTTATTTCCTCCTGCTGAAAATATTCTTCTAGTTCTAGGATAGTAAGTAGGAAGAGTGTCATTATAACACAAGTATTTTACTGGTCCAGGAATATCAGAACTGCTTGTAGGGTTACAGTTATTATTTAATTGTTTTTCAAAATAAATTTCACCAGTACAAATATTTTGACTTATATTACAAATAAGATTTCCTCCATCAGGAATAACTTTATTTGTTGTAGGTATTTCGATAATAGGTGCTTGTGGTGGAATAACTGGAATACTAGAACCATTATCATTTGGATTTGGTGGTATTATTGGTGATATAGATGGTGTTGGAGTTGGTGTTGGAGTTGGTGTTGGATAAGGTGGTTGAGTAGGAATAGGAGTAGGTATTGGATACTGTGGTATAATAGGTCCAAAGTTTGGGTTATTTGACCCTCCTACTGCTGTAACCGATTTTGGACAAGATAAAGGATCAAAAGTCTGAACAGGAACAGTTCCACTAATATTTAAGTTAATATAATTTACTCTCTTAAGACTATTTGTATTTGGATTTGTATATGATTGATTTTGAGTTGACCAGTTTATTGTTCGATTTGTCCAGTTTCCCTTTGCAATTTGTGAGTATCTTTGATTTTTTGTCAAATTAGAACTATTGTTTTTGTATTGAAGAATATTTCCTTTTTTAATAACATTAAGATTAGTATTATTACTATTATTATTTGAGTAAGCGCACACATTTTCAAAACGACTCCATTCTCTAGTAGGTTTTGGGTTATAATTTGGACCTAAACAAGACATTTTATATTATAGTATGATAGTATTAAAATATAAAAATAGTTAAAAACAAATAACAGCTTTAATAGTTTGATTCATATGGGTTAAATTGATCACCTGTACCAGCAAAATACCACCTAACGGACAAGTAGTCAGGTATATTTTTATACAATGCATTACTACTATTAGCAAGTTTAGTATTAGGACCTGCTTTTACAATATTATTGATAGCGGATACTCCTAAACCATAGTCAAAATACCATAGATTAGAAATAAATCCAGAAAATCCTCCGTTTGCAGCAATATATATGTCCCCATAGTTTTGTCTTGGAACACCACTCAGTTCAACACTTTTAGTTATAGTTCCATTTATATAAACATCTAAATTTATGTTTCGACACCTTATAACAACATTTACCCATTTATTCAAAGGTATGTTTTCTATAGTTGTATCTTCTGTTATATTGTTATATGTATTCATAATAATAGTCAATGCATTTTTTCCCGGTGCAATATATAATCCTGGAGCGTTATTAGGAGAGTTCAACCCACTATTAGGGTCAATACCATAGTTACCTTTATGAAAAATATGACGAAATGTATTTGATTGAGTATCATCTATAAAAACCCAAATGCACCAAGTAAATTCTATTCCTGCTGGTCCGTTTACTGAACGTGCAACTGTAAATGCACCTTCACTATTCGGGTTTTGTGGTACTACTATCATTTGTCTACCGTCAATCATACCATCAATTATTTTAGGACTTCCATTTGGAGTCAAAAACCATTTTAAAATTGATACAGACATTCTTAAAACAATAACAAATAATATTATTACTAATAATATAAATGCAAATCTTGCTACTAAACTACTAGAATTCATGAAATCCTTTATACCACTTCCTCTACCATAACTTTGGTTATCCATATATATATATTATATAAGAAAAACCAATTTTAAATTGTAAAACTTCGGGTTTCTGTTCCATTCTCCTCTAGACTTACCTTAATTTGGTAATTTCCAAAAAGACCAGATAACCAACTTTGTCCATAACCAGCTTGATAAATGCTCCATGCTGTTTGTGGATCAGTTGGATTAGGAAAATATTGTAATTTTGATGTAACGCCACTAAAACCACCTGCAGGTGTTAAGAATACATCAGCGTCCTTATTTATTTTTGGTATACCTGGTAGTACAGATGTTTTAATTAGTTTACCGTCTATATATACGTCTAGAGTTCTTCCATATGTACTAATAATTACATTCACCCATTTTTGAATAGGAACGTTTGAAACTGTGCAACTATGAACAACACTTCCACTAGGATTTTGAATATCGTCGACTGATAAATTAGAACCTGTTCCTGGATAAACAGATAATAAAATAGTTAAATTGTTTTCAACATCTCCTAAAAGAACAACCGGGCAAGGATCACCTGAACTTATTTTTTGAATAGAAGATCCTTGTTGAGAACTATCTACTAATGATCCCATTCTTCCAAAAAGAATTTTATTCTCCCCATATTTATAGTTCCAGTCACTTACATAAAACCATAGAGAATATGAAAAGTTGCTTGAATTTGGATTATTGGTGGTTGATAAGTCTGCAGCCTTTATTTGTTGAATAACTGTTCCAGAACTCAATGTCGTGAGTATTGTAAGATCTCTTAATACATATCTAATAAAAATATACAGCAAAAGTATAATAACAATTATTGCAAGAATACTCCAAATAGTCATAATATAATATAATATTAGAAATTTTCTTAAATAATAAGATTTTATTATTTATTTATTATTTAAGATTCTTAATTTAATTTAATTATATTTTTCATTTATTCTAAAATAAAAATTTTATAACCCAGTTATATTATCGTTATTATTCATTGAATACCATTTTTGTGATAAGTATTCAACTTCAATATTACTTGTGTCAGGAGTATCTACTAAATCAATTGATTTAGGTAAGGCTTGCGTATTTATATTAATTGGTATATCAATTATATTGTTTTCCGGATAAATAATATTTTGAGCTTTTGGAATATTTTGTATAACCGTTTCATTATTTATTTTCACAACTGGAGGTGTTTTATCTTTTACAGAATTATATAAATAATATATTTGTTTTATATTCAAGTCTTTATTAAAATAGTTGACATTACATATTCCACCATTTATACCTTTGTTTTCGCCGACTACTAATGTATCTTTTGACATTTGTGGGACAACTTCATTAACAGATTTGACTAATTTCCCGTTGTAAAATATATCTAAAGTACCACCATTGTAATTTATTACTATATGATTCCATTTTTGTAATAAAACATTACGTAGTTTGTAAATAATAATATTACCATTTGAATCTAGTTTTTGTTTTTTAAGACTACTATTATTACCTATAGTATTTCTGTCTGTACTTAACATAGTGATCATTAAAGTATTTTGAGATGCATTATATAATATATTTGGTTTTCCGCCAAAATTTAATATGGATGTATATTTTTCTAAAGACGATCTTGCACTTGGAGCAGTTGCATCAATAAAAGTCCAGAATGAAATACCATAGTTGTAACCATATTGTTCTGTAGTTGTTCCATTTATTTCATCATAGTTTCCAATTATTTTTTCACTATTTAAAAAAATAGGATTGTTAATTAATTGTACCCCTCCTTGTGTTGCATTTTTAATTGTAATTGTCGGAACTATTAAATAATATAATAAATATATAAAAATAACAAACAATAATACAATATAATATGTATAAGGTGTATTCTTCATTGAATTTGATAAATTATTTGTAAAAGATGTTTTCAAATTGGTTACTACTTCTATAGTAGATTTGCCTAAAGGAGCAGATATACCTAATAAACTTCCAACCCAATCAATAAGACTAACAAATAAGCAAGGAATATATAAAACAATATTAATTACTAACCTGTAGATAGGACTCTTTTTATAATAAGAAGTACCGGTTATTAGTTTGAATACAAGTATCAAAATAGCAAAAATTACTAGTAAGTTTAAAATAAAAGAAACAATACCTGTTTGGCTTGTTAAACTTTGAGCTCCTATAACAATCCAGGCAATTAACAAACTAGAACATATTAAACCAAATAGCATTAAAAAGGCACTTTTAGCGTAAGTTGTTATAGTTTCAAAATTATTATTCAAATTTAAAGATCTTACACCGTCAGAAGATAAAATACCAAAAAATAATATCCATAAAACAAATATGACTATCAATAAAATAATAATTGTCGAAACTTGATTAGCTTTATCAGAACCAATTACTTTTGCTCCATTCAAAAAACCACCTGGATAAAATACAATTCCATAAACGACTGTTATTAGGAAAACAATAAATAGTACACTACTAAATATACCTAATCTTGTAATACCTTTAAAAAAACTTTTCCCATTTGCATTTGAATCTGACGTTGGTAGTGTCATAATTGTTAATAAATACAAAAACCCAAAAACAACTAATAATATTGTAATAATAAGCGACTGTCCAAAATATGTCTTGATGTATCCTCCAGGATCAAGTGTATAAAATAACAACAAAAATACAATCAAGCAAAAGTAAATAAGAATGTATTTTATTCTATCAATATTTATATCAATATCATAATTTCCTTGGCTACTTTGAAAAGCAAAATAAAATAAAAATACACCCAATATTAATGATAATGGTCCAATAATAAATAAATAGTTATACATATAGTCCGTTAAATTTCTATATGACACAATTAGTCCAATAATATAAAAAATTAATAATAATACATATTTTAGTTTACTTAAAAAACTCAAAATGTCTCTATAGTTTGGAATTGTCAAAAATAATATAGTCAATATAGCTAACATTATTGCAATAACAATAAAACAAGTTTCTATAATTTTAGTTGATTTTGAAATATTATTTGGTTTAGGTATAGCCGATTTGTTATACAATAGTATAAATACAATTATTACAAGTATTAATATAACAACTCCAAAACTTCCATATGTTAAACTATTTTTAATTTTATTTAATGGAAATGAATTGTTATTAGTTGTTGGAATATTCATAATATATAATTACATTTTTATTTTATCATTATAAAAACATCTTATAATAATATTTTTTTACATATTTTCCATTGCTGTTTTTTTCCCATGACATTCTCTACATAAAGCTACTAGATTATCAACATTATTACTTCCACCTTGATCGAGGCGTTTGATATGGTCTACTTCAAACCAAGCGTTCAACTGGGTTTTACATTCACCACATTTCCACCCCTGTTGAGAAGCAACAAATTTTTTCTTTGTTTCACTAACAGAACGTTTTGTTCCTTTTGATCCTGACTCTAAAATACGTTTTTCAAGTGGATTTATAGAACTATTTGGGTTTTCATTTAACTCATTGTTTAAATCTCCCATAAATGAACTATTGTTATTCGTTGTAAAGTCTATTAATGGTGAAAGCATATCCATAGAGGATTTATCAATCGGCATGTATTTCACAACATTATTCGCATGTAGTAATATATTTTTACATTTATCAGGACTTCGCCTTATCAACAAATAAAATACTATACCTAAAAATGCAAAAAAAGCAATTTGAAAATATTTTTTATGTTTCATTATCATTTTAAGTATTTTCCCGTCATGATAAGTATTATATATAAAAAATGCTGTAATTCCAAATATAAGTAACTCAAGTTTCATTTATATAATAAATAGATTAAAAGATTGTATATTAAATAGTTTGGTGAGTTAAAGTTTTATTTGAAATTTTTGAAGATTTTTTTAATGATTTTTTAGTTACAGATTTAAAATTAGAATTTTTACTAGTTTTTCTTGTAGTTTTTGAACTTTTCTCTCTATATCCAATTTGAAGAGAAGAAATTCCATTCGCTTTTGAAAATAATTCATTCAACGATGTTAGTTTCTCTATAAGAACATCTGTATTTATTGGTGTAGTAACGTTGTCTATTACAAACAATATAATGTTTTTAATATTTTTTACAATATCAATTTCAATATCTTGTAAATCATCTATACTATCATATAAATATTCTACAATAGGTAAATATGTTACAGTAAATCCCCAAATATCTAAATTTTTTAAAAAAACTTCTGAAAAATATGTAGTTTCATCAAATTTATTATCAACTGTAAATTTAAATAAAATCTTTGAAATATATTCAAAAATAATATAGAATGTATATTCAAATTCAATCAGTTCTTTTTTGAAGTTTTCATCTACAACAATTAAATTCTTTTCAAAAAACATTTCAAAAATGTTATTAAATGTTTTTAAATGACCTGGACCTCTCTCATTTATCCAATAAATTACAAAATTAATAACAAAAGAACGAATTGAAAAAAAATTGGGATTTGGATTATTTTCAAGAAATTCTGCATACATTTTTCTGAAATCATCATTGAATATTATAATAGAAAAAGGAACATTAAACTGAAAAGGTCTGTCTGACAAAACATCTGGTATTTTTTCTCCATTATTATATCTTGTAGATAGCCCCCAGTCGATTAGTCTAGATTTCAAAGTGTCGTTGTTTTCTCTTACCAATATATTTGAATCTTTTATATCACAATGATATATATTCTTATTGTTCATTGGAATGATTCCATTTTTTAATAATTGAATTAATGAGTTATTTAATTTAATAAGTTTATTATAATTTATTTTACCATAATCAATATAATATCCAACGTCTACACCACCATAAGGCATATTTAATGCAAGTATATTTCCTAATGAAGAGTTAATATTTGAAGAATTGATTTCCATTTTTTTTAATGCACTACATTTTTTATCAAAATTCTCAAGATCTGTAGCAGTCAACTCTTCAGGATTACAAACACTAAAACCGTCAATCAAAAAATAGTCACTATAATTGGGAATACTTTCAAGCATTTTTTTGTAATTTTCGATATCACCATATTCCTCTATAGCATATTTTTTTTTCATTAGTTTAGTAACAGTTCCTTCACTTCTTGGTTTCCCTTTACACTTTAATGATGGTTTAAAAATACAACCAAATCCTCCAGATTCAATTACTTTACCACCTTTACTAGATTTATTTGTATATGCTTTTGATTTATTTTTCATTATTTAAAATATAAATAGATAATAATTATTTATTATAAAAATAAACAATAGTACTTATAAAAAGAATTAAAATAATAATGTAAATAATTTTACTCCTTATTTTATAATATTCTCTCAATTTCAAATCACGAGGTTTGTATTCCTCGTAATAGTTTTCATAAAAATTACTTAATGAAATACTAGGTTTTTCTAATTTTTGATTTATTTTATTGTGAATAAAATGCATCCAACGTATAAATGCATCTCTAGAATCTAAATAAGGTGAAACAGGATATTCATCTAATAATGCACTAAAATACGAAGACATACTTTCTATAGGAATAAACAAAGGTATATTATGAATAAACTCATAATATTTTTTTTTTGTAATTGTATTTGGACGATCTGGATAACACATTGCGACTGTATGCAAAAAAAACCAGTAATGCGGTCCCCATACTTTTGGATCTAATCCCATTTGAATAAAATAATATAAAAAGATAAATGTTTAAACATATTTATGTAATAATTGTATATAAATAATTTAATATGAATATGAATAAAACTAGTATGTGTAACAACTGCGGTAAACATGGACATTTATTTCATCAATGTAAACTACCTATTACTAGTTATGGAGTAATACTATTTCGTTCTAGTGAAAAAGGAGCTCAATTTTTAATGATAAGAAGAAAAGATAGTTTTGGTTATATTGATATTATAAGAGGAAAATATTCATGTTACAATATAGAACAAATACAAAAAAGTGTAGACGAAATGTCTGTTGCAGAAAAAGAAATACTTATGAAAGAATCATTCGAAAATTTATGGAAGTTATTATGGGGTGAAAATAATAAAATACAATATAAAGGTGAAGAAGTGACATCTTATAAAAAATTTGAAACGATTAAAAATGGAATTTTAGTAAATAATGAAAAAATAACCTTATATGATATAATAAAAAATAGCAAAACATCTTGGAATGAAACAGAATGGGAATTCCCAAAAGGAAGAAGAAATTTTCAAGAAAAAGACCTTGAATGTGCTTTAAGAGAGTTTGAAGAAGAAACAGGTTACTCAAGTAAAAATATTATAGTTATAGATAATTTGATGCCGTTTGAAGAAATATTTATAGGATCAAATCATAAGTCTTATAAACATAAATACTACTTGGCTTATATGAAAGAGACAGACGATAATTTACAAAATTATCAAAAAACAGAAGTTAGTAAACTAGAATGGAAAACAATAGATGAGTGTTTAGAATGTATAAGACCTTACAATTTAGAAAAAAAAAATTTAATAAAAAATATTAATAAAGTAATACAAGAATATAGATTATATTCGTAATATATAATATGCAACAGTCTCTTGATAAAAATATTAAAAAGAAAATGAAATTTAAAATAGTAAATGATGATGTTGAAGAACCAAAAATAATAGTCAAACCTTTATCTGATGAATTGAATAAACCTACTGAAACATTAGAAGATTTGAAAAAAGAGTATGAAATGAATGATTGTGGATCATCTGAAAACAAATATGATAAAAGTTGTAATACTTTTTTATTAAAAAAAGAATTTTTAGAAAGGAAAGAGCTAAGTGAAAATCCAGAAGAAGATATGTATTTGTATCCAAATTTGAATGATCCTAATTTTATTGTTAAAATTGCAGAAAAAAAAGAATTTAATGATACAAAATATGATGGGAAAATTTACAACATAAAAGAACAAGCTGATATTTTAGCAAATGCAGAGTTTGAATTAGCTCCACAACAAGCATTTGTCCGAAATTTTCTCTCTTTTCAAACTCCTTATAATAGTCTTTTATTGTATCACGGATTAGGAAGCGGTAAAACGTGCACAGCAATTGGAGTATGTGAAGAACAAAGAGATTATTTGAAACAAATGGGAATATCAAAACGTATAATAGTTGTAGCTTCCCCAAATGTTCAAGATAATTTTCGTCTTCAATTATTTGATGAGAGAAAATTAAAATTAGTAGATGGTCTGTGGAATATTAAAGGGTGTGTAGGAAACAAGTTATTAAAAGAAATTAATCCAATGAATATGAAAGGTATACCAAAAGAAAAGGTAATTAGTCAAATAAAAACAATTATTAATACGTATTATTTATTTGTAGGATATATTGAATTTTCAAATTATATTGAAAAAATTCAAGAAGTAAAAGGTAACTATAAAAATGAAAAAGATAAAAATGTTAAAATGTTACGTAACTTGAAATACGAATTTGATAATCGACTTATTGTTATTGATGAAATACATAATATTCGTATCGCAGAAGATAATAAAAACAAAAAAGTTGCTATGAGTTTATTGAATCTTGTTAAATCTTCATCAAATTTAAGGTTATTACTATTGTCTGCGACACCAATGTATAATAGTTATAAAGAAGTTATTTGGCTATTAAATTTAATGAACTTAAATGATAAAAGAGCGACTATTGAAATAAAAGATGTATTTGATAGTAATGGTGAATTTAAAAAAGGAAAAAACGGAGAAGAAATTGGAAAAGAATTATTAATTCGAAAAGCAACAGGATATGTTTCTTTCGTAAGAGGAGAGAACCCGTATACTTTTCCATTTAGAGTTTTCCCATTTTTGTTTTCACCTACAAATACTTTTAATGATATACCATACCCAACATATCAAATGAATGGAAAAAAAATAACTGAGAAAGATAAAATTGATATACTTAAATCAAATATTTATTTAACAAACATAGGTAGTTATCAATCTATTGGTTATCAGTTTATAATAGATAGTTTAAAGAATAAAAAATTTGCGATTACAACTAAAAAGGGAATTGTTAGAGATATGCCAAGTTTTGAAAACATGGAGTCGTTTGGTTATACACTATTGACAATACCATTAGAATCTTTGAATATTGTTTATCCTATGGAAGGTCTTGAAGATATGGTTAATAACAAAACGCCTATAGAAAGTTTATCGCCTATAAGTAGTATTTCTCCTGCAAAAAGTAATTCTAGTTTAGAAAATTCATCTATTTCTCCTGTTTTAGAAAAAGTAAATAATATTCCATCTTTAGAACAAAGAATAGAATTAACGGAAAAACCTTCTAGTGAAAGATCAATAACGTCTTATAACTCAAATAACATTCGTGGTGGTCAGGTTTCAAGTGATGAATCTGTAGAAAGTGTATTAACAAATAGCAGATATATAAATCCGAATGATTTAACAGGAAAAAATGGATTAGAACGTGTAATGACTTTTATTGATAGTAAAAATCCTCCTGAAAAAGGGTCGTTTGAATATAAAAAATGGATATT
>Ga0114963_10003063_pt1 | contig 11389 bp, 4 predicted proteins | sample C_131016_EF_Meta_FD_87019 | JGI IMG/M metagenome (GOLD analysis project Ga0114963, IMG submission 87019) | Freshwater microbial communities from Lake Croche, Canada to study carbon cycling - C_131016_EF_MetaG | ecosystem: Environmental > Aquatic > Freshwater > Lake | place: Lake Croche, Canada...
GGATGAGATAAATAGAACATGGCTCAAGTAGATATACAATCATCCCGCACTTTTAGAGACTTGGATTTGAATTTTACCATTCATCCAGTCCGTAAAGATATCAATACTCACAAGAATGAGTATGCTATCATCAATTCGGTTAAGAATTTAATTCTTACCAATCACTACGAAAGGCCATTTAGGCCACAAATTGGCAGTAGTATTCGCAGACTTTTGTTTGAGAATATTGACACAATCATAGCAGCACAATTAGAAAGAGCAGTTGTAGAAACGATTGAGAACTTTGAACCAAGGGCAAAGGTAAATCAAATCAATGCAATTGCAGATCCAGACAATAATGGGTATAAACTAAGACTTGAATTTTTTGTTATCAATAGTGTAGACCCAATCACAATTAATTTCTTCCTAGAACGGATTAGATAATATGGCAGACCGTTTACGAGTTACCGAACTTGATTTCGATACAATCAAGAATAATTTAAAAGCATTTTTAAACCAACAATCTGAATTTACAGATTATGATTTTGAGGGTTCTGGTCTGAATATTCTATTGGATATTCTTGCTTACAACACCCATTACAATGCTTATTATCTAAACATGGTGGCAAATGAATCATTTTTAGATACTGCCATGTTGAGAGATTCTGTTATCTCCCACGCTAAGACTTTAGGTTATACACCACATTCAACAAGAGCATCCGTTGCAACAATTAATTTTACGGCAAATTCAACAACATCAACAAGTGGAACATTAACATTACCAGCTGGATTTGGTTTCTTATCAAATCAAATTGATAGTAAACCATACAACTTTGTTGTTTTAGAAGATACAACTGTAACTAAAGCAAATTCAACTTACTACTTTCAAAATTTAGAAATCTATGAAGGTCAATTAACCACTTATAGATTTACTCATAACTCTGCATCAAATCCAAAACAAGTATTTACTTTACCTGATGCAAACATTGATACAACAACTATTAAAGTTCAAGTTGCACCATCTTCTGGAAATACACAACTTACAGTTTACAATTTAGTTTCTGATATTTTAGATGTTGGTGTTGATTCAGAAGTATATTATTTGCAAGAAAACAAATCTGGTAAATATCAAATTTATTTTGGTAACAATGCAGTTGGCAAAGCATTACCCGATGGTGCAATAGTCAATGTCACTTACTTGAGAACAAACGGAACAGCTGCAAACAAAGCAAACAATTATGTTGCAACTTCTGGTGTATCAGATTCTTTAGCAGAATCAATTACAAGTTTTGTTATTGATCCAGTTTCTCCAGCAGCAGGTGGTGCAGTAAGAGAATCTGTTGATGATATTAAGTTTGGTGCAGCTGCACAATTTACCACACAAAACAGATTGGTAACTATTAAAGATTATGAATCATATTTGAAGAAAAATTATCCTAGTGTTGATTCATTATCTGTTTGGGGTGGTGAAGAAGAAAATCCACCAGTATATGGTAAAGTTTATATTTCATTAAAACCAAAAGAAAATTATTATATTTCTGAAACAGAGAAACAAAGAATCATCGATGAAATCATTTCACCAAAAGCAATTGTTGCCGTTGGTGCAGAAATCAGAAATCCTGAGTATCTGTATTTGATTGTTGAAAATTATGTTGAGTATGATAAAAAGAAAACATCATCAACACCAGAAGCATTGAAAACATCAATTAGAAATGCTGTATTAGTTTATAGAGATACAAACTTAAACAAGTTTGATTCAACATTTGTTTTATCTAAATTGCAAGACTATATTGATGGTGTAGATTTAAATGCAATCACTGGTTCTGAAACAGTATTGAGATTACAAAAACGATTTGAGCCTTCTTTAGGTGACTCAACTACATACACAATTAATTTTAATGCTTTGTTACATCGTGGAACAACAACAAATAAATTAACTTCTTCAGAGTTTAGAATTTATGATAACAACGGTGAAATAAAAACTGTTTTATTGGAAGAAGTGCCAGAATCATTTACAGGTATTTCAGAGATACAAGTCACAAATGCAGGAACAGGATACACAACAGCACCAACAGTAACAATCACTGGAGATGGTACTGGCGCAATTGCGAATGCTGTAATTGTAAATGGAAGAATACAAAATATTGAAATAACAAATCGAGGCATTAATTATACTAGAGCGATTGTTACAATTTCTGGTGGTGATGGTTATGGTGCTTCTGCGACTGCTGTATTAGATGGCAGATTTGGTTATCTAAGAACAATTTATTATGATGACAATGCAGAAAAACAAACTATAAATGAACAAATTGGAACAATTAATTACATTACTGGTACAGTCACAATAAATGATATTAGAATATTGTCTATTGTTCCAACCGATGGATTAATCAGATTGACAATTGAATCTGAAAAAGGTATTATTAAATCATCGAAAAATACTATCATTACACTTGATGATGCTGATATTGCATCTATAACAACTGAACTTTCTGCAATTTAATGTCTGATAATAAAGTCTCTTTACTGATTAATCGTCAGGTTCCTGAATTTATTCGGGAAGAGTATCCTCTTTTCATTACTTTCTTAGAGGCATACTATGAATACCTTGAAACAAAACAAGGTACTGAAATAAATGATTTAATTGCAAAATCAAAAGATTTAAGAAATTTATCTGATGTTGATGAATCAATTGAAGAATTTGAACAACAATTTTACAATTCATATGCTACATTTTTACCAAAAGATGTTGCAGTAGATAAAGCACTTTTGATTAAGAATGTTTTACCTTTATATCTTTCTAAAGGATCAGAAAAATCATTCAAGTTATTATTCAGATTATTATTTTCTGAAGAACTGGAAGTCATTTATCCAAAAAATAATATTCTTAGAGCATCTGATGGTAAATGGACAGTTGATAATATTCTTAGAATTGATACGGATGTAAGAAGTGTTTATACTGCAAATGGTGAAACAAGTTTTTCTTTAGCACAACAAGTTAATAATGATGAAGTTGAAGTTTATGTTAATGGTACTTTAAAAACATTTAATACCGATTATTACATTCGCAAAGAATCTAAAAAATTAATTTTCAAAACTGCACCTACTGCAAATTCTGAAGTTAAAGTAGTATATACAAATTTTGATGTTCCACTATTAACAAATAGGCAAGTTGTTGGTGCAACTTCTGGTGCAACTGCAATTGTTGAAAAGGCTGTAAAAAGAATTATTACCGACCAGTTGAATCTTGGTTTTCCATATGAATTGTTTATTAATCAAAAAACAGTAGTTGGAACATTTTTAAATGGTGAAGAAATTGATACAACAATATTGGATGATAATGGCAATTTAATTCATTTAACTGCCGATAGTTTTTCAATTGTTAACAGAATTAATGTTATCGATGGTGGTGCAAGTTATAATGTTGGTGATATTGTTGTAGTTACAGGTGGAGGTGCAACAGTTGATGCTACTGCTCAAGTAGAAGATATTGTTGAGGGTTATATTGATGGTATTGTTGTCAACTACGGTGGTGCAGGATTTCAACTGAATGGCGATATTGCAGTTTCTGGAATCAGTCCATTCTCTTTAGACCTTGCTATTGATGGTACTGATACAACAGGTATTGCCAATTCAACTTTAGATACTTTTACTGTTTCAAATGATGTTATATCTGATTATGCAAATACATTAATTTCTGCTTCTGATTATGGTTTTCCATCAACAATAATTACTGCTGGTGAAAATGTCTCTACTGTTATTGCCGATGCATTAAGTTATTTGACTCTTTCAAGTTTGGGTCCAATTACAAATGTAATTGTTCTCTTCTCAAATACTGCAACATCAATTTCACCAACATTAGATGCTAATGCACCAACATTTACTGCTGGCACAAGTGAGTATAGTATTAAAGATTTTAGGTCAGTAGGTAGAATTAAAATTAACAACGGTGGTTTAAATTATCTAGTTGGTGATGAAGTTGTATTTGGTTCAAACCCACCTGGAACATTTGGTCGAGGTGCAGCTGCAGCAGTTAAAGCAGTCAATGCAAATGGCACAATTACTCAAATTGAAATTCAACCATCAAGAGTTTCTGGTACTGCAAATGTAATAAACAATAGTCCGTTTATTGTTGGTACTGGAACACAATTTGGTACAGAAATTAGAGTTGGTGATAGAATTATTATTAACAATCAATCCAGATATATCAATTCAATTTCAAGTTCAACAACTGCAAATGTGAATGTGAATTGGACATCTTCGACAACAGCTCATAAAATTGGTAAATATGGTGACTACTTTATTGGTGGTCAAGGATACACCCAAGGTAATTTTCCAACACTAACTGTCGCATCATCAAATGCTGGTGCAACTGGTGCGAATGTTCAAATATCTGCATTGATGGGTGATGGTGAATCAATCACACCATTTATTGGAAACACAAGACCAGGTCAAATTATTTCAATTAAAGTTGTAAGTGGTGGCTCTGGTTATCAATATATTCCACAAGTCGATTTGACAGGTTCTGGTGATAGAAGTGCTACTGCATCTGCAACAATTGAAGATGTGTATGTTTCATTGCCTGGAAGATGGACAACTTCTGATTCTATTTTGTCAACTTCTGAAAGAAAATTGCAAGGTAGAAATTACTATGTTGATTATGCATATGTAACTGCTTCTACAACAGAGTTTACAAAATACAAAAAGATATTAAAACAACTATTGCATCCAGCAGGATTTGTAAACTATGCGGATTTGAATGAAGATGCATCGTTTAGTGCAAACACAATTACCATTTCTACAACTTCATCAAATACAATTGCTGGAACAGTAAATGTTGCAAATGGTTCAATCTATGTTATCGGTTCAAATACCAAATTTAATGTTTCAAACTCAAGAGGTATTCTGACAATTGGTTCTAATATCTCTGTAAACAATGTAATTAGAACTGTTTCTAGCATTATAAGTAACACAAACCTTGCGGTTTCTTCAGCATTTACAACAGACGCAAATGCTCAGACTGCTATTATACTGACATAAATAAAGACTATGCCATCAATCACAAAGAAAAAATTAGGTTACAACAACGCAAAGCTTTGGCGCAATGCGGTGTATAATTCTGGAAACACAGATCCAGTTCTTTATATTTTTGTTGGCAATCATGTGCCATATGCAAATGAATCTTCACCAGATTCTATTACTGACACTATTGCAACAGAAAAACAAGTTTGGGATAACATCTATGCTGCCAAAAAAGTAACGGCAAATGATGTTGAACTTGTTATACCAAAAATTACTTGGACTGCAAATTCAAAATATAGAAATTATGATGATACTATTGATGCAGACACTTTATTGTCATCAAATTCTGCACAGAGTTTAAAACCAATGTATGTTATTACGACTGCCAGAAATGTATATAAGTGCATGTCTAATAATTCTTCTGCAAATTCAACAGTAGAGCCGTCTGGTGACTATACAACTTCAAATGGTAATATTGCTACTGCTGATGGTTATTTGTGGAAATACATGTATAATGTTAAACCATCAAACAAGTTTTTGACTGCCGATTGGATACCAGCACCAACATCAACTAATCAATTAGATTATAATGTCAATAATACAGGTGTTGTTGATGGTGAATTAAATAGAATTATTGTTACTGCAAATGGAACAAATTACAGAGAGGCTTCAAATATTGTAGTTACTGCATATACTTCTGGTCAAACTACTTTACACTTTGCAAATACTGCTAGAGTTTTAAGTGTATTTCAGATTCCTACTGTTGCGAATCTTGCAAATATGTCTGTTTCTGGAACAGGTATTCCAGCAGGTTCTTATATTACCGCAACTGCAAACGCAACGGGCGTCATTACACTATCAACAACTACAACTGCTTCTGGTGGCGGCAATACTGGTAATGTGACAATCTCAACTAGAGTTTATATTGATGGAGACGGCACTGGTGTCGCAGCTTCTGCAACATTGTCAAATACTGTATCTGGTGTGTCTTCCGCAAATGCAAATGTTTCAAAAGTAACAGTAACTACGATTGGTACTGGTTACTCAAAAGCAAATGCGTATATTTACGGGTCTGGAACTGGTGCAACTGCAAGAGTGATTGTCTCACCAAAGTTTGGTCATGCATACAATCCAGCAAAAGAATTAAATGCGTCAAATCTAATGACAGCCGTTAGAATTGGTGAGATAGATACTACTGAGAACGGATTAATTTCCGCAAATACTTCTTTCAGACAGTATGGCCTCTTGTCTAATCCGCATAAATATGGCAATACTTCTAGTGTAACACAAACAACGGCAAACTCTGTGATAGCGCAGACAACAAGTTTAGGACTAGTTGCTGGTACAAGTTATACATTAGATGAATATGTGTATCAGGGAAATTCGCCTACTGATGCGAATTTTTATGGTTATCTTAATTCACAAACTTCAAATGAAGTTAAGTTGTCTAGGGTTAGAGGAACAGCTACGATTGGTTTACCATTAGTTGGTGTAACTTCTGGTGCTTCTAGAATCATTATTTCTAAAACCACACCTGAATTTCAACCTTATACTGGTGACATTTTACATGTTGAAAATATTACAAAGACACAAAGAGAAGATGGACAAGCAGAAAATATCAAACTTGTGGTTAGATTCTAGAGGAAATAAATGAGTATCAATACTAATTTTAATGTGAATCCATATTATGATGATTACGATGAAGATAAGAAATTTCTTCGTGTATTATTTAAACCTGGATATGCGGTTCAAGCTCGTGAACTAACTCAAGCACAAACAATTCTACAAAAACAAGTCGAAAGATTTGGTAACCATATTTTTCAAAATGGTTCAGTAGTTACTGGTGGGCAAACATTTTTACAAGATGCGACCTATATCAAATTAGATTCCACTTATAATGGTTTAACTGTAAATACTGATAATTTTGTTGGTGCAACAATTGTTGACAACATACAAACACCAACAAAAAGAGCAGAAGTTATCAAAGTTTATGATGCAGATTCAGGCACTGGTGATCCAAAAACTCTTTTAGTCAAGCAATTATATGGTGATACATTTGCTTCAAGCGACACTATTCTTACCTATGAAACATCACCTGCATACGCTAACATTTCTACTTCTGGTGTAGGCACAGGTCAAATCTTCTCTGTTACTGAAGGTGTATATTATTACGATGGTTTCTTTATTAAGAATGATGCACAAACTATTGCAACTTCAAAGTATAGCAATACAACTGCAAGTGCAAGAATTGGTTTTGAAATTACAGAAAGTTTAGTCAAGTCATCTGGTGATACTTCATTACTTGACCCAGCACAAGATGCTTCAAACTATCAAGCACCTGGTGCAGATAGATTTAAAATTGTTCTAACACTTGCCACAAGGTCACTAGCATCAACCGATACAACTCAATTCATAGAATTGGCAAGAGTTGAGAATGGTTCTATAACAAGAAGCAATAGATATCCAATCTATTCTGTATTAGAAGATACTTTTGCTAGAAGAACATATGATGAATCTGGCAACTACACAGTTCGTCCATTTAATATCTCATTACAGACAAATACATCCAATACCGCAAACATGGATATCATTTTGTCACCAGGTAAAGCATATGTCTTCGGTTATGAATATGAAACTGTTTCTCCAACAACAATAACAATTGAAAAACCGAGAACAACTGAATTAGTTAATAATAAAGATGTTTCAGTTGACTATGGTAATTTCATTTATACAACTGGTCACTATGGCACTTGGCCAATTAATAGTTTAACTACTGTTGATTTACATTGTGTTCCAAATGCATCTATCAATTTAACTTCTACTGCATCTATTACCAACACTAAAATTGGTACCGCAAGAGTTAAATCTGTTTCTTTTGATTCTGCATCAAATACATCCAATTCTACAACATATACTTACAAAACATTCTTGTTTGATGTGAATGTTGGTTCATTGACAGGAACAGTAAGGTCTGCTAACTCTGGTAATGTTACAATTGGTAATAGTACCGCAGGACAAATTTTCTCATCTGTAACTGATGCATACAAAGGTGCAAAACTAAGAATTACTTCTGGACCAGGTTCAGCAGAATCACCAAAATACATTACGGCATTTGATGCAACTAATCAAGTGATTACTCTTGGTACTAATTATATAACGACACCAAATAACACATCTGTTTGGTCAATAGATTTTGAATTTAATGATGTTGAATCACTGGCAACATTCTCAAGTACAACAAGAGTTAACTCTGGTGATGTTGATGCAAGGTCAAAAGATTTGGCATCAACTTATGATGATGCTTATTTAACTGATGTTTCTTTTGAACCTATCATTTTTGGATTAGGCCAAGAATTTATTACACCTAGTACAATTGGAGATTTCTCATTCTCATATAGAAGGTTGTATGAATCACAAACATTTGTAACTTCAGATTCTCCTGCTTTATCTGTTGGTTCTGGTGAAACATTAACTACCGCTTCATCAACAACTGCAAAACAACAAAGTTATCAAGTCGTTGTTACGGCTGCAGGTACTTCTCCTTATGTTGTAGGCCAAACTATTCCTGCTGATAAAATTACAACTGTTAATACTTCAACTAAAAAATTAACAATTGTCAATGCAAACAATATGACTGCCAATATTGTGGCAACTATTAACTATACATTGGCATCTGGTAGTCCAGCAAAAACAAAGACATTGGTTAGTCCATCTTCTGCAATTCAAACAAGTGGTGGTGAATCAATTAATACCAATGGTGTGATTGTTTATGCAAACTCAACAAATGGTCAAACAACAATCCAAGCAAACAATGTTGTTAAGACACCAGGAACTACACAATCATTGTATGTCTCCGATGTTATTGAATTGGTTTCTGTTTATGATTTTAATGGTTCTGCTGTTGCAAATACTGGCTATAGTGATGTAACTTCACGGTACACATTAGTCGATGGCCAAAAAAGTTCTTATTATGACCATTCTTCAATCAAATTGAAGTCTGGATATTCTGCGCCAAATGGACCATTGGTTGTGAGATATAAGCGGTATTCTTCATCTGGTGCAGGTTTCTTCTCTGTTGATTCGTACCCAACATATGGTTCTATACCAACTTTTACTTCACCAACAACAGGTTCAACATATAGTCTCAGAGATAGTTTAGATTTTAGACCAGTTAGAAAAAATGCAACAAACGCACTTGATGCTACAACAGTAACAACAACATTTGATGTTGATTCTTCAACTACTGGCCCAAAAGTACCTGAAAATGGTTCTGATATACTCATTGATTACTCTTACTATTTACCAAGAGTAGATACTGTTGTTCTTAATAAGAATAGAACATTTGATGTTATCAAAGGAACAGCTTCACTAAATCCTGTTCAGCCAAAGAATAAAGATGATGCAATGAATCTTTATATTCTGTCTGAACCACCTTATACTGCAAATACTTCAGATATTTCAGTTCAATATATTAACAATCGCCGTTATACAATGCGAGATATTGGTACGATTGAAAAGAGAATTGAAAATCTGGAATACTATACATCATTGTCATTGTTGGAACAAGATGCTGTAAATAAACAAGATTTGACTATACTTGATAGTACAAACTTACCAAGATTTAAAAATGGTATTATTGTAGATTCATTTAAAGGACATTCAGTTGCCGATGTTACATCAATCGAATATGCTTCTGCAATTGATGTGACCAACCAAGAACTTCGCCCAACATTCAACATTTCATCTAGAATGTTGACATTCGATTCTTCAAATTCTTCAAACTATTTACAGACAGGACCATTTGTAACTGTTTCTGCATCCAATACATCATTTGTTAATCAACCATTAGCATCTAAAACAATCAATATTAACCCATTTAATATTGTTAATTACATTGGAAAAATTCAATTAAATCCACCATCTGATGTTTGGGTTGATACAACTAAGAAAGCCGATGTTTTAGTAAATCTCGGTGGCGATAAAGATGCTTGGGACCTTATAATGAAAGGTATCAGTAATGCTGGTTACGAATATGAATGGGGTAATTGGCAAACTCAATGGACTGGAACTTCATCTTCTACTAGCAGAAATATTAATGCTGGCGCTTGGACTGATGGACCAAGAGAAGGCAGAGGAAACATTTATGGTATAGTTGGTAACGAAAGAACAACGACCACCACAACTAGCGGTCAAACAAGAACCGGTATTCTCTCCAAAGCAGTTCCACAAACTATCACACAATCAATTGGTGACCGTGTTGTGGATGTATCTGTCATTCCTTACATGAGAGCAAAATCGATATTATTTACCGCAACAGATTTTAAACCAGACACCGTTTTGTATCCATTTTTTGATGGCACTTCGGTAGAACAGTATGTTGCCAGAGCAAATAAAATTATTTTTGCAACAAACAATTTAGGGTTTAGTACAAAAACTGCAAATACAGAAACCATTAGAGTTTTTAACAATAATACATCTACTAATAATGCAACAGCTGTTGTTGTAAAAACTTCAAATAATTCCATATTTGTTGCCAATCTTGTTCCAACAAGCAATTTGAATCTCGCAAATGCAAATGTTATTGGTAATATTTCGGGTACAAGTATTAGAATTGCAGGTTACGAACACTATTCTGGATTTGCAAATGCCGCAGGTTCAACAACAATTACATTAGGCCTTGATGCAACTGGCGCAAACAATGAAGTATATTACGGCAATACATCAAACAGTAATATAATTTCTATTGTTGCAGGAACAGGTGCAGGTCAACAAAGAACAATTAGTTCATATGCTGCCGCCACTAGAGTTGCAACTATATCTTCTGCATGGACTACTACACCAGATACAACTTCTGTTTACTCTATTGGTAGATTAACAACCACTAGGTCTGGTGATGTTGCTGGTGTTTTGACTATTCCTGCTTCTACATTTAGAACAGGTGAAAAACTATTCAGATTAATTAATACCTCAACTGGTGATATTCCTTCTTCTACAACAAATGGTGATGCATCATTCTTTGCACAAGGATTATTACAAACAACAGAGAACACTATTGTTTCTACTGTCCAACCAGTTATCCAAAGAACATCTGTTAATGATAGTAGAGTTACTACAACAACTAGTGTGAATGATGTTCCAGTTATGGGATGGTCGGATCCTCTTGCACAAACATTCTTAGTTGCACCTGGTCAATATTCACAAGGTATTTTTGTTGAGAAAATTAGAGTTTGTTTTAAAACTAAACACGATACTTCTCCAGTAACATTACAGTTGAGACCTACTGTCAATGGTTATCCATCCTCAACAGTAATTTATCCTTATGGTTCTGTTACATTAACACCAGATAGAGTTAAGACAACTGATTCTCCTGATTTAGATGATGCAACAA
>Ga0114963_10003065_pt1 | contig 11386 bp, 11 predicted proteins | sample C_131016_EF_Meta_FD_87019 | JGI IMG/M metagenome (GOLD analysis project Ga0114963, IMG submission 87019) | Freshwater microbial communities from Lake Croche, Canada to study carbon cycling - C_131016_EF_MetaG | ecosystem: Environmental > Aquatic > Freshwater > Lake | place: Lake Croche, Canada...
CGCATACGCATTTCTCAATCAAACGTTTTTTAATTGTGCTTGTTGTGTCACTCTTGGCTTTTGCCCTACCATTTGGGGCATTACTGGCAGCTTTTGGTCCAGATCATTTATTTAGTCAATTGGCTTGGTTTTTCACGAAGGCTGCCCTTCTTACTTTTGGTGGGGCTTATGCAGTTCTACCGTATGTTTTTCAAGCTGCAGTTGAAAATTTTCAGTGGCTTACCACTGCGCAAATGATGGATGGTTTAGCTTTAGGTGAAACAACTCCAGGTCCATTGATCATTGTTGTGACGTATATTGGATTTATTGCTTCATACAGCCATACTTTACTCATGGACTCGCCTATACTTGCCGGTATTTTTGGCGGTCTTGTTGTGAGTTGGTTTACCTTTATGCCCTCTTTTTGTTTTATTTTTTTAGGTGGCCCGTTTATTGAATCGACACGCTCTGAACTCAGGTTAATGCCCATCCTCAATGGCATCACCTGCGCTGTAGTTGGTGTCATTGCGAATTTAGCGATATTTTTTGCCATTCATACTTTATTTCCTGAAGACCTCAATCCCAATATTAGGTACGAACATCTCGTCTTTGCCTTATCCATCATGGTAATAGCTAGTATCTCCATCATCAAATATGGTCAAAGCATTGTGCGTGTGTTGATGATTTGTGGCGTGTTGGGGATTATGGCTCATTATTTCAATGTGCACTAAGCTTGTTTTACATGGAATCCAAGCCCTGCTTGGCAATACCGACAGACATTTCCCGGGGTAAGGTGACACCATTTTTCACGGCCAAAATTTCTGCCATGACGCTCACAGCAATCTCGGATGGAGTTTTACTACCGATATATATTCCAATAGGTCCTCGTAATTTTTCTAAAGATTTTTCAGAATGGCCAAAGTGCTCAATCAGTCTAGATTTTCTCGATGCATTGTTGCGTCTTGAGCCAATCGCGCCAACATAAAATGCTTCAGTTTCTAAAGCCTCAAGAAGTGCTAAATCGTCTAATTTAGGGTCATGTGTTAAGGCGACGACACAGGTCCTTGAGTCCGGCTTTAACTTGGTTACCATGTCATCTGGAGATCCAAAATCAAGGGCTACATGAGGTACTGACCAATTGGCACGGTACTCATCTCTTGGATCGCAAACGGTGACTGAAAACCCATTAAATAATGCCATCGTGGCTAAATATTCACTCATTTGACCAGCGCCAATAATCAGCATACGGTATTCTGGACCAAAGGTATTGATTAAAGAGGTAGAAGTAATTAGCAGTTCAGCAGGCTGATCCGTAGTCTTTAAATTCACATCTCCGCTTGTCAGATCCAAACTACGCGCCACCAATTGCCCCTGACCTAAATATTCAATTAATTCTTTTAAAGACTCTGCGTGTGGGTTGTACTCTAACAATAACTCTAAAGTCCCCCCACAAGGCAAGCCAAATCGATGTGCTTCATCTGCGGTAATGCCGTATTGCATTAATTTTGGCAATTGATCCTTTAGAGCGCCTGGTTCAAGATGTTGACGGATGAGGTCATCCTCAATACATCCACCTGAGACACTCCCAACGACACGACTATCTTCACACAAGGCCATAATCGAACCTATAGGTCTTGGGGAAGATCCCCAAGTACGAACCACGGTCACAAGCATTGCTTTTTTATTCTCACTTCGCCAAGTATGTAATTGCCGAAGTACTGTGATATCAATATTTTCCATCTGATCAACCTTATTTATTATTGCTTTGTAGGTAGCTCTATTTTAATGCCTGTCTTATTTTGAAAATCAATCACATCGTCAAATGAATCAATATCAAAGATATAGTGATGATTAGCACTTTCCCAATGAGTAACTTCCTCAGGATGTTGGTCCATAAATTGTCGAACGGTCATCCCTGGTCCATGTTCAATAATTTTCTTCAGCGCACCTCCAGAAAGAAGCACTGGATTTCCACGTTTACCTTCAACCATCGGCAACAAAAATTGTCCTGATTTGCGTACTTTAAAGTTTTCAATGAGTTGCCGAATATCTGCTTCATTTAAGAACGGCTGATCACCCAACATCATCAAAATAACATCCAAGTTTTGATTACTCTCATACAATGCTTCTAAACCTAATCTGACAGAACCAGACTGTCCAGCCTCTGGGTTAGGATTATGAACCCACTGAACTTGCTGTTGTTTCATTTGTTCTCGAATAGAATCTGCATAAAAACCTGTAACCACTATCGGTGCTTGGGTAACAAATGTACTTAAAGTTTGAATATGTCGCTCAAGCAAACTCACTCCATCAATTTTCATGAGTGATTTAGGTATGCCACCCAAACGACTACCTTCACCTGCCACTAATAAAATAGCTCCAATTTGGATTGGCTTTTCACGTAATTGTTTTTGCGCTATTTTTACACTTGGATCAGAGTACACCGGCATGATGTGAATACCCGCAGGATCAAGTGATAGATAAATGGTTTTACCTTCTACTAATGCTAAATCTCTGACCATTCGTGTGTTAATCTCTAGATGCATCATTTGAGAGAATGGCAATTCTAAAGATAAGGTCAGACTTGAAACATCGCCTAATTGCAAAATCTTACTGACGCTAGCAGCAAAACTATTTACTTCTAATTTCTTAGTTAGGGATAAATCAACATACTCCCCTGATATGACCCACTTCACCTCAGTATGATTTGGTAATCGACCTTTATCGTTGATTTCCAAAACAACCGAGTGTATTCCTTGTCCCCACTGTAAATGAGCCGTTTGTAATCCTTGCTGAGATTCAAGATGTTCTTTTTTGAAAAAAGTACCTGAAAAAATATCAGAAAGTCCTACTAACTGCGCTACTCGCTCATTCCGGGGGCTTGAGAATATATGCGCAGGTGTTGCTTGCTGTAAGGATTTACCTTGATCCAGAATACACATGTTGTCGCTGAGAAGTCTTGCCTCTCGTAAATCATGAGTTACCATCACAATCGGGATTTCAATACGTTGACGAAGTTTGATGAGCTCTTCATACAGAATTTTGCGGGTTGGATGATCCACAGCTGAGAATGCTTCATCGAGTAATAATACCTGCGGTTGGCGTGCAAAAGCCCTCGCCAATGCCACGCGTTGACGCTGACCACCCGATAACTCATGGGGATAGCGCTTCTGTAAATCTATCAATCCCATATCTCTTAATAAACTTTCAACATACTCGTAAGAGAGATGCTTAGGTAAGGCGAGTTGTATATTTTGATATGCCGTGAGATGAGGGAATAATGCATAGTTCTGAAACACCATGCCGACAGATCTTTGGGTAGATGAAACACAAACCTTTTTATCCGTATCTAACCAGGTGTTATTTCCTATAACAATTTTTCCACTTGCAACCGGCAGCAGTCCAGCAATCGCACGTAATGCACTGGTCTTCCCGCTTCCGGAGGGTCCTACAAGAGCGAGTAGCTGTCCATTTTGACACTCAAATGCCATATCTAAATAAACAGGGTCTTGAGATTGAAGTTGAACTTGTAACATGAACTTACGCTTTATAACGAGACATATTTTGCTGACGAGCCAAAATCCATTGACTGGCTAATAGACCCAAGAATGAAATAATCAACAAGATTAAAGCCATCATGCCCGCCTCATCCATATGCAAGGTTTGCATTTGATCATAAATAGAAATTGAAACGGTTCTCGTACTTCCAGGAATATTGCCGCCCACCATGAGAACTACACCAAACTCCCCAAGTGTATGTGTAAAAGTCATAATCATCGCAGTTACAATCCCTTTCCAGGCAAGAGGTAACTCAATTTTCCAAAAGGCTTGCCATGGATTTAAACCGCATGTTTTGTAAGCATCTTTTAGATCTTGGGGAATGGCCTCAAAGGCTCTCCGGATGGGTAGCCATGCAAATGGAATATTAAAAATTAAACTAGCTAACCAGATACCTGCAAATGAAAACACAAAGGATACTTGCGTGAACTGATATAACCAATCCCCAATCCAACTGCCTTTGCCAAAACCCACGAGCATGTAGTATCCAAGTACTGTTGGGGGTAAGACAAGCGGTAGAGTAAAAAGAGTTTCTAGTATTTGATTGGTTAATGTTGATTGTCTTTGCATCCAAAAAGATACAAAAATACCTAACGGTATTAAGACAATACTCGTTAATAGTCCCAACTGAAGCGAGAGGAAAAGTGCTTGCCAATCCATATTTACCTGTTACTCATAACCATATTGACGCCAAATCTGTCTTGCTTGGGCAGATTGTAAGTAATCATAAAAACCTTTAGCAGGTGGGTTTGATTGTTTAAATAAGATCATTTTCTGCAAAATTGGTTGGTGTAGTTTTTCCGGAATAAGGATATAAGACTCTTCTTGAATGGTGTTAGATTGCTTCACCATGGACCATGGCACCATCCCAGCTTGAGCTGCTTCTGAGTGAATAAATAACATCGTTTGTCCCACATCTCCTCCCATCACTAGCAAAGGTTGAAACATCTTCGTTAGTCCTAATTGCTCTAAAGCCTGAACTGCTGCAGCTCCATAAGGGGCTAATGCTGGATTTGCAATTGCAAACTTAGAAAGTCGACCATCCTGAACAGCTTGCTTCAAAACTCCAAAATCTGGAGTAGGACGAATCTTGGATTTATTGGAGACTAATACCACTAACCTACCCCTGGCATAAACAACACCAGCATCATTCGAATAGCCCTGACTCACCAGACGATCAACATAGTCTTGGTTAGCGGATAAAAAAATGTCGTACTTTGCACCTTGGATCAACTGTTGATAAAAATGTCCTGATGAACCATAAACAACTTTAATCTGCTGTGTGCCTTGTTTTGTATATTGCAAAACTAACTCATCAAGGACACCATTAAGGTTCGCAGCTGCAGCAACAGTAATTGATTCTCTTGACTGAGCAAACGAGAGTGTTAAAGGCAAGTTTAAGAAACTAGCGATAACCGCTACTAGAAAAAATCGTCTCATCATTGATTTAAATAGAAATCTAACCCTCTAGGTTAGGGTTTCAAATATAAAACACCATTATAGGTAAAAAGCCCGCTAAAGCGGGCTTTTTGATGATGCTTGCAGATTACTTATTTGGTTGCGGCGTAATGCGTAAATAAGGTCTTGGTGATGTGACACCTTTTGGATACTTTGCTTTAATCACTTCAGGATCTTGAACAGTCATCGGAATAATGACGTCGTCACCATCTTTCCAGTTACCAGGCGTTGCCACTGTGTAGGCATCAGTCAGTTGCAAGGCATCAACAACACGTAAGACTTCATCAAAGTTACGGCCTGTGCTCATTGGATACGTAATCATTAAGCGGACAACTTTTTTCGGGTCAATTACAAAGAGTGAACGCACCGTTGCTGTCGCAGATTGATTTGGGTGAATCATGTCATATAAATTGGAGACTGTTTTATCTTCGTCAGCAATAATCGGAAAACCAACGACTGTTTTTTGTGTCTCTTCAATATCTTTAATCCAAGTCACATGCTTATCAGCAGGATCTACTGACAAAGCAATGGCTTTAACATTGCGCTTATCAAATTCAGGTTTTAATTTTGCAGTTAAGCCAAGTTCAGTTGTACATACCGGTGTAAAGTCAGCTGGGTGAGAAAATAAGATTACCCAAGAATCTCCAGCCCACTCATGGAACTTGATTTTACCGATAGATGATTCTTGTTCAAAATCTGGAGCTTGATCGCCAAGTCGAATTGTCATGATATTTGTCCTTTAAAAAAATTTGTTTTTCGATTATGCATCTAAATGATTACTTTTTTACAATATTCACTAAGGGCTCACCTTTAAGCCAAGCTTCAATCGCCATCACGGCCCCCTGGGAAAGCCTTTGATATACCGGCTGTGAGACAAAACCCAAATGCGGGGTCATAAGTATATTATTTAATTGTCTAAGCGGATCACCCAAAGGTAATGGTTCATCGTCATATACATCAAGTGCTGCCATACCTGGTTTTCCGACTTTTAATGCCTCTACTAAATCAGCCGTTTTAATTAATGTTGAGCGAGAGGTGTTGACCAAAAGAGCGTCATTTCTCATCAGGGCAAGGGTTTGCGCGTTGATAATCCCGCGAGTAGTCTCCCCTGGCACTAAATGCAAAGTCACAATTTTAGATGTGCTCATCAGTTCTTCTTTACTGACTGCCTTAACGCCATGCTCAGCAGCTCGCTCTGGAGTCATATTAGGGCTCCAAGTCACCACATCCATGCCAAATGCCACCCCTACTTTAGCCACTTTAGCGCCAATATTTCCAAGACCAAGGACGCCTAAACGCTCGCCAATTAATGCAGGTAATACGGAGTGTTCATTACGCCACTTTCCCTCTTGTAATAATTGACTTTGCTCACCAACCCTTTTATAGGCTGCCAAAATAAGTGCCCAAGTTAATTCCACTGTAGTTTCTTTGGACGGTCCAAACTCGGTATAACTGACTGGTATCTTGCGCTCTTCTAAAACATCATAGTCAATCAATAAATTACGACTTCCAGTAAATACGACATATTGCAAATTTGGCAACTGATCAAGCACAGCTTTTCTAAGGGGAGTTCTGTCACGATTCATCACGATTACATTGGCAGGCTTAAGTGCGTTAACCAAAGCATCTCCAAGCAAACGATCTTGATAGATTTCTATTGTGGCTTTTTCTTTAACCGTGTGATTATTCTTTAAAACGGCTAGTGCGTTTTCAAAATCATCTAAAACAACAATATGCATGTGAGTCTCTCAGTTATTAAATTGGATTAACGCAAAGGAATGAAGAGTTCATTCTTTCTTTGCTCAGGCAACCCACAGGATAAAGCAATTTGATGAATTTGCTGAATCATTGCTGGTGATATGCCTTTCGGATGATGATAAACCTCCATCCATGTTTCATTCCCGTCACTACCAATTTCAGGACGTTGTAAAACCTCAAATTTTAGTGAGGTATCCAATTTTTCGATTTCTTGTTGCAGGCGGACAATTCCGTCTTTTAACCGAGTGTGTTCACTTGGTGGAAGCTTATAGTAAACATATAAAATAGCTTGGTTCATGATAGTTTAAAAACTAATCTTCTTATAGTTTTTCCATATTAAGTTGAGCTACTAATTTTTTCCATTTTACAATTTCATTTGCTAACAGAGCTTTCAAATCTTCAGGGCTTCCACCTTTTGGTTCAATACCAACCGATTGAAACTTAGCTTTGACTTCAGGATCTTTTAAGGCAAGGTTTACCTCTTTATTTAGACGGTCTACTATCGCCCTAGGTGTTTTAGCGGGCACAGCCATACCATTCCAGGCGACCACATCATATCCTTTAACACCACTCTCATTGAGAGTTGGTACGTTAGCCAATGCTTCATAGCGTTTTGCGCTGGATACTGCTAAAGGCTTTAAATCACCACTTTTTATCATCGGCATGGCTGGGGAAATAATTTCAAAAGCCACAGAAATATCTTTCGCTTTAAGTGCCATGAATAAATTAGATGTCGCTTTATAAGGCACTAATTCAACTTGTAAACCCGTCATACTTTTAAATAATGCAGCAGACATATGCTGTCCACTACCGACACTCACAGAACCAATATTATATTTTTCTGGATTTGCTTTTGCCTTAGCAATGAAGTCAGCCACATTTTGAATATCTGAGTTTTTATCCACTAGCATTAAGACATCAAATGAACCCATTAATGACACTGGCTCAAAATCTTTTTGAATATCGTAGGGTAATTTTTTAAAAATAGCTTCACTCACCGCGTTTCCATAATTCAGATGCAAAATCGTATACCCATCAGGATCGGCCGCTGCTACTGCTTGGGCAGCCACAATACCACCTGCACTTGGGCGATTGTCCACAACGATTTGCTGGCCCATAGAATCAGACATTTTCTGCGCAATTAAACGGGCGGTAATATCAGCAACTCCACCTGGTGCATAACCTAAGACTAAGCGGATGGGCTTACTAGGATAAACATCTGCTGCATTTGCAATATGGGTACATTGCAAAACAAGCCAACTTACGCATAAAATACCCGCTATTTGCTTTAATACATTATTTAAATTTCTCATTCTTTCTTACCAATTCCTTCCCAGCGTTTAGTGAGTTTTGTATCAATATCAAATAAATCTAAGCAACGACCAACCGTATGATTGACCATCTCATCAATCGTCTCAGGTAGAGCATAAAAAGCGGGTACAGGAGGCATAATAATGGCCCCATTTTCGGTGGCTTGTAACATTGTTTTTAAATGTCCAGCATGCAATGGGGTTTCACGAACCAAAAGAACTAGGCGACGTCGCTCTTTTAGAACCACATCTGCTGCGCGAGACAACAAACTCGTCGTCATCCCCCAAGAAATTTCAGATAAAGATCGAATCGAACATGGCGCAATCACCATACCCATGGTTTTAAAGGAGCCTGAGGCAATGGTGGCACCAATGTTTTTAATATGATGCACTTCGGTCGCTAAAGCTTCAACGTCTTTCACGCTCATGCTTGATTCCGAACTGAGTGTCAAACGTGCAGATTCAGACATCACCAAATGTGTTTCAACTTCAGAGTCTGCCAAGGTTTGCAAAATACGAATTCCATAAATGATGCCAGAGGCGCCACTAATACCAACAATCAATCGTTGCGGATTCGTCATTATTATTTCCTATCGTTTCTTGTCAATTCGTTTCATCAGGACGAAATTTAGTTTCAGCAGTTACATCATTTCTGATCTGGGTTTGACTAATTTTGCCATTTTCTAAATAGTTACCATCGACCGCGCGTTTTGCTGCGGCATCCCAAACACTTGACCAATCACCCAAAGAGTAACCAAACCATGGTGCCTGAGGCTTTAGTTGAGGTAAACCAAGAGACTCCCAGATTTTTTTGGCATTTACCATGTACTCTTCTTTAGGTAATGCTAAAGGTGGCATAGGACTTTTCATAGTGGCATCCATCAATAAGGTAGAGTCCTCTTCCCCGTCATTTTCTCTTTTAGGACCATGTCCTTGACCACGATGCTCAAGCGTTTTCAGGTCGTGGACAGGATTCATACGATACGCCATCGCCCAGAATAAAGCATCGGCATTATCAGGATCAATATCCTCATTGACAGCAATACAAATTTTGCCACAATCGCCTTTAAAAAAGGCCGCTCCATATAAGGCTCGCCAAATCTCTGTTTTCGATACATCTTGAGCAAAGGTAATAATCGTAATCCGTAATAAACCAGTTAAAGGCTCATGCAAAGAAACCCGCTTGACTCCCTTAATATTTAGAGTTTTATTAAGGTAATTTAAGAATAAAGGCTCATAGGCGACGCGCTTGATCACACTTGATTCACTGGGTGCAACTTGACTGATATAGGAGGGAATCACCGGCTTAAAGCGATGCGTAATCGCAGTAATCTTCATCGGCAAATTAAATTCCTCAAGGGCTACGTGACCATGAGACTCCCCAAATGGGGCTTCTGGCTCTAACCACTCAAGATCAATCAATCCTTCAATCACAATTTCTGCTTGCGCCGGAATTTTAAGATCGACTGAATGTGCCTTACTAATCTGAATAGGTTCACCTGCTAAACCTCCAGCCACATCAAACTCATCGACACCCAATGGTAATTTTTGAGGGCCCATAAATGCCACATAAGGAGGACATCCCAACACAATGGCACACGGCATGGTTTTATGACCCGCTTTTTTCCAACCCAAATAATGTAAATAGCCCCCCGCTCCACCTACTCGAGTTGCCATTCGAACAACTAAGCGATCTGGCGCCTTCAGTTGGCATCGATAAGTTCCCATATTTTGCCCACCTGTATGCACATCTTTCGTGATGACATTGGTCGCTGTTAAGGTTGGTGCACTATCAAATCCAGGGGTAGAAATCGGAATAGAAAGCATATCTAAGCCGTTACCCTCACCCTGCAATGCTGCCCCTTCTAGAATCACTTCTTGGCAAATAGGGCTTTCTACCATAACTGGGGCAATAGGATTTTGTATAGCCTTATCCCACTTGGCTTGAATCTCATCAACGTCACAACCCATGCCAACACCATAAACTGATCGATTTGCCGCCAATCCTCCGACTAAAACGGGAATATCATATTTACGGCCTTTAGCATTCACAATATTGGTAAATAAAAATGCTTTACGGTCCGCCTCGGCCATACCACCAACAAATTGCCAACGCACGAGTGGGTGCATCTCAGAGTCTTTATCAATAGGCTGATCAATGACTTGTAATAGTCCTTTAGACTTTAATTCATCAATATGTTGCTGTAAATCATTGTAGGTGGGAGTTTGCTTCATGAGGAATGCAATGCCTTTTAATAAAATTTAAAAAAATGATATCACTATCGACTAGAAAATAACTCATACATTAAAAGTTCATATTTCTACATAAAGTATCAATTGCAAGCTCAGTATCCTGCCCCTCTTGCGCTAACCAAGTTGTGAATTTTTCTATTACGGGATTTTGCGGGATCAAGAGTGGTGCATTGAGGAAATATCTTCTTGTTCTTGCCCCTAAAAGTCCAAAGGGCAAGGTTAATTTTCCGGAAATAACATCATCAGCAACCAAAAATAATGGTACTAAAACAATTCCTAAACCTTCTGCAGCAGCTTGAAGGGCAAAATACATTTGCTCAAACTCCAAATAATTCGCTGGTTTAATATGTGAAGCATTCGCTTCAACCAACCAGTGCTTCCATGCGTAAGGTTCAGTTACATAACTAATCAAGGTGTGCTGATTCAAATCCCTCACCTGTTGTAATCGACCATTCTCCATTAGGTCAGGATGACATACTGGCACAATGGTTTCAGTCATAAAGGGAACTGATACATGATTTGATAAGGCAACAGATGCGCCCCGTATCGCAACATCATATTCTCCTGAATCAAAATCAATTGGCTCAATCGAGGAAGTTAATTTAATTTCTAGATGATTGATTTTTTTTTGAAATGTCGATATTCGAGGTATCAACCAGCGCAGATTAAATGTTGGTGGTGCATTAATTTGAAAAATGTTTTCTACCGATCGATCGATTAATTGCGAGGCACTGACAGCAATCCGATCTAATGCTGGTGTTAAGGAAGATAAAAAGTCTTTGCCCGATGGTGTTAATAAGACTTGAGATTTAGAGCGCAAGAATAAATCAATACCTAACCAACTCTCTAAAATGGCAACTTGTTTGCTAATCGCGCCATGGGTAACTTGCAACTCCTGAGCAGCTTTAGTAAAACTCACATGGCGAGCTGCGGCTTCAAAAGCCCGTATTGCGTTTAAAGGAGGTAATTTCCTCATATTTATGAATCAATCATTTCTAATAAAATTGAATAGTGTGAGTTTTTGGAACAATTAATGGGTAATAATACATGTGTTAATCTAATCTGCATAG
>Ga0114963_10003072_pt1 | contig 11370 bp, 9 predicted proteins | sample C_131016_EF_Meta_FD_87019 | JGI IMG/M metagenome (GOLD analysis project Ga0114963, IMG submission 87019) | Freshwater microbial communities from Lake Croche, Canada to study carbon cycling - C_131016_EF_MetaG | ecosystem: Environmental > Aquatic > Freshwater > Lake | place: Lake Croche, Canada...
ACACTTGACTTTCCTTGGTGTTTCCGCGGCGCTGATCGATTCGTGGCGTCGTGTCGCTCTCGAGCCTCGCGACAATTTTGACCTGTCCGCTCTTCGAACCATCGCGTCAACCGGATCACCTCTCGCGGCGTCTGGATATGACTGGGTGGCCGACGCGGTGTCCGCCGACGTAAAGGTCGCCTCCATCGCAGGTGGAACGGATTTGTGTGGTTGTCTCGTGCTGGGTGTCGACACCGAGCCCGTTGTCCGTGGCGAAATTCAGGGCCCTGCTCTCGGACTCGATGTCACGGTTCTGCGATCGGACGGGACTGAGGCCGATGTCACCGAAGAAGGGGAACTGGTGTGCCGGACACCGTTTCCGTCGGTGCCGTTGACTTTCTGGGCGGACGACGACGGATCACGACGTCATCGCGCGTATTTCGACCGATTCCCTGGCTTGTGGGCTCATGGCGACTACGCGCGACGAACTCCGTCCGGTGGATTCGAAATTTTGGGTCGGCTCGACGCAACCCTCAACGTCAATGGGGTTCGGATCGGAACCGCCGAGATATACCGCGTCGTCTTGTCGATTCCCGGAGTGTTAGAGGCGATGGCGATCGAACAGCCCCATGGCGATAGCGCCCGCGTAGTCCTCTTTGTCGTCCTCGAACAACCGCTCACCGACACGATGGAGGAACTCATTCGAACTACGCTTCGAACCCAAGCGAGCCCGAGGCACGTTCCCGCTGTCATCGTCGACGTTCCCGAACTTCCGCGAACTCGGAGTGGCAAAATGACCGAGCTGGCGGTCGCCGATATAGTGATGGGCCGCCCAGAGCGGGATACGTCATCGCTGGCCAACCCCGAATGTCTCACGTGGTTTCGCGAATGGGTTGCCGCGTCTAGCTCGTAATGGTGACTGGGCCAGTAGTTCCGCGAACAATCAGGGTTGCGGATACGTGTTGACGTGTGGCCGGAGCGGTGCGGTTGTTGATTCGATACAGCATGTGCTGGGCGGCGAGTCGACCAAGGTCTGCGAGAGGTTGTGCGATTGTCGTGAGGTTGAGGCGTCGCATGCCCCCGATACTGATTCCGTCGTATCCGATGACCGAGACGTCCTCGGGGATTCGCAAATTCGCGTTCTCCACCGCGGCGATGGCCCCCATCGCCGCCACGTCGTTCGCGACGAACAGCGCGGTCGGTGTGGACGACAATGCCGTGCGAGCGGCCGCATAACCCGTCGCGTCCGTGAGTCCACCCGGTATGACACGGATGTGTTCCGCCAAACCGTGCTGCGTCATCGCACGGCGATATCCCTCTTCTCGCGCGTGTGAGACCGGATTGTCACCACCGTTCAGGTGGACGATTCGGGAATGTCCCAGTTCAACAAGATGATCGACCGCCATTCGCGCCCCCGCGACATCGTCATTTGACACAGAGTCCATGTGGGGTGCCGCGATATCGTCACGGGTCACAACGACCGTGGGTACTTCTGCGGCGATGGCCGTGAGGACGTGCGCGGGTAAACGGTGTGCAATGAGGATGAGGCCCTCCACTTGGAACTGCAAGAGCGTATCGATTTCAGCCTGTTCGAGTTCGGGGTCCGCGCCTCCTGAAATCAACATGGTGCTGAACCCGTGTTCACGTACCTCGATTTGAACGCCGTCGAGGATCTCGGCGAACACAGGGTTGTGCAGGTCAAGAATGAGAACTCCGATGGTGTGGCTTCGACGAACAGCGAGGCTTCTGGCCGCAGCGTTTCGTCGGTAACCGAGTTCAGCCACAGCGTCCACAATGCGTTGTCGACTCACGTCGCTGACTCTCGTCGAGCCGGAAAGGGCGAGCGAGACGAGCGACTTTGACACGCCCGCGCGAGTAGCGACGTCGTTGATGGTGGGTCGTGAGGTCGACATCGGTTTAGGTGACGTCGGCAACCAGAATTGCGGAACCAGTGGCTACCGATTGCTCGCAGGCGATGGCGATACGCAAGCTCTCGACCGCCGAATCGGGTGGGCACGGATTAGCAATCTCTCCCGCGGCAAACGAGACAAACGATTGAGTCTCGTTCCGGAACGCCTCGCGAAAACGATCGACAAAACCGCGGTACGGGTCGGTGTTGAGTGCAAGGTCGCCTTCAGCGGTTCGCAACGGAGTTCGCGGGTTGAGCCCCGCGGACACCGAGTCCTCGGACCCAAAGGCCTCGAGTCGAACATCCTGACCGAGAGCGTTGTGACGAGTCCCGCTAATGACCACCTGGACTCCGTTGGCCGTGACGGCGATGACCGAGCACACATCGGCATCATCAAAATCGGCATAATCCTGGTGGGCGAGGACACCCTTTGTCGCAAACACTGTCTCGACTTCGCTTCCCGTCAACCAACGTACGAGATCGAAATCGTGCACGAGCATGTCGCGGAAAATCCCGCCGCTGCCGGCGATGAACTCACGAGCGCTTGGTGTGTGATCGTGTGCCGTCATGGTGAGCGAATACATCGTGCCAATCCGACCGGATTCGATCGAGTCGTGAACAGCGCGAATCGCGTCGTCGAATCGTCGCTGGAATCCGATCTGAAGTGTCGAGCCGTGAGCGGCCGCCGCATCGATCACGCCGTGAGTTGCGTCGAGAGTCAGTGCGATGGGTTTCTCGCACAACACCGGAATACTCCGAGGGAGGACGGCGTCGAGAACGAGTTCGTGGGCGTCGGTGCCAACCGCAACGACCACCGCATCAGCGTCGGTGTCGGCCATGGACTCCCACGGAACGACGGTGGCGCCGAACTCGGCGGCAACAGTGTGTGCTCGCGCGTCATTACGATTGGTGATGGCGACTTCGCTGACCCGTGGGTCCGCGGCGAGGTCTTCGATTCGGATTGATCCCATGCGCCCTGCCCCAACAACGAGAACTTTCACGGCAAACCCCCTCGGTTTGTGGTCGATGTATTGCGGTGCGGACTTTTAGTCTGCCATACTTGTTGGAACGTTCCAATGAAAGGTTTTCGGTGTCCGACTTTCTCTCCCGCGTCGCGTCCGCCCCCATCTCGTGGGGCATTTGTGAAGTTCCCGACTGGGGAGCGATGCTCCCGAAAAGTCGTGTGCTGGGCGAGATGGCGGGGTTGGGGTTCACGGCGACGGAACTCGGTGCGGCGGGCTTTCTTCCCGACGACCCAGCCGTGCTGACCGCAGAACTCCGTCAATACGGAATGGCGCTGCTTGGGGGGTTCACTCCGGTGGTGGTTCACGACGCCAGTCAACGTGACGCAACGATTGCCAGCGCAACCGCGACCGCGAAATTGTTCCAGCAAGCGGGTGCGACAAAGATGGTGTCCTCTCCTGTTCAGGACTGGGACTGGGCATACCCGAAAGCCCTGTCGACCGAAGAAAAACGTCACATGACCGAGATGCTCGGGGTCATCGATGACATTTGTGCCGAGCACGGGATCCAGCAGGTTCTGCACCCCCACGTTCAGACACTCGTCGAGACGAAGGACGACATTTCTCGAGTTCTCGACAGTTGTGACGTCAGTTTCTGCCTCGATACCGGGCACATGGCGTTTGGTGGTCAAGACCCGGTCGAATTTGCGAAGACGGCGTTCGACCGCGTCGGGCACGTCCATCTGAAGGACATCCAACTCGACATGACGGCAGCCGTACTTCGACGCGAGGTCTCGCTGATGGCCGCGACCCAGGCTGGCGTGTTTACGAACCTCGGCGCCGGTGACGTTGACATCCTCGGAGTAGTTCAAACCCTCGAGGCCGGTGGATACCGCGGGTGGTACGTCATCGAACAGGACAGCGCGATCACCGGCGGGTTCCCCGCCGAGGGTGAAGGCCCCGTCACACAGGTCTCGGCATCGCTTCAGTATTTGACCGATGTCGTCGCTCCGACTCTGGGATAACAACATGGAAACCATGGATGTCCTCAGCGTCGGTCGCATTAGCGTCGACCTGTATTCCACGGAACCCAATGTCGGTTTCGACGGGCAGCAACACTTTGAAAAATCCGTCGGAGGTAGCCCGACGAACGTTGCGGTCGCCGCAGCGCAGCTTGGGCTAACGGTCGCACTGGCGACGAAGGTTGGTGACGACGCGTTCGGCGAATACGCCAAACAGCGCCTTGCCGGATGGGGAGTCGACACCGATTTCGTCGGCACGGTGAAAGGGGCGCAAACACCGCTGGCACTTGCCGCGCTGACGCCCCCCGAGAGCCCGACGGTCATTTTCTATCGCGGTACGGCCGCGCCCGACACCACACTGACCACCGGTGACGTGCCCGCCGAGGTCGTTCGTGGTTGTCACGTCCTCTGGATCAGCCAAGCCTCGCTCGCTCAGGGATCGACCGCAGACACGTGCCTCGAGTGGATGTCTCTGCGGTCACGCGACAACCACACCATCCTCGACCTCGACTACCGGCCGTCGTTGTGGACGAGCCCGGAGGATGCCCGAACGATGGCCGAACGCGCCATCGCGCTGGCAACGGTTGTTGTCGGGAACCGCGAAGAATGCGACATTGCGCTCGGCACGAGCGACCCCAACGCCGCGGCCGATGCCCTGCTTGCGGCCGGAGTGCGTCTCGCCATCATCAAGTTGGGTGCCGAGGGCGTGTTACTCGCGACCGCGACGGAGCGAGTCAACATCCCCTCACTGCCGATCGACGTCGTGTGTGGCCTTGGGGCAGGTGACGCATTCGGTGGTTCGCTCTGTTACGGGCTTCTTCACGAGTGGGACCTTGACCGAATCGGCCGCTTCGCGAGCGCGGCGGGTGCGCTCGTTTCAACCCGCCTGACGTGCGCCGACGCGATGCCGACTGTCGACGAGCTCGTCACCATGATGGGCGAAGCCGCATGAGTCTTGACCGCGCCCGTTACCGCGAACTCATCGAGGCCCGCGTTTTCCAGCCAGCGTCCTTCGCCGATGCCCTTCTGTCCCGCCGCCGCCGTCCGATTGCCGGACCAGACGGGCGACTCATCATCATCGCGGCGGACCACACGTCATGCGGCAAGATTTCGCTCGGATCCAACCCGGTGGCGATGGCCGATCGATTTACCCTGATTGATCGACTCGTTCGCTGTCTCGGGATGCCGGAGGTCGACGGAGTGCTTGCGAGCGCCGACGTTCTTGAGGAGCTGGCGTGGCTGGGCGCACTCGACGGCAAATTGGCGATTGGCACGATGAATCGCGGTGGCATCATTGGCGCCACGTGGGAATTGGACGACCGTCTTACCGCTTACGACTCGAACCACGTCGAATCGATGGGGTTAGACGGCGGAAAGACGCTCATCCGAATCGACTATTCCGACCCGGGCGTCGCGCGAACAATCGAGACCGTTGCACGCCTGACCACTGAACTCGCCGATCGAAAACTGATGGCGATGATCGAACCGTTGCCGTACCTCAAAGACTCCGCCGGAAAGGCGATCCTCAATACCTCTGATGAGGCACTCACCACGGTGGTGGCCATCGCGTCGGGACTTGGCTCTTCCTCGGCTTACACGTGGCTGAAAATTCCCGCGACCGCCCGAATGGCCGAGGTTGCTGCGGCAACCACGCTTCCTATCCTCATGCTCGGGGGCGAACCGGTCGGTGACTCAGACGAGACCTTTGCCCTGTGGGAAAACGCCATGAACGAGCCCAATGTTCGCGGAGTTGTCGCCGGTCGCACCCTGTTGTACCCCACCGACGGAAACCCCGAAGGAGCGGTGGCTCGCGCTGCCGCCGTTGTTCGGCCCACGTCGTCAACCCACCCGAAAGGCACGTCATGACTTGGTTTTTCCCCGCAGGAACTCTCGCCAACGGCGATGCCGACGTGCACGTCACACCGGAAAATGCGGGCTGGGCGTATAGCGGACTTCACGTCTACACGCTGAGTACCCGAAACACCGTCTCGGTCGTTCTCGACGGCGAGGAAGGCGTGCTCGTTCCGTTGTCGGCCGAGAACGTTTCGGTTACCGTCGACGGCGTTCCCTTCACCCTCGCGGGTCGAAAAGGAGTTTTCGCGGCGGTCTCGGACTGGATCTACATTCCCGTCGGATCAACGGTCACGATGTCTGCTGGTTCCGGCGAGATCGCGCTGTGCACCGCGCGCGCAACCGAAACTTTCCCGGTCCAGCACATTCCCGCTGCCGACGTGCCCGTCGAAGTTCGCGGGTCGGGTCAGGCGACCCGTCAGGTGACCAACATCGCGACTCCCTCGTCGTTCACAGCGGCACACCGCATCAACGTGTGTGAGGTCATAACGCCCGGCGGCAATCTTTCGTCCTGGCCTCCTCATCGCCATGACGGAATCGGAGACTGCTCGACCACAAACGAAGAGATCTACTACTTCCGAATCGGACGCGGCGATAGCCCTCACGGTGACCCCACCGGACAGGGACTGTTCCACATCTATACGGTCGACGGTTCGGTTGACGACACCGTCATGATTCACGACGGTGACGTGTACAACGTTCCCGAGGGTTACCACGGCCCCACCGTGGCTCCGCCCGAATATCCGATGTACTTTCTTAACGTGCTGGCCGGTCCGGGCGGCGAGCGAACAATGGCGTTCTGCGATGATCCCGAACACCATTGGATTCGCGAAACGTGGAACACCCAAACACAAGACCCCCGTCTGCCCTTGACCACGGCGTCGGGCCGAACTGGAAAGAGCTGAACATGAACCGTCGAATTGGAGTCGCCGTATTGGGTCTCGGCTGGATGGGAGAGGGGCACAGTCGCTCCATGCTTCGTATCCCATCACTCTTTCCGAATCGTTCATTCGATCCCGTCCTCGTCGTCTGTGCGGATACCGAGGAGTCCCGTCGCGAGCGAGCCGTTCGCGACTTCGGGTTCGAACGCGCTGTGGCCGACTGGCGTGAAGCGATTGCTTCGGATGACGTTGACGTCGTCTGGGTAACTGCACCCAACATGTTGCACCTCCCGATGATCGAGGCGGCATGCGCAGCAGGAAAGGCGGTGTTCAGCGAGAAGCCGATCGGCGGAAAGCCCGAACAGACCGTCGCCGCCTACGAGATGGCGAAGAAGGCGGGCGTCCGAACCGGTGTCGGGTACAACTACCTTTGGGCGCCTCTCGTCATGCACGCACGGAACCTTATCGCGTCCGGTGAACTCGGTGACATCACCCACTATCGCGGCCGATTCGTGTCGATGTACGGAAGTGACGAACTCGGTCTTCTCACCTGGCGTTTCATCCTCGACCAAGCGGGTTACGGTGTCACGAGCGACATTCTCAGCCACTCGGTGTCTCTTGCGCAGTACCTCATCGGCGACATCATCGACGTCGTGGGAATGCGCAATACGACCATTCCGCAACGCCCACTTCCCACGGGAGCGGCAAGCCACTATGGCCGCGGTCGCCCAGAAGACCCGAAGGGTGATGTCGAGAACGAGGACTTCGCGTCGATGCTCTGTCACTTCGAGAACGGCGCAACCGGCACGTTTGAGGTGAGCCGCACCCTGGTCGGCCCCGAAAGCCAGAATGCATTCGAGATCTACGGCACAAAGGGCGCATTGTCCTGGAACCTCGAAAAGATGAACGAGCTGCAGTACTACCGTCTGACCGACGACATCAGTTCCGGTTACACCACCATCTACGGCGGCGACCGCTTCCCCTTCCACGGCGTCTTTTCACCCGGTCAAGCCAACCCAATCGGGCTCGAAGACCTGGTGGCAATCGAGGACTATTCCTTTCTCGAAGCGTTTGCAACCGACGGAAAGTTCTCGCCAAGTTTCCGCGAGGCCGTTGATGTCGTCAACGTGCAACAGGCACTGATTAATTCATGGGATACCAAGACGTGGGAAACCGTGACCGACCTCACAGGAGAAAACCGTGGCAAGTAAGACCATTCGCATCACGACGGCCGAAGCACTCGTGCGGTACCTCATCGCACAGCGCACGATTGTCGATGGCACGAACGTTGCGCTCTTTCCCGGCGCCTACGGAATTTTCGGTCACGGAAATGTGACGAGTCTCGGACATTCACTCGAGACTCACCGCGACGAATTGCCCGTGTGGCGTGGCCAAAACGAGCAGGGGATGGGTCTGGCTGCCGCAGCCTTCGCCAAGGCATCTCGTCGCCAACAAATTATGGTGTGCACGACATCGATTGGACCGGGTGCTACGAACATGGTGACGGCAGCCGGGGTCGCGATGTCGAATCGACTTCCCGTTCTTTTCATCGCAGGTGACACCTTTACGACGCGTTTGCCCGACCCGGTGCTTCAGCAGGTCGAACACTTCGGCGTGCCCTCGACTACAGTCAACGACGCCTTCCGTCCAGTCGTTCGCTACTGGGATCGCATCACTCACCCCGCACAACTCCTCAGTTCGTTGCCACAAGCGGTCGCAACGATGCTCGATCCCGGTGATTGTGGGCCGGCGTTCATTGGTTTGCCCCAAGATGTCGCCGCCGACGCATTTGACTACCCCGAGTCGTTCTTTGAGACAACCGTTCACGAATCTCCCCGACCTCGTCCCGACCGCGGTCAACTCGCTCGCGCCGTCGAGATGCTGCGATCCGCCAAACGACCCGCAATCATCGCGGGGGGCGGCGTTCATTATTCGCGGGCAGAGGCCGAATTGGCGGCGTTCGCCGACAAGCACGGAATACCTGTCGTCGAGACGGTTGCGGGTAAGTCTTCCCTCGTCGCGAGCCACCCCCGCTATGCCGGGCCCGTTGGTGTGACGGGTGCGGAAGCCGCCAACGCGGTGGTCAGAGATGCCGACGTAATTCTCGCGGTTGGCACGCGCCTCGAGGACTTCACCACGGGTTCGTGGACTCTGTTTCCCGCCGAGACACACTTCGTCGGCCTCAACGCAGCCCGCTTCGACGCGATTAAGCACCGTTCAACACCGCTCGTCGCGGATGCCCGAGAAGGTCTTACCGAGCTGAGCGACGCGCTCGGCGACTGGTCGACCGATCCGTCCTGGACCGAGAACGCCACACGTTTGCGCGGCGAACTCGATGTGTTTGTCAACGGACGAATCGCAGACGACGGGGTATGGCCGCCAAGCTACGCCCAGTTGGTCGGGCTGGTGCATAACGCTGCGACCGAAGAAGACTACGTACTCACCGCTGCTGGTGGACTTCCGGGCGAACTCAACATCAACTGGATGAGCAAGGCGGTTGCCAGTTTCGACTGTGAATACGGGTATTCGTGCATGGGTTACGAAATCTCTGGTGCCTGGGGTGCCGCCATGGCACGTCCCCGCGGTGAGGTCTTTGCGATGGTCGGCGATGGGTCGTACCTCATGATGAACTCGGACATCTACGCCTCGGTGCTGTCCGGACACAAGATGATTCTCGTCGTGTGTGACAACGAGGGTTACGCGGTTATCGAACGACTACAAACAAACCAGGGCGGTGCGTCATACAACAACATGTTGGCCGACTCGACGGGAACCGGCACCGACGCACGCGTCGACTTCGCCGCTCACGCCGCCTCGATGGGTGCGGTCACATTCGAGGTTCACGGCCTCGCCGAATTCGCCGACGCGCTGACGAAGGCGCGTCAGGCAACCAGCACCGCCGTAATCGTGACCAAGGTTCGCGCCAAGGACTTCACCGAAGGTGGCGCGTTCTGGCAGGTCGGAGTTCCCGAGGTTTCCGACCGTGCGAGCGTGACGACCGCGCGGGCCTCAATGGACAAAGGCCTTAAGGACCAACGTCCTGGCGTCTAACAACGTCAACGATAACGTGACATGGTGGTCGCTTCCCAGTGTTCGTCAGAAGACCAGGTCATAGCGCTTGAACACGTCGTCGTGCACCCAACCGCGACCTTCATATAGCGCTTGAGCCGGCGCGTTTAGATGTGCCGTTCGAAGCCAAATTCGAACCGCTCCCCCACGTTGAGCGGCTGCCTCGGTTTCGGCCATCAACTGTTCGGCGATGTGTCGGCGGCGAAAATCCGGGTGGACGAAGACGTCATTCAAGAGCCAAATTTCGGCGAGCGCCACCGTCGAAAAAGTCGGATAACACTGCGCAAAACCGACAAGTTGATCGTCTTCAACCGCAACAACGACAACGCTCTCGTTGCTCGCGAGGCGATCACGCAGAAACTGTTGCGTGTTCGGATTCGGTTCTTGGCGGTAGAAACCGCGGTATTGCTCGACCAGTTCGGCCAATTGTTCGACATCAGCAGTTGCAGCACGTCGAATGTGAGCCATAACGAAACTTTATCAGCGTTGTGTGATTGGTCTCTCGGGCTGAATTCAGTTAGTCAGCCGGAACAATGTGTAGCCGCCGCCATCGAAGTCAACATGGTCGACGAGTGTTAGTTTGCTCGCAAGTCCGTCTTTCCATGTGTGCTTACACTTGTCCTTAGAAAGAATTAGCGAGAAGTCGAGTTCCTTCATGATGTCCGTGTTCAATGGCCCTTTTCGCATGGACCGGTCGAGGTCCGCGAAAAGTTCCGATTTTTCTGGCCATGCCATCCCGTAGTTGAAAATTGCGACCGGACTTCCCGACACCGCCTTGTACATTTGCCCGCTAATACATTTATCCAGCACGACGATCTCGCCGTGCGCTGCGAGCGCAACCTCGGAAAGTGCGGCAAGTGCCGGTGTGTTAAAGGGAATCAATTTAGGCACGTTGAGCGAAAAGGAGGCGAAATCCGCTAGCGATAGGGCATAGATGGCCATCAGCATGACGGCCGTTACCCTGACCCGAGTTGCCGCGCGGAGTCGTGAACCTTGAGCGCGAGACTCGGACGCCCACTCGCTGAGCACATAAACCGCGACGGGGAAAAGCACAATAGATGAAATAGCAAAGCAATTAATCCAAAATCGATAGGGTTCTTGGTTCGCGCCCCAGATATCGTTTGTCGAGAGCAGCACCCACACAACTAATGGACCGATTGCCAGGCTCGTCAGCAGGTTATTGCGACGTGAAATTCCATAAGCCCCTATAACGACGATGAGCGCCGTGAGCGTGAGACCCCCTACGACCGCGGGACCAAGTTGCACGCCAAGATCTAAGGATGAGGCCGTTCGGTATGTCAAAAAAGGATCCCTGTTACGAAGACCAATGGCCGTCGAGACGATAGACGGACTTGCTGCTATCACGATCGCCAACAGGGACGGGAGTGCGGATCTGGTCCACCTCACGAGCAACAGAATGACGCCGGGTGCGGCGGGAAGCAGCCCTGACGCGAGCGCAACCAGCGGGCCGAATTGATTCGCCACGATCGGACCCGCCAGATAAAGAGTGGGAATCATGGCCAGACTGAACATGCCAATTTTTACAGCGCGAGCTGAGAACACCGCGAACGCCGCAACGGTGTATGCCACGAAGAACACGGCCGTAAAAAATGTATAGGTCTGCACATTGGCGAGTGAGCCAATTGCGAACCCAGACGCCACTAACATCAGCCATCGAAAGCCTTTGCTCGTGCCTA
>Ga0114963_10003075_pt1 | contig 11364 bp, 12 predicted proteins | sample C_131016_EF_Meta_FD_87019 | JGI IMG/M metagenome (GOLD analysis project Ga0114963, IMG submission 87019) | Freshwater microbial communities from Lake Croche, Canada to study carbon cycling - C_131016_EF_MetaG | ecosystem: Environmental > Aquatic > Freshwater > Lake | place: Lake Croche, Canada...
GTCTTTAAATTGTTTTTATAATATATAATATTTATATATTATATATTTACAATGTCCAAAACTTTGTTGAAAAAACGCAAATTTGGAAGAAAGAGCAGAAAAACCAGAAAAACCAAAAAAGGCGGCAGAAAAGGCGGCAGTAATAATAACTGTTCTATTTGTAAATTCTTTAAATAGTTTATTAATTAATTATTTACAAAAGTTTTATATTTAAATAACATTTTCTTGACTATTTGAAATGGTTCAGAAAAAAAATTTATGACATATGGTTTAGAATGGATAATTTTATCATTATTTTCTCTCTTTTTAAATATATAACATAAATTATTAAATGTATTTTTATCTTTGCGAAAATTTCGGAGGGCTAAATGAATATGATTATTGCGGTCATTTTTATTACATATAGACAAATAATAATCATGTTTATATATAGTGGTGGAATCTTGTTTTATATAACCGCCTATTTTTTTCCATATTTGCAAAATATTTTTTATAAATATATTTTTTTTATTTCTTCTCTCTTTATTATTTTTAAAAGTTTTATTATTGAATTTTTTATAAATTATTCGTTTTTTTTTTCGCGTTTGCATAATATAATATAATAAATTTATTTTTTTTATTGTATTATATAATTTATCTTCTTCTATATGCTCGTTGATTTGAATTTTGAGAGAAATATTGGTGTGTTTGATGTGTTTGAGATGTTTGAGATGTTTGAGATGGTTGACGAGAGAAAGAGGAGGTTGTTATAATAGTATTTTTATTATATGTATCTTCTTCTATATCTCTTTTTTTATCATCCATAATTTGTTGCATTAATTCAGGCGGCAATTGTTTACCAAGGGACATTAATTGTTTTGCCATTTTTTCTCTTTTCTCTCTACTTGTAGGATAATAAGGAATATTAGTCCATTCATTTGTATTTACAACTGTTTTTTTAGTTTCTTTTATTTTGTCTGGATGAATAATTTGTCGTTTAGGTTCTCTCAAATCATATTTATAATATTCTTCAGAACCAAATGGTATATAAGTTAAAAAAGTAGAAATATTAATATAAAATATTTTGTCATTATGTACAGTAAACATATTATCATTTGGATTTAAAGATTTAGAATCTATTACAAAATGAATATTACGCATACTTTGCAACCCATCTATACCATTGTCATTTTCACCTCGCCAAGGATCTTTTTTACTAATAATACGAGAAATACCATCAAATAATTGTAATATTTCGGGACTACCAATAGAATAAAATACGCTACGGTCTATAATCAACCTTGCAACTTCACAACGTTTTTGTAATACATTATCTTCCATTCCCCATCCCCAAAAACAAGGAAACCCATTAATACGCTCAAAATCAGACCCTTTCATTAATACAATTCCACCAAGTGCATATTTGTATCCATAATAATGTTTCACAACCCCAGGTGTAGTCTCATAATCAAATATTTTATTAAATGGAATGGTATCAATATCATTAAAAATAAAAGTAATATCTTTATAATGATGAGGATATTTTTCTCTCATTGCTAAAAATCCAATATTTTTAACAGCGCCTCTATTAAAAGTTCTTGCATCACATTGATGAGAGAAATATATTTCATAATCTGTTTCATTTTCAAGAATAAAATTCATATATTTGCTAAAAAAAAACTTTTGTTGGATTCTATTTCTATAAGGAACAATAAAAATTTTTTTAGGAACTATCTGTTGATTTACTGAATCTGTATTAGAGAGAATAGACATGTATATTATATTTTCAACAAAGTTTATAATTTAAAACTTAAAACTTAAAATATTCAATATTCAATATTCAATATTCAATATTTTAATACTTTAATGTTATATTATATTATATATATTATATGCCTTTAATTATCAATAACAATGTAATACAAGAAATAAATGGCCCAGAACAAATAGTTTGTTTAAAACCGCCACCAAAAACTAGGCATATACCTAATTATTATATTATTTTATTTAGTGATACACATTCTGAAGAAAACATGACTGAATGTAAAGATGCAGGTTGTTATAATTTAGATGATGAATTTGTACGTGTAATAAATAGATTTGGAGAACAAATCAGAGTTGATTTTTTCATAGAAGCTGGATTAGAAAAAAATTTAGAATCCAAATATTCAAATATACAAAAGTTAGAGGATGAAGTGGATAGATTGACAAGAGCAAACACTAAATTGACACCTAAAATAACCCAAACAATAAGAACAAAACAAACGGATATACAAAGAGAAAAAACTTTTATAGAGAATTATTTAAAAAATATACAAAGAGAACAAAAAACTTCTAAACATAAATTTGTAAAAACATATGATTCTAAAAAAGTGTCACTTAAACATGATAAAGAACAATTTTCACATATGATAAATATGGCAAAATTTTATAAACCGTGTTTTTATCGTAATGTATATAAAAATGAACATTGTCTTTATAAAAATATATATTGGCAATATGCAGACCCAAGAAAATTTACAAATATAAATAAAAAACAAAATAATGAGTTTAATATATTTAAAATTGACGTATATATAGAGCTATTAAATCCATTATTTAAAACATTAACCACTACTAAAGATATCAAAATAGCTGATTTTTTCAAAGCAATCGGAGATTTCAATGCATTTAAAAATTTAACTTTTGATGGTTATAAAGAAACTTTAAAATTATTTGAAGAATCTTTTACAAATAGAGGGAGTTTTACAAAAAAAATATTTTATCACCCATTAATGCAAAAACAAATTACAAAACTTCCTCGTCTCTACAAAATAAAATTTGGTCCTACATATCTTTCATCTTTTTTTGAGTATTATTTTACAAAATATGCAGATATGCAACATAGTTATGATAAGTTGAAAAGTATTCTAGATATATTAAATCAAATCAACACTGAAGATAAATTTGATGAAATATTACGTGAAGTTGAGAATGATTTTAATAATTTATTACTTTGTAAATTAAATAGAATTAGATTAACTCCTGCAGAAAGTAATCAATATTCAAATATAAGTACATGTTTGAATAGTGCAATATTAGATATTTATTTTATTTTAAGAATGTTTAAAAAAGATACACCAAATATTGAACAAAAATTGATATGTGGATATTTTGGAGGAAATCATACAGAATCTATTAGAGATTTTTTAACAACAAAATTAAATTATACAATTGAATTAGATAACCACCCAACTAAAAGACTAGTAAGTATTCCACCAGAAATTGAGATTAATTTAAATAATCAATTTGGAGTCACGCCTTTAAAATATCCCAAAGATGAACAAGCTCTTGCACTTATACCTGGAGAAACTGTTTCTCCTCCTTTAGAATCAATTGTAAAAAGACAGACGCCCCGTAAACAAAATAACTCACAACTTATATTACATCCTTTACGTGCAGAAGCATCACAATTAATAATTAGACAAAATAGTAAAGGAAAACAAACAAAACGAAAAAAACAAACAAAACGAAAAAAACAAACAAAACGAAGAACCCAACCAAAACGAAAATTTATATAATAATTAAATAATTTAAAGACATTATTCTATTTTATATTTTGCGATAATTGCTGCAGGAATAATAGATTCTTCTTTAGATATTTTTTCCAATTTTTTATAACATTTATTTATGGTTACTTGACTTGTTTTGCTAATTTCATTAATTCTCTCTTTTGAAATATTCAATTTACATATTTGAGAGACAAAATAAACAACACCAGCAGCAATAGATGGAGGAGTATTTTCTGGCATGATATTCATTTTTTGTATTTTAATTGAAATAAAATAACACAATTTAGTCAATTCAGGATTAATACTTAAGAAACTGCAATATCTTTCAATAAAATCTTCTGGTTTAGTACTGCCAAAATTGGTTTTTTCTTTATTATCCATATCTTTTTCTAAACTATTTATAATAGAGAGAGCATTTTTGCAACCTTTAGTAGCACTAGTAACATCCAATTTAAATATAGTTGCTATTTCTTTTGCTGTTCTAGGATATTTATTTACTCTACATGAAATATAAATAGAAGCAGCAATAATTCCATCTCTATTATCTCCTCTAAAAGTCATATCTGATTCTGATATTTTTTTATGATATACAATAGCATCATCAATAATAATTTTAGGGATACCACCATTTTGTGCCATAACAGTAATAATTTGAAATTCATCATATTGCGATTTTTCTTTATATGGCATAGATTGCCATTCCGTACATCTGCGTATTTTCCTCATTTCATATGTCATATGACCACTACATAAAACTTTGCAACCATAAGAGGATTCTTTTAATAATGGGTTAATAGGCATACCACATCTGGTAGGGTCCGACCCTTGATTATCATCAGCACCATAATATCTCCATTCAGCAGTTTGGTCTACTAAATCTTTATATATAATACTACATTTTGAATTGGTACAAGTTAAAAATCCTTCTTCAGAAAAAGCTAAACTATATTCACATCTTTCACAAATCTCTCTATTTCCAGAACCATAATAACATTCTAAAGGTATTTGTTTTTTTTCTGGATTATCAATTTCAGAATCAAAAATATTCCATAAATCAGATTTCATTTTTGCACTTTGAACATGATTCTTTTGATTCTTTTGACTTTTATTTGTTTTACTTATATTTGGAATATTGGCATGTGTAGTCATACTAATTATATTCATTGTATTTATCTTTAATATATAATAAAATTACAATTCAATTTTATTCTTTTATTTTCTTTATATTCTTTCTCATATATGATTTTTCTTTATATTCTTTCTCATATATGATTTTCTTTATATGATTTTCTTTATATTCTTTCTCATATATGATTTTTTAAAATAACTTAAAAATACAAGTATAACAAAAACAATAAATAATAATTATGGATATAAAAGTGCAAACAATATCTAAACAATGGGTTTCAGCATCTGCAAATCAATCAGAAGCATTTAGAAAATTTAGTACCGGAATTTATGACCCTCCACATGATAGATATGTTAATGAAAATTTGAATATTAATGTTATTCATTTACAACAACGAGAAATCCCTTATACATATATTGATGAGTGTAATAATTCTTGTACAATAAAGCGTGATAATTTATATGGCGGTATTTATATAACACAAAATAATTGTGACCCTATACCTATTGCAGATTGGAATAATGTTCAAATATTTTTACATAATCATCCAAATAATGTAGTAAATTGGTATAATGCAAGAGATTATCAAATACATGGTTTTTTTGATTTTATTCATGATGAAACTAAGAAAGGAATAAATACTAAAAAATATTATAAAACAAAAAGGTCATTTATTCGTGATACACCAAATATAATTTATAAAGAGATAGATTTAGATGGGGTGCAACCAAATATTATATTTGCAATCTCTCGCAGCTCAAATGGTACTATTTTTTTTGAAAGAAATGATTTAACTAGAAGTCAATTTAGAATAAGTGATTGTCAAATTATGCGTGATGGGTATATAAGTTTTTATCATAGAATTATAGATGATGGAACAAATGCAGGATTTGTGATATCTTCAAATTCTGCAAATTCTGCAAATTCTGCAAATACATATTTATCTTTACCAGAAAATATTTCAATAGAATTATCTACAGAGAGTAGTAATGAATGTGGTATTTGTTATGCAAATAAAACAAACATTCAATTTACACCATGTAATCATAGTGATGTATGTTCAAATTGTTATAAGAAATTAATAAAACCGAGAGAATGCCCAATATGTAAAAGTGTTATAAATCGTATTATAAAAATATAAAAATATAAAAATATACAAATATACAAATATACAAATAAATATAAAATTTTATAAATAATATATATTATATAAATAATATATAATATGGGAAACAATTTTTCTGTTTTAAGTGATAAAAGTGTACAAACAAAAAAACATCATTTTAAAGAAGTTATGGATTGTATCTCTACAAATTATATTTTAACTATGGATTTCAAAAGTTTAACAAAAATTGCCGATGAAAGTTATTGTAGTAAATTAATTATTTTAACAACAGATGTATTACAAAAATATTTTGATGAAACTGAAATTTCATATTTATCTCAAAGAGTAGAAAATGGTGCACAAACAGATGATGGTATGAGTACAGAAAAAGTTAGTTATATAAGTAAAGATAAATTACTTAATTTAGATAAAACAAGTGGTGACAAAGAAAAAAAAAGAAATATGTGTAAAGGAATCGCATTTTTTTATATAAAAATAGCTCAAGTATTTGCAGCAATTATGAAAACAATTAATCCTGTATATCAACATGAAAATGAATACAGACAAAGAATTACAAGTAGTTTATATGAAAGGGATAACATACCTAGTGGCATTTCAAGAGAGATTTCTAAATTAAATTTGTGTGATAGAAGAGTAAAAGCTTTAGAAGGAGAAAAGATGTATGATAGTGTATCTCAAAATATTACTATTAAACCAGGAATATGTGATTTAAATACAAAAAATAATAAATATTTATTGGATGAACCAGGTATTCCTGAATTAGAAAAATTATATTATGATAAATATAATTATGACAAAGGTGATTTTACTAAAATGTCAAAAAAATCAGCAAACCAATATAAAAAAGATTTGGCAAAAGCATTTGCAAGTTTTACTGATAATCCTCAAATGCCTGAAGAAATACAAAGTTTTAAAGATATAAAATTAAGACATTTTTATAATTTATGTAATAGTGAAAGTGCAAGTTTAAAAAAAAGTTATACTGGTAAACAAGACAGTGATTTATTTCGTCAATATGCACAAAATATCAAACAAATGATTTCTAATGCTACAAATAATCAATACAAATTATTAAAAGTGATAGATGCATTATTTAGTTATTCAATTGAGCCATTTACTAAAAAAAGAATAATAAGAATAAATCCTACATTAACAAGTAAATTATTGGATGAAACAGTAGATGAAACTAAAAAATTAATTTTAGGATTATATATTGAATGTGAAAAAGATTATGTAGCGGGTGTCAAAATATATGAAGCACTTGTACAAGATCAAATTTTAAAAAATACTTCAAATCAAATTAGTAATTTAAAACAACAATCGGCTAAATTATCAGATAAATATACATATATGCAAAGACCAAGATATGCCCCCGATTATGATTCAGATGATTCAGATGATTTATATCAAAGTTACAAAAGTTACAAACGTTAAAATTTACTTTCTATTTTGTTTAATAATTCATCATTATAAACTAAATTACCAGAAGGTTTATATGAATTAATTGGTGTATATTCTTTTTTAGGTTGTTTATTTTTTAATACTTCTGATTGTGAATTTATTTTTGTATTTGCATATGTATTTTCATTTAATTCAGTATTTTCATCTATTTTTTTACCAAATTCATTTATTTCAATACCAGTTTTTTTTTTCAATTCTTCTCTCACATAAGAAGGCACCCAATGCATCCAAGAAATAAATAATAAATTTGGATGTATATATCGTACAATAAAACCATTTGTTTTCAATTTATCTATTAAATAAGCAATACATGCTGCTTGGTCATATTTAGGTACGCCAATAATTGTTTCTGGAATTAAAAACCAACAAATATGGTCATCTGTTTTTTGCCTAGATATAGTTTTTATTTTTACATGTATCCGATTTAATAATTTATTATATAATGCTAATTTGGATAAATCTAAATTTCGTTTTTTTTCATATAATTCATCAATATTCATTTTTTCAGAAAAATTTTCTATATTTTCCAATGTAAATATATTTGTCATATAATTATAATCTATAAATTTATTTAATAAAAATTAAAAATACTTAAATAAATTTAAATTTAAACATTTCCATAAAATATAAAAAAATGGAAAATAAAGAAAATAAAGAAAATAAAGAAAATAAAGAAAAAAAGATGAATATAAAGCATCTAGTTATTTCTGGTGGCGGGCCTATATTAATACAAAATTTAGCATCAATTCAACATTTAGCAAAAAATGAGTGTATTCAAATTTCAAATATTAAATCTATTTATGGTACTTCTGCGGGTGCACTTCTTGGGGTATTTATTTGTTTAAAATTTGATTGGGAAGTCTTGGAAGATTATCTTATAAAAAGACCTTGGCATGAAGTGTTTGAGATTAAAATAAATAATATACTTGATGTATATACTAAAAAAGGGTTATTTGATATAAAAACAATAGAAAAAATAATGAAACCTTTATTTGATGCAAAAGATATTTCTCTCCAAATAACTTTGAGAGAATTTTATGAATTATCAAATATTAGATTACATTTTATTACATTTGATATAAATGAATATAAAACGGAAAATATTTCTTATTTAAATTATCCAGACCTCTCTTTACTAATGGCGATTCAAATGACATGTTGTATTCCAATATTAGTTTCTCCTGTTTGTATAGAAAATAAATGTTTTATTGATGGTGGTATTTTATGTAATTATCCATTAAATTATTGTATAGAATCAGGAGCATTACCGGATGAAATTTTAGGTTTAAAAAATTTATTTTTAAATCAAAAAAGTGTTATTAATAATGATTCTAATATAGTAAATTTTTTATTATATTTTTTATATAAATCTGTATTTAGTGCTAATACAGATGATAAACAACCCAATATTAAATATGAAATATATTGTAATACTTCACAAATAAGTTTAGAATTTTTCCATAAAGCTGCAAATAATATGGATATGAGGAGAGAATTATTTGATACTGGACTAAAAAATGCAGTTCTTTTTTTAAAAGAACTCTTCTAAAATAGTTCTTTTACACCTTTTCTCATTTAAAACGCCCATTTTATATGAGAAAAGGTGTAAATCTTTATGTTTAAAAGCGCAAACAAAAAAAGCATCGGAAATTCACGAATATTATATGAAACTAGAAGAAACTCTACACGAAATAGTAGAAGAAGAAACAAATGAATTAAAACTCCAATTAGAAGAAAAAGATAATATTATTTTAGAAATTAAACAAACTACAGAACAAGAAAAAGTAGCCTTAAAAAAAGAAAAGCAACGAGCAATTATATTACATTATATTATATGGGCATTTTAAATGATAATATATTATATTATATTATATTATAATATGAAATTTTTATATAAAAAAAGAATTAATGTAACAAAAAACTCTATTTTTTATTCATTAATAAAGTATAATAATGTAATTGTTGCTTTTGGAAGAAGACATTTCGGCGCGGAAAGAGTGATAAAAAAAATAACGTTAGATGAAAATTTTGATATAATTGAAGACAATAATATTACTTTTAGAGGTGAAGACCCAAGATGCTTTGAATATAATAATAAAATATATGTTTTAGACAATTATTTAAACAATATGTTTTTAATTGATTACGAAAATAAAATATATACAAAAATTAATATTTCAGGTAAAAATATTTCTTTCATAAATCATAATAATAAGTTATATTTTATACATTATATAAAACCATTTGAATTATATACTTTTGATGTAGAAACTGGTTATATTACAAAAATAGATGTTGATGATGATAAACATAATTATAATTATGAATATAGAGGTGGAACCCCTGGATATAAATTAAATGAGAATGAATATTATGGTTTTGGTCATAGAACATATATACAAGATAGCATTTTGAAACACGATATTTTTAAATGGATTGTTTTTTTTGATAATGATAAATTGCCAAGAATAAGTCATTATGATATTGAACAACCTTATAATTCAAAAAATATATGTGACCCAACAAGTATAATTGAAATTAATAATAAAAAATATTTAATTACAGCCGAGACAGATAAGTCTTGGTTTTGTGAACAAGATTATATAACAAACGTATATGAAATTCATGAATAGTTTTTACAATAACTTTTTCACAAAAGGACATTTTAAATGAGAAAAAGTGTAAAAAAAGAACTCTTCTAAAAGAACTATTCTAAAAGAACTACTAAAGTACAGTATTTAAGAATTGTTCCAAAGTTTCTTTTGTAGGTTTTGCATCATATTCAATTACTTGCCCATCTTTTAATAATTTTATTGTTGGATATCCTTCTACTGAATATTGATTCATCATTTTCTCTACTTCTGCAGTTTCTTCAGAACAATTAATACTAGTAAAAATAATAGTATATCCATTTATTGTTTTGTTTTTATATTCTGCTTTTAAACTATCCCAAATCGGTTTTGCTGTTTTACAATGAGGACACCAATCTGCGTAAAAAAATAATAATTCGGCAGTATTATTTTCTGAAGTACCACTTGATTCATTTGCAACATAAGCAACATTATTTGTTAAATAATATTTATAATAATAATAACCACATGCAGCAATTGCTACAAATGCTATTACAATTAACACAATACTTTTAGTTGTTATATAACTTGAAATAGTTGAACCCCCATTAATTATATTATAATTATCCATATACAATTATAATATATAAAATGAATTTTTATTTAACGAATTTATCTAAACTTTTAAAAAATACTTTTAAAAAATACTTTTAATAATAAAAAAAATTAATATTATTATTGCAATTGTAAATACATAATTATACCAAATCGTTTTATTTATTTCACTTATTGTAGGAACATCGTTTATATTTGTTTTCACAGTATTTAATATATTTATTTGATTTATATTTAAATAAACAGTATAACATAAAATAGCAATAATAATAAATTTCATTATTAAACATAAAAAAAATATTTGATTCAATGGTGTAATTACAAATATAAAAATAAGAATAATAGAAATAAATAAACTAAAATATATTTTTTTAGAATCTTTAGTAAATATTTGTTGATTAAATGATTCTTCTGATGCTTGTTCCATTTTGTATATATTTTATATATTTTATATATTTTATATATTTTACATATTTTACATATTTTACATATTTTACATATTTTACATATTTTACATAACAAAATTAAATATTCTTACTAGTATATTATATTTATAATATTATATTATATGAGTAAAAAAAACAAAACACGCAAACGTAAACATACAAAAGTATTTCAAAAAGAAGATTTTGATTCCAATGATGGGTTCATGGTAAATATTTGGGGGCCGCTTATGTGGACAACTTTGCATACAATTAGTTTTAATTATCCAGTAAATCCAACAATAGAAGAAAAAAACCATTATCGGGATTTTATAATAAATTTGCAAAATGTGTTGCCATGTAAATCTTGTAGAATTAATTTACGAAATAATTTTAAAATATTACCTTTAAAAATGTCAAATATGAAAAATAGAGAGACTTTTTCAAAATATATCTATAATTTACATGAAATTGTAAATAAAATGTTGAAGAAAAAATCAAATTTAACATA
>Ga0114963_10003077_pt1 | contig 11359 bp, 14 predicted proteins | sample C_131016_EF_Meta_FD_87019 | JGI IMG/M metagenome (GOLD analysis project Ga0114963, IMG submission 87019) | Freshwater microbial communities from Lake Croche, Canada to study carbon cycling - C_131016_EF_MetaG | ecosystem: Environmental > Aquatic > Freshwater > Lake | place: Lake Croche, Canada...
CAGCTTGGGGTGGGGGAGTCTAATTGGCACGCTCCCCACTATTCGACATCTACGATCCCTATGGTGCCCTGCAGCAGCAGGCTCAGTTCGGGATGCTGCCTAGCAACGACGAGGAACTGGATCCGCTAGGGATCGTACCTCTCGGCAAGCGCAAGGCTCAGTTGTCTGACCTTATGCCCGAAGAGGAGAAGCAGAACATGCTTCAGTCTCTGGCGGAGGGCGGACTGTCGGGGTTAGCCACGGCAGGGCACATCCTAGACACGCCTGGTGCTTGGGTCCGTGGCTTGCTTGCTGGCGATCCTCTAAGCAGCGAGCGAATCAGTGGGCGTGACCTCAATCGCAAGTACGGCTTGGCTGGGCCGGATGACAATTGGTTGAACTTCTTTGGCGGAATGGCGACTGAGATCGCCACCGATCCCCTTACCTACCTCAACCCTTTCGCCATCCTTGGCAAGGGCGCTCTCGGCCCCGCTGGCAGGGCAGTAAGGGACACTGGGCTTCTCAGGCATGCTGCTACCGATGCCTACCGTGGGTTCGTCCCTGACGCTGCGCAGGCGGCATTAGGTGGGCGGGCACGTCAGGCGGGCCAAGGCGTTCGCTCATACTACCGTGGCCAGACGCCTCGCCAGTTGATCGCTGAAGCTGCCGATCCTGCCGATGCTCTGCAGCGTTTCCAGCAGCAGGCCGCTAGGTTCGGTGCGGACCCCGACAACTTAGACGCTCCGATTGCGGGCCTGATGGACTTCCGCGTCCCGGGCACCAACGCCGGATTCAACATCCGTGGTGGCCAGCTTGGCGATTCGATTGCCCAAGGCTTGGACGCTCTAGGCGAGGCATCTAAGCGCAATCCCATCACCGGCCCAATCGTCAGCGGTGCAGCCGCGTTGTTCCACAAGCCATCCGGCGAGGTGCTAGACCCCGACATGCAGTGGACTAGCCGCATTGCACGGGCCGACAATCAGCGACTGGACGAGGCAACGCTTCTGAACCGCACCCGCATGCAGCGGCGGGCGTTGCAGGCTAACGTGCCTGCTGATTCTCCGATGGGCGCAATCCCAGATGATCTCCGCCAGTTCCAAAGCGCCCGCGTCCAGAACGCTTTGGCAGACTTTGCTGAATCCCCCGGCGACCTGCTTGGCCAAGGTCAGTTCGGCCCGATGCAGAAGACCAGCGGTGATCCACTAGCCGACTGGGTGTTGGAGAACGTGCCTGAGTTCCGCGATATCCGCGATCACTTTTCCAACATGGGCGATGCCGCTCGCCGTCAGGCCGAAGAACTTGGACTGGAGGGACCAAACTGGCACAGCCGGGATCACGGCACCAACTGGTTCCCGAGGCAGCTGAAGTGGTGGGAGCAGGACGTTGCCCCGGTTCGCCCCAACGCATCTCCGTACACAGAGAAGCCGTGGACCCAAGGCGAACTGGTGCTTGGAACCCAAGACAACTTCGGTCGCAGCCGGAAAGACTACACCGACATCGAAGGTGGCCGCAGGACGTTCCGCGCCCTCACCGGCAACGGCCCGCTTCCCGGTGGTGGGACGTTCGACTCCGCCGCCCTGCAGCAGCAACTCCTCAATGCGGACGCTCGTCAGTCTCGCAACATCATTAACGATGCGTTCACGCAGCTTGGCGTGGAGATTCCGCGCGGTGACGAACGGCTCTTTGGTCGGCGGCTGGCGCGCCCATTCAGCGGACAAGCCGACCGCATTATGGCTAGCGAGGCGTACATCAACGCTGCCGATGATGCCACGCGGCTGGCTATGCTTCGCCCTGCCGTTCGGGCAATGCGGAGGAACAAGGACGATCTTGCAGAGTTCCTTCGCAGCCTAGACACGCAGTTCGCCACCAACAACACCGGGGCGTTTGATACCCCGGCGTGGCAGAATGCGATGACCTATGAGCTTGGCCAGAACCGCGTGCGGGCCAACACGGAGCAGGTCATCAACCAGTTGGTGAACGGTGTCCAAGGAACTGCCGCTCGCAATGTGGCGGGCGGTGCTGTTCTTTCTTTGGAGGATGCAGCTAAACGGCTGAACTTTGACCCCGACAACTTCCGCCGGATGTGGCAGGCTCGCACTGGGCAGGACGTTACCAACTTCTCCGTGCCCGAGAGGTTGTTCGATTCGCTGAAGACGCTCGCCACCCCGTCCCGGGCCAGCGTCCCCGAGAAGGGATTGCTTGGCGCACTGGATCAGTTCACCTCTGCGTTTAAGGGTGGTGCCCTTGCCAGCCCAGCGTTCCATGTCCGCAATAGCTACAGCGGTCTGATCAATGCCGCTACCCACAACGCGGGCAACCCGATGGACTTCCTCGCTGGCATGCGAGCGAGCAACGGAGACTACTCTGCCATCGCCGCTAGAACAGAGAACGCACCCGGGTTTGTCGGCCTGAGTCCGCAAGAGCGCATCAACCGCTTCTTAGATATGACAGGGCAGAACAGAGTCGGTAGCGGCAACCTTGTTGACGATGTATCGAACATGCCAGAGCAGTCCATTAAGGGCATGTACACTGGAGCGCACACGGGCGAGGGACTGCTGGATCGTATGCTCCCGGCAAACCGCCGGGGAATTCGTAATCGTCTCAGCGACTTCTTCTCCATGCGTGGCGTGGGCTGGTTGCGCAACCCACTGAACCGCCAGACCAATCCTCTCCTCGTCCTCAATGACGCGGTAGGCAACTCAGTCGAAGACGCTCTCCGCACCGGCACGTTCCTCAACCAAGTTCGCAAGGGAGTGGATCCCGGGCAGGCCGCTGACCTGACGCGGATGAGCCAGGTGGACTATAGCCCGTCTGCTTTCACTTCCTTTGAACGAAACGTAATGAAGCGGGCTCTGCCGTTTTATAGTTTCCAAAAAGGAATTTTGCCGTCCATCGGACACAACTTCTTGTACCAGCCCGGTGGATTGCAGGGCCAGTTGATCCGCGCTGTGACCAGAGGGTCAGAGCCAAGCGAAGACAACTTCGTTCCCGAGTACCTGCGGCAGTCTGCGGCGATCCCATTGCCTGCAGACTTTCCGCTGCAGCCGAAGGACGGCCTGACGCGGTATGTGACCAACATCGATCTGCCGTTTGAATCCACGCTCAACATGTTCACTCCCGGCGTGGGAGCCACGGCAACGGCCCGCACCATGGATTCAATTCAGAAGACCGCTATGAACATGGCGGGGCAGTTGAACCCGCTGGCGAAGTACCTCATTGAGTCCACAACCAACCGGCAGCTGTATAGCGGTCGGCAGATGTCGGACCTGTACTCCATGTTGGAGCAGGACATCGGCCCGATTGGTCGGCCTGTGGAGAATGCAATCACCAACCTCGTCCCGTTCGGATCTCGCTTGCTGGGAACTACAAGACAGCTGCGTGATCAGAGACTGGACCCAGTGGATCGCTACTCCAAGGCGGCAATCAATCTGCTAGCAGGGTTCAAACTCACTGACGTTGACCAAGAGCGGACCAAGCGGCTCGCCGCCCGGGAGATGCTCAACAAGATGCTGGAGACTACCCCCGGTGTCCGCACGTATGAGAACATAACCGTGCCAGAAGATGTCCTGCGAGCCATGCCCAAAGAGCAGCAGCAGATGTACTTGCTCTACAAAATCGTCCAGTCAGAAGCCGCCAAGCGGGCACGGGATAAAAAGAAGCAGCAGACGGCCATGGACCCAATGCAAATGCTGGGCTTGGTCAACCAGTTCTAGCGCATCCCAGCCATCTCTATGCTGGGCACGGCTCGCTTCAAATCAGCGAGAATCACTGGGTCTAGGTAGTGTCTCTTCATCCCCGGGGTCAAATGACCTAAGTGTCCAGTTGGATCAATTCCAGCTAATTGGGCGTATGTGGCACTGCTTCTACGCAGGTATTTGCCACTTCCGGTCAGCCCAGATCGTTTGACCAAATTTCGCATCGCGACTAATATCCGCGACCTGCCGACAAGTGACCCGAAGATTTTCGGGCCTTTCCGGGGGAGCGAGCGTATCGCTTCCAAGGCATGAGCGTCAAGGATGACAACATGTTGCTGGCGAGTTTTCAGCAGAACCGTAGCCAAGCGATCCCCACGGAGGGAGTCGTAGGTTATGTCCAGCATGTCGCCCAGTCGCAGGCCACTGCTGTAGCCCACCAGAATCCATGCCGGAAGCAGGATCTTGTGCGGGCAATGCAACGTACCACCCGGCATCCCAGAGGCTACCGCAAGCAAGTGACGCATCTCTTGGTGAGTCCATGCACGGACCATCGGAAGATTGTGTTTGACACGGCGTATGGGGCGTGTACAATCGTCCACCAACAGGCCGTCGCGGAGGGCGGCTTTGCGAAGGGTGCTAAGCATCCGGCGATGGTTGTGAACCGTGGAGGCGGCGAGATGACCAAGGGCGCGAGTGAGATATGCATCGATGTTGTCGATGGTCAAATCGCCCACCCCCCAAGGCAGTCGCTTGGTCAGGACGAGGAGTTGCTCCGTGTAGCCGGGACTAGCCCCCGCACGGAGGGCATAGGACCGCGCAAAATCCGCCAAGGACATGGGTTTTGTGTTGTGAAAATCAGTGGTGTAATTCCCGCCCCGGGGGGTGAAGATATTGCTCACTTTCAGAGCGCCAACCCCCCTGCTACGATGACCAGGCATATGGCACCCCTAGCTCAATTGGATAGTGTCGGTCGAAGCGTCCCCCCGCATGGGTGGATCTCCCGAATCATACGTGGTGCGGTCCTAGCTCTGCTGGTGACCCTCCTTTCTCTTCACGCGATGGGCACTCTGCTCACGCTTCTCGCTCTTGGACAGTTAGGTCGGGCTGCGGTTTTGTTCCGCCGCTCTTTTGGGAGGGAGTCTGTTCGCCGCACGGATGCGGCTTTCTTTAGGAGGTGTACAGATGGATAGTTTGCCACGGAAGATTGTGGGCATGTCGAACGCCGACTACCACGCACAGAACGATGCCTTGGGCCGCAGCTACATGTACGCGGTCTACAAGTACGGGGCCGACGCCCAGCGGTGGATGGACCTTGGTCACTCCCTCTTCAACGGCAATGCCGGAACGAGGACGGGAACCAAGTTCGACACCATCGTCACGGCGATCTGCGAGGGGAAAAAGTTGACTGACGTTCTGGCCATTCCCCCGGCGGATGTCCTCGCCAGCAACGGCCACCGCAGGGGTGCCAAGTACGAAGCATGGAAAGAGCAGGCCGAGCGGAGGGGGTTGGTGGATTGCAACGCTGAAGAGGGCTGGCAGCTGGAGGTGATGCTGGATCATCTGATGGCCAACCCTGCCGCCCGTGAACTGGTGGAGCAGACCACTGAGACTCAGGTCAGCGTGTTCTTTGAGATGAACGAACACCTGTGCAAGGTGCGACCAGACGGCTGCACCCCGCGCTTGTGGTGGGATTTGAAGACCACCTCGTCCACATGGGATCGGGTCTTCAGTAGTGCGGTGGAATTTGGCTACCCAGAACAGGAGTGGTTGTACGTGCATGGGGCTATGGCTCTTGGCATGGACCACTTCCGCATGCCGTTCGTCTTTGTCCAGACCGTGCCCCCATACGGGTGCCGTGTCCGGTATCTGCCAACGGAGATCGTTGAAGAAGCGGGTCGCCGTATGACCCGCGTGATGGAGGAGATCCGCCTTCGCAAGGAGACGGGCATTTATGACACCGCCGACGCTGGCGAGATCACGGAGTTGGAGTTCCCGGCGTGGGCCTACAAGCAGAAGGAGGAGGTAATCAGCATATGAACGACAGCAATGACATTCTCGGACCCAGCACCTCGCCCGACACCAGCGTCCTCACAGAGGCGTTGGCAAAGGCGCAGTCTGAGTTCAAACACGTTGAGTTGGATTCAGCGAACCCGCACTTCCGTAGCAAGTTCTCGTCCTATGCGACTTGCTGCGATTCCCTGCGAGGCCCGTTGAACAAGAACGGGATCGCCCTGCCGGACTTCCGGCCAGGGTTGGTCGGTGGCCAGTGGGTGGTGGTCGGCACGTTGCGACACAAGTCAGGCCAGTACATCACCGGCATGGCACCGCTGGTGAATCCCAAGGGAGACATGCAGGGGTTTGGCGCGGCGATGACCTATGCCAAGCGCACCCTGCTGATGGCACTCACGGGAGGATTCTCTGGCGAACCCGATGTCGATGGTGACGGCGGGCGCAGCGATGTCACCCCGCAGCGCGTCCCGCAGGAACCTACCAAGGCGATCCGCAACCTCCAGTTGGAACAGAACTGGAAGACCGGCATTGCCAATGCAGAGGACCGGCGGCAGGCCGGGAAGCTGATGGCGGAAGTTGAACTGCGTCTTCGGGAGAAGGCGATTGACCGTGGCTGTTACGACCGCTGCAAGGCGGAATTTACAAAGTGCTGGGACACCAAGGAGGCCGTTACCAATGGCTAGTTTTAACAAGACGATTCTGATGGGGAACATCACCAATGACGTTGAAGTGCGTCAGGCCGGTGAGAGGGACGTTGCAAAGTTTGCCATCGCAGTGAACTCACCCTTTAAGAAGGGAAAGGTTCTTTTTATGGACTGCGAATACTGGCGGGGCGGTGGTGTGCTGGACTTCCTCCAGCGTGGCACCCCGGTCCTTGTGGAGGGTGAGTTGGATCAGCAGACATGGGAGAAGGACGGGCAGAAGCGATCCAAGATCGTACTGAACGTCAGTGATATCCGGCTGGTCGGCGGCAAGAAGGACGCTGCCGAAAAGGATGAGTTCATCGACGCTTTTTAGGTGAGCGCGCGGACCCGGGGTAGAGGGCGGCGAGATCCTCCGCTCGTCGCCCTCCCCCGGGCTTTCTTACACGGAGGTGAGACATGCTGAGATTACGTGACTATCAAACTGAAGTGATCGAATCGCTGCTGGATGCGAAGGCCCGAGGCGTTCGGTCGGCACTGGTCGGCCTGTTCACCGGCGCGGGCAAGACGGTTGTCTTCACTGCGCTGTCAGACCGCATTGAAGGCCGGACGCTGATCATCGCACCCATGCGTGAGCTTGTCTGGCAGGCGGCTGACAAGGTGCGGCAGATCACCGACACAGACCCCGACATTGAGATGGCCGACTACGTGGCTGAGCGGGACTACTGGCCCGCCAAGGTGGTGGTCGCCAGCAAGCAGACGTTGCTCTCCAGCCGACAGGGCGAGAAGCGATACCGGAGATTCGATGGCTTTGAGCTTGTGATTGTTGACGAGGCTCACATGCAGTGCAGCGAGCCAGTGATTGAGATGCTGAAGTATTTCCAAGACCAAGGAGCGATGGTCATTGGATTCACCGCCACGCCGTTCCGTATGGATGGCCAACCCATGCTAAGGAGTGAGGCATGCAGTTCTACGAACGATCAGTCTGTAACTACGACCTGCAGTGGGCCATCGCCAACGGATGGTCAGTTCCGCCTGTCTGCAAGCTGAGCAAGGTGGAGTCCCTAGACCTGTCGAAGGTCAACCTAGTCGGTGGTGATTTCAACCAGACGAAGCTCCAGGCGGAGTTGAACAAGGAAGCGAACCTGCATCGGGCTTGCATCATCACCGCTGAAGAGATGGAAGGTCAGACGGTGTTGTTTACTGCCAGCGTGTTCGCTGCCAAGGGGGCTACGGAATACCTGACGCGGAACTACGGGATCCCGGCTGTGTGTGTGTGGGGAACGATGCCTGACGAGGAGCGCGCCGATGCACTATCCGCTTTCAAATCCAAGCAAGCCCGAGTCCTCGTCAACTGCCAAGTCGTCGCCGTTGGATTTGATTACCCACCAACCGCAACCCTCATCCTCGCCAGACCTACCCGCTCCAGAAGTTTCTGGCTTCAGTGCGTTGGACGAGCCACTCGTCCTCTCCCCGGAGTTGTTGACGGGGATCACCTTCTCACACCTGCCGACCGAATTGCTGCAATCGCACGTTCTGACAAGCCTAATTTTAAGATCGTTGACTGCACAGCAGGAACTCTTAACCACACAGTTATCACAAGCGTGGACATGTTCTGCACCTCAGAAGACGAGGAAGTCAAAGAAGCAGTTCGCAAAGCAGCGGCGCAGTCTCCACTCTCACAAGAAGAGATAGATGCCCTCGCATTGGCAGAGGCGGCGAAGAAGGCGGAGAAGATCGCCAACGCCAAACTCATCGAAGACATGCGCCGCAACACCGAAGGCCGTGGCGAGGGCCGCATTCACGGCAAGGACGTTGATATTACGTGGCAGGGTGTCCGCTCAGTCGGCACTTACAACAACCCACTGAAGGGCAAGTACAGCGGTTACAAGCTGAGCGAACTGCCTGACCACTATGTGTCTTGGGCCGCTGGCAACGAGAAGCTCAACGGCTGGATTAAAGCGATGTTCAGAAAGGAACTGGGTAGACGACATGGACGAGAAACAAGATTTGTTAGTCGATGAGACGGTGTCTGAGATTCTTTGGAGGTTCGATCAACCGCATGCATTCCCGCCGGAGCATGCATACACACACGGAGGTAACGATGTTCAACCGATTGGCTTCTGGCAGCGACTGTGGAATCGAATTGCGGCACCCTTTGGCTCACGCCGCAACGCTGTACCGAAGGTGCGTGATAAACAAAGAACCGGCGGGATCGGTGGCAGAGGCGATGGGGTTTGACCCAAACACCTGCCGTGGCGTGGTTCGTATCCTTCGCAAGGTCAATCGTATCCCGAGCCCCGAGCGGCTGGCCGTGATTGCACAGCGTGACTACGGCCACTTGGACTGCGACATTGCTGAGATGTTTGGCAGGTCAACGGAATGGTCTGCAGACGTGCGTTCCCGAGCGGATGAGATCCGTGAGAAGGAACACATCCCAATGCAGATGGAGTGGCTGTGCGACGGGCTTCAGCCCAGCGATCCGCCACTGGGTGAACTGTACGACCGCGCCAAGGAAGTGCGCGTTCGGTCTGAGCGGCGGACTCCCGCCGTCATCATTTCCTATGCATGGAGGTCCACGGGTGCGTTCATTCAAATCGGCACTAGCTGACGGCCACCGAGCGGAGCGGGCGTGGGTAGACGACGCCCGCTCCGCCGGTCGGTCGGCGGCTCACGGTCGGAAGCTAATTATTAAAGGGCATAACAAAAACAAGGACCACTGCGAGACGCCCGACGCGGTGGTACTTGTCAGCCTGGAAATTAAAAGCCGGTCGATCACGTTCACCTCGCCCAACGATTACCCCTACGACACGGTGTTCGTTGATGATCTGAACGGCATGGCCAAGGAGAGGATGAAGCATTTCGCCTACGTGTTCGTCAGCCAGCCGACAGGCGCGTGGGTCTGGATCAGCGCATTAGATAGGGACGATACGTGGAGTGAGCAGGAGGTGTTTGACAGAGGGCGCGGGTACTCAGTGCCGACACTGATTGCGCCCAAAAGTCATTTGCGTTTTTCAGAAGAATTACTACAACTGCTGTACCCCCATACACTGCTGGAGTTAGTTGACGGTGACACAGGAATCTTCTGCGGTGGAGGGGGAAAAGTTGAGACGGTTGACCGAAACGATCCGGCGGCTAGAGGCAGAGGTCGAAAGGCTCCGGGCGAAACTGATAACAACATGGGGTGAAGCGTGAGTTTCCTGCCAATGTTTCAAAAGCCACAGCGGCTGTACGAAAACATCCTTGCTTTCCGCACTCACTCCACGGTGATCAGAACGTGGGTTGAGCGGGAAGAGGAAGGCCCAAGCGACCAAGAAGATTGGTCTGACATCAGTGCTTTTATCCAAGCGAACCGACCGACAATCGACGGCCAGCCTTTGATGGAATCGGCTGCGATGGTTGCCAAACAGTTCCCAAGGATCTGTGCAATCGAAGTGCTGAATGGGGCAAAGACGAACGGAGTCCTTATCTACCCGAGGTGGACGTGATTATTTCCATTGAGCTTTCTGATACCGACTGGGGTCTGATCTGCGGCACACTGGACGCACATGCCGACACGGCAGACGAGTACGTGGAGCAGCTGGACATGGATGAAGAGGATGAGATTGACGAGAGCGTGTCTAATGCGGCGGAGTCTCGCCGGATCGCTGGCTACATTACGACCGTGGTCGAACATGCTTACGAGCGTGCCCGAGTGAACTTCAGCAACAACTGAGAAAGGATTCTTATGCGTTACCTAATGTTCCTTGCCCTTGCCCTGACTGCCGCCTCTGCCTCTGCGGAAACCACCGTGGTCCGCAGTCGCACAGTGATTCGCTCCGCCCAAGAAGATGCCACCGAGATGGCTCGCACTGGTCGCCTCGCACATCGGGGTGGAGTCGGATGCGAGGGGGTAGGTTACTCCAGCCGATCTGAAGAGGATGCCAAGCGGCGCTGTTGTTACTGGGGCCAACGTCCCCTGCGTGAAGTTGCCGTGGTCCGTGGTGTCCGTGGCTGGTTTGCCTGCGCCCGATACTGGTAATTGAATCCCGGTTTCAGCAGGGTTCCGAGCCACCAAAAACCCTGTTCTTCATACACGGAGGATGACATGGATGACATCATAGATCGCCTGCGAAGTAGGTCATACAGCACCAAGGGCAAAGACCCGCTGGTGGAAGAGGCTGCGGATCTCATCGAACAGATGGGCAGGACTAGGGATCCTGGCGACATCGTCACTGCCGCCCGCGCGCACATCGCCAGCCTGCCGAAGCATCTGAAGGACCGCTACTCAGCCACGCTCATCTGCAAGCTCATCGCCAAGGTATTGGTGCTGGAAGAATTGCGCGAGCAGGATGGTGTGGTGATTGGCATTCAGCTGCGGGAGTATCAGAAGATGCAGGAGCGTTGTGTAGACGGCGACTTCCTTACCGACGCGGAGCGGGAGGCCGTGGATCGTCTGCGAAACGGTGCCGCTGGATATACTAACGGTATATCTGCGAGCGGGGAATCAAACCAATCGTATGAGAAAGACGACAGAAACTGCGTGATTACCGATACGATCCGGCTCACCGACGCGGAGCGGGAGGCGATTGACGCCATGGCCTGTTATTTCGATGCGCGAGCGAGCCTGACGATGCAGTCTTGGGGGTCGCTGCTGCGGATACTTCTGGAGAGACTGAAATGCCCAAGCTGATCCTGGCGATAGCTGCCGCCCTGCTGGTTATCTGGAGCTACGGTGCCGTCCACGCTGTGCCGGTGCCAGAGAAGCCCGCGCCGAAGGCCGACAAATCAAAGTGCTTTTGCAATGGGCTGAGCCTGCCAGCGGAGCGTCAGTGCCCACTGATGTCTGACTTGTGAGCGGCCACCTAATCATTCTCACTGGTGTGATTTATATGTATGTGTCCTTTGAGCAGGCGATGCACGGAAACATAGCAATGGCAGTGACTTACGCATCGTATGCCACCGCTAACATTGGACTCTGGATGATGGCCAGCAAATAACTCTGGCACACATAGCCCCCGGATGGGCAACCGGCCTGAAGATCGGCCCCCCGCC